>Ga0187852_1000912_pt1 | contig 29696 bp, 33 predicted proteins | sample June2016WEW_6_40_FD_134511 | JGI IMG/M metagenome (GOLD analysis project Ga0187852, IMG submission 134511) | Peatland microbial communities from SPRUCE experiment site at the Marcell Experimental Forest, Minnesota, USA - June2016WEW_6_40 | ecosystem: Environmental > Terrestrial > Soil > Wetlands...
CCTGCCGATCTGCAAGTCCCAGAGTCATCTCTGCTCCCGGTCGAGAAATACAGTCACGTAATTCTCGCCGATCGACGACCAAATCGCGAGCATTCAAGCCAGCGAAAGACACCAACCTCCTAGAGCGGGGTTGCGCTGGTTGTCGCGGCATCAAAGGGCCCGTCCCTCAGCCGCTCTTGATGATCCCTACGTGGTGGCCGGTCCGGGCCTCGGAGTCAACGCGCCTCGAGAAGCTCCCGCACGACCTCTTCTATGCACGACGCCGGCTCGACCAAAGCCCTGGCGAGCCCGAAGCGCTCGGCAAGGCTCACCACCTCGACCTGTGCGTAGCGCTCGGGTTCAGGGTCTTGGTTGAACCTCGCTTCATCGCCGCGATCTGGACCGGCCGTTGCAGAACCCGCCGGTACGAGAAGCCCTCCCTGTCCCACGGTCCCCGCAAGCACCACGGCGGGCACGTTCGCCAGGCGCGCCCGCTGGAGCACTTCGCCAACCACCTTTCCCGACCACGACGAGGAGTCGAGACAGCCCTCTGCGGTGATCACGAGCTCTGCCGCGCCGATTCGCCGGTCGAGGCCGGCCCTTTCGGCCACGAGGTCGAGACCGCCTACAAGCGTTGCCCCGAGGGCTGCGAGCCCGCCGGCGAGCCCGCCGGCTGCTCCGGCTCGGGGCATGCAGGTCACGTCGACCCCGAAACGCTCCAGGTAGCGGTCCCCGAGCGCCAGCAACCGCTCCTGCAGCTCTGTCACCTGGGCCGGCGAAGCGCCCTTCTGCGGGGCGAACTGAGAAGCAGCGTCGACAAAGGACGTGAGGACGTCGCACGCCACCAGCACCTCGGCCTCGCCGAGCCCTCCGGCCGAGTCCAACGCCTCCAGCGCGCCGAGCCCCCCGTCGGTGCTCGCCGACCCTCCCAACCCAACGAGCAGCCGGCTGGCCCCTGATCGCAGCGCCGCTGCGATGAGCTCGCCCGTGCCACGCGAAGTGGCGGCCAACGGGTCGTTGCCCGAAGCGCCCCCGGCCAGCACGAGCCCGGACGCGGCGGCCGACTCCAGCACCGCTTCCGACGGCGACCACCACCATCTGGCCGCGACCTCAGCACCCAAGGGGCCGGTCACGATCGTCGTCTCCCACCTCCCCTGTCCCTTCGGCGTGTGGGAAGCGAGAGCTTGCGCGAACCCCTCACCGCCGTCAGAGAGAGGGCAGCAGTCGCAGGCCCAGCCCGCTCGGCGCGCCCCGATGGCTACGGCCTGCGCCGCCTCGGTGGCACCGCAGGTTCCCTTGAAGGAGTCCGGGGCGGCCGCCACCAGGCGCTGCTCGTGCGATCCCCCTGGCTTTGCGAAAGCCATGACGGCAATCTTGCCCGGGCGCGGCTACGGCCGACGGATCAAAGGCGCAGGGAAATCGCCGACGGATCCAACGGATAGGGTCGCATCTCGTGGGTGGAGCCGACCTCGTCGTTGCATCCAACCGCGGCCCTGTGTCGTTCTCGTTCGACGATGCCGGCCGTCCCGTTCAGACGGGATCGGCAGGGGGGCTCGCCGCAGCGTTGCAACCATTGCTCCAAGGCCGCGGGGCAAGCTGGGTGGCATGTGCGATGTCCGACGCAGACCGGATGGCCGCGGCCGACGGACTGTCGAAGGTCGACGGCATCGACCTGCTGCTGGTGCAGCCGGACTCAGCCACCTATCGCATGGCCTACGACGTGGTGGCTAACTCGACTCTGTGGTTCTGCCATCACCACCTCTTCGACCTCGCGCGCAGGCCCCGGCTCGATCGGTTCTGGACCGAGGCGTGGGAGCACTACCGGGAGCTGAATCAGACGTTCGCCGCCGTGATCTGCGAGACGGCGGCGAACGGCGCCACGGTCCTCGTCCAGGACTACCACCTGAGCCTGCTACCTGGGATGCTCGCAAGGCAGCGGGCGGACCTTCGCTGTGTTCACTTCACCCATACGCCTTTCGCCGACCCGAGCGCGCTTCGCGTCCTCCCGGCTCGAGCCGCACGAGATCTGCTCGGCGGGATGGCGGCGGCGGCTTGTGGGTTCCACACGGCGCGCTGGGAGGCCGCATTCCTGGCCTGCTGTGCCGACAACGATATCGAAGCGCCTCCGACGCTCGTCTCGCCGCTCTCACCCGACCCCGAGCACCTCGCGCGACGAACAGCATCGCCGCGCTGCGCCGCGGCTGCCGAACGCCTCGACGCGCTGATCGGGAACAGGCAGATGGTGCTGAGCGTCGACCGGGTCGAGCCATCGAAGAACCTGCTGCGCGGGTTCTGGTCGTTCGACGAGCTCCTCCACCGGCACCCCGAGGTACGCGGGAAGGTGGTGCTGCTCTCTTTGACGTATCCGTCGCGCCAGAACCTTCCCGAGTACCTTGCCTACAGCACGGAGCTCGAGCACACCGCGCAGCGGGTGAACGAAACATGGAGAACGGACGACTGGACTCCGGTGCTGCTCGACGTCGCCGATGACCTCGACCGGTCCTTCGCCGCCCTCATGCGCTACGACGTGTTGCTTGTCAACCCGCTTCGCGACGGGCTCAATCTCGTGGCCAAGGAGGGCCCGCTGCTCAACACGAACGACGGGGTGCTAGCGCTGTCACGCGAGGCGGGATCGTTCGCCGAACTGCGCGACGAGGCCGTCGAGGTGAACCCCTTCGACGTGACCGGTACCGCCGAAGTCCTGCTACAGGCACTGGAAATGTCCCCCGAGGAGCGAAGACGCAGGGCCCGGGCGTTGCGGGCTGTCGTGGTGCGCCGCAAGCCCCACCAATGGCTCACCGATCAGATCGCATTGGCACGTAGCTGATCTGTTAAGCGCCTGCCGCCACGGCGAGCTCACGCAACACGGCGAGCGCCTCGACGGGCCCTGCCAGAACCAAGTCGGCCGACGCGCGGAGCTCGGGAGGTGACTCCTCGGCGGCGACCGCCACGCGCACCGTGCGCATCCCTTGTGCGGCCAGGCGGTCGAGCGCTTCAAACGCGACGAGGTCGCCGGAATCGTCACCCACGAAGCAGGCCGCCGTACAACGCTGCGCCAGGCGCTCGACCACTCGCCCCTTGTCCAGATCGACCGGCGGGCGCAGCTCGATCGCCATACGCCCGGGCTGGAGCATCAGTCCCGTACGAGCCGCCCAGGTGGCCGCGAAGGCCGACGCCCACTTCGCCGCCTCCGGGGTGCCTCGCCAGTGGAGGGTCACAGACGCTCCCTTGTCCTCGACGCCGACACCGGCAGGGGCCTCGGAGCGCGCGGCGGTGAGGACCTCTGCAACCGGGCCGGTCCACGGCTGGACCTCGGTGGCGCGACGCACCTCTCCGTCCTCGATCCACTCGCACCCGTACACACCGACGAGTTGCACGCCAGGCCCGGACGCGGCCAGACGGCGCGCCAGGAATTCGACAGGCCTTCCCGATACGACTCCCACCACCGCGAAGCGCTCTGACAGCCTGGCGAGCACCTCAGCTGCATCGGGAAGCGGCTTTGCCTCATCAGGATCGGCGACGATCGGCGCGAGAGTCCCGTCGAAGTCCGTCAGGACCGCGCTCGAACGCGGATCGACTAGAAGCGCGCGCAGCGCTCCAAGATCTGGCGCTCCCTTCGGCTGCGTGGCGCTCAGTGGCCCTTGACCGTGGTCGTGGTGGAGGCGGGGGCGAATCGCGTGGCAAGGTCCGAACCGACGATCACGATCACAGACGCCCCGGCCGCGCTTGACACAGGAGGCTTCGCCGCGGCCGTCTGCACCGTCGCGGGCGCCAGCTCCAGAGCCGAGGCGACTTCGCTCGCGGCCGCGCCGGACCCCGCGGTCGTGAAATAGATCTGAGACGCCGTCAGCTTGACCAGGGCGTTGACAGCCGTGAGCGTGGCGAAGCCCTTGCCTCCGAGAAATGTCGTCACAGAGCCGGCCACCCCGTTGACGCTGGTGGCGTTGGCCACGAGCACATGGATCTTGGCGGGTGCGAGCGCAGTGGTCGTGGTCGTGGTCGTGGTCGTCGACCTGGCCGGAAGGCTGGTGGTCGTCGAGCTGGGCTCTTGCCGCGCGGCGGCCGGAGTCCCGCCCTGCACGACGGCGAGGGGGGAACGGGTGGCCGACGGCAACAACAGGATCCCCACGATGACGCCAAGCGTGACAATTGCCACGCCACGTGCCAGTCCTGACCTCTCGGGAGGCTCGAACGGATCGTGGGGGTGCGAGCCCGCCGACTCGTGGCCCGAACCACCCGAAACGTCGTACGGTCCGCCGAACCCCGACCCGTTGCCCGGCTCACTCATCGTCGTGGATGCTGCGGTTCGGCGACACCTTCGAAGCGTTCACGGCGGCGCTCGTCTCTGCGCCGCCTGAGCCTGTGGACCACCATCGGTGCATGCGCCACAGCCTCCTCGCTGTCGACGAGGGCCGCAAGGCGCCGGTAGTAGAGCGTGGGAGACATGCCCAGGTGGACCCGCACCGCCTCAGCCTTCGGTCCGGGCCGGGTCCACCACGAAGCCTCGAAGTCGAGGATCTCCTTGTCCCTGTCGGTAAAGGTCATGTAGGTCCCAGCCTGCCAACGGCGCCCACCCGAAGCAAGCATCCTCGGGCCGCCGTCTCCTCACGTGGCCTGGTCGTCTCCCCTGGCCCGAACAGGGCGGCGGTAGCGTGGAAGAGCAGGCCGGTGTGGCGCAGTCGGAAGCGCAGACGACTTGTAATCGTCAGGTCGTGGGTTCGAGTCCCACCACCGGCTCTCGTTTTCCCAACTAGTGCTCTCGCGCGTTAATCATTGTGACTTACGCGACTCGCAGGGGCTTGCCGTCGTAGGTCCACCGGAATGGCGCGGCCCTGCGGTTGTAATCGTTGATGAAGGCGATGACCTTGTCGGCCAGGTCATCGACCGAGTTGAACTCACCACGACGTAACACCCGACGCTCGAGGATCGAGAAGAACAGCTCGACTTGGTTCAGCCAGCTGGCATGGGTGGGCGTGTGATGGATGTGCACCCGTGGGTTGGCTTCTAAGAATTCGGTGACCTTGGACGTCTTGTGGGCCACGAAGTTGTCGGCGATGCAGTGCAGGTCGAGGTGTGGTGGTGTCTGGGCCACGAGGTCACCCAAGAAGGTGACGAAGTTGTCGCTCTTGGTCGAGTTCGTCACCCATCCCGCCATTGTGCCCTCGTGGACGCTGAGCGCCGCGAAGAGCACGGCGGTGCCATGGCGCTTGTACTCGAACTCGCGCCGAGCTCGCTTGCCCGGGATGGCCGGTTTGGTCGGATTGACCCGCGACTTGGCCTGCATGCCCGACTTCTCGTCGACCGACCAGACCACGGCATTGTGCGGGGGGTTGAGATAAAGCCCGCACACATCCGAAGCCTTGGCCCAAAAGTCCGGATCATGGCTGGTCATCCAGGACTCGACCTGCCAGGGCTTGAGGTCGAGGGCCTTGCAGATCCGCCAGGCTTGTGAAGCAGAGATGGGGACGCCGTGCTCGGCCATGGCCAAGGCGAGACCCTCCATCGTCCAGCGGGCCGATCCCGCCGGAGGGTCCTCGGTGACCAACTTGACCAAGAGCAGCACATCGTCGTGGTCATAGATCACCGGACGACCCGGTCGCTCCTCGTCTTCTAACCCGGCGAGCCCGAACTCCTCGTAGCGGGCCCGCCACATCCCGACTTGGTTGTAGTGCAGGTCGACCAACTCGCCGATGGCTCGATTGGACTCGCCATCGGCCATGAGGAGGATCATCCTCGCCCGCTTGGCCGCCCGGGCCTCAACGGTGTGGGACCGCACACGCGCCTCGAGTTCTGCGCGGTCACCTCGACGGAGTTTCAGTGGAGGAAGTCGCATCCCTCCATGAAACCACATCAGTGTTATTATCGCGAGAATCCACTAGATACCTATTCACGCAATCGGCGTCGTCTGTAGCGGGTCGATCGGGTTCGAGTCGCCTGTAAGAGGAGGATCGAGATGAGGGTGCTTCGCACACCTGAGGAGCGTTTCGACTCGCTTCCCGGCTACGACTTCGAGCCCCACTACGTCGAGGTCCCCGCTGGCGATGGTTCGAACGACAGGCTGCGGGTCCACTACATCGACGAGCGACCTGACGCCTCGCGCGAACCGGCCGGGGCCGCCGAGGTCGTCCTTCTCCTCCACGGTGAGCCGTCGTGGAGCTACCTGTACCGCAAGATGGTGCCCGGGTTGGTTGCGGCGGGCCTGCGGGTGATCGTTCCGGACCTCGTGGGCTTCGGCCGTTCCGACAAGCCCTCCTCACGCACCGACTACAGCTACGCGCGCCACGTTGAGTGGATGCGTACAGCGCTCTTCGACCGTCTCGGGCTCAAGGGTGTCACGTTCCTCGGCCAGGACTGGGGCGGGCTGGTGGGCCTGCGCCTCGTCGCCGAGCACCCCGAACGCTTCCGGCGAGTGGTCGCCGCGAACACCGGCCTTCCGACCGGTGACGACCACATGAGCGAGGCTTTCTTCGCCTGGCAGAAATTCTCCCAGGAGACTCCTGAGCTGCCCGTCGGTCGCATCGTCGCCGGAGGGTGCACGACATCGCTCCCCGAGGAGGTGGTGGCCGCCTATGACGCGCCATTCCCAGACGAGAGCTACAAGGAGGGCGCGCGCCAGTTCCCGCTCCTCGTCCCGACGCGGCCGGACGACCCCGCCTCCGAGGCGAACCGCCGTGCGTGGGAAGTGCTCAGTGCCCTCGACAAGCCGTTTCTCTGCGCCTTCAGCGACGGAGACCTGATTACCAAGGGAGCCGACGAGCGCTTCAAGAAGCTCGTCCCCGGGGCGCGCGGCCAGTCCCACACCACGATCGGTGGCGCAGGCCACTTCCTCCAAGAAGACAATCCCGAGGACTTGGCTTCAGCCGTTCTCGATCTCGTGCACGGCACCAGAGACTGAGCCTCGCCCACTCACCCATCGTTGGGGCGCGAGGAGCTGCGACGGCGCGCCAACTCGAAACAGGCCACTGCGCAGGCTGCCGCCACGTTGAGCGAGTCGAGCGCCCCGTGCTGGGGAATGGACGCGATGATTGAGCACCGGCGGCGGCTCAACATGCCGAGTCCCCTGCCTTCTGCCCCGAGCACCAGGGCCACCGGACCATCAAGCTCGGCCCCTACGTCGAAGAGTGACGTCTCGGCATTCGCGTCGAGGCCAACGCACGTAACACCGTGCTCGGAGAGATGGCGCAGAGAGCTCGGCACTCCCGGCACCACAGCCATCGCCATGTGCTCGACGGCTCCGGCCGCCACCTTGGTGACCGTGGGGGTCACGTTCGCGGCGCGATGGCGAGGCACGACGACCCCTGTCACCCCTGCGCATTCGGCGCTGCGCAGGATCGCGCCCAGGTTCTGGGGATCGCTCACCCCGTCGAGCACGAGCAGGAACGGTGCGATGCCGCCCGTGGCATCGCACATGTCTTCGAGCGGAGTCTCCTCCAGAGGAGCGGCCAGGGCCAGGACCCCCTGGGAGGAGTCGGTCCTGGCCACCGCTTCCAGCCGCCGGCGCCCGACGAACTCGACCTTCGCTCTGCTCCTGGCGGCCAGGCGGGCGATCTCGTCGAGCTGTGGTGAAGGTTCCAGACCCTGCGCGATCCACACCTGCCTCACCGGTCGTCTCGCCGTCGCCAACAGCTCGCGAACGGCCTGCCGTCCCTCGACCTGCTCCCCTCCGAGGCCGCGTCGATAACCACGCGCGCCGCGCTTGTCGAGGTCGCGGCGGCTAACGCGTCCACCTGGGTCGCGCTCACCTGGGTCGCGCCTACGGCTACCGCGACCGTCTCCGGCGGGGCGGGCTTCTGCGGAACGAACTCGGTGGCTCCTTCCGTTCTCGTGCCGTCGCGGCGGGTGGTTCACGACGGAGCCGAACGCGTATCGCGCTCCGCACCTAGTGCGGTGTCGCGGGCTCTCACCAGGGCTACGCAAAGACAAGCGATCCCTTCGACGCGACCAAGCGCGCCGAGGCCCTCGGCACGCTTGGCCTTCACGCTGACGGGTGCACCGACGAGCGAGGTCAGCTGCCACGCCATTCGAGGTATGTGCTCGCTCAGGCTGGGCCTCTCACAGACGATCGTGCAATCGGCGTTCAGCACGTCCATCTGTTGCCCTTCGAGCATCGACATCACACGCTCGAGCAACTCGAGCGAACTCGCGCCCGCCCATTGCGGATCAGTGTCGGGGAAGTGCTGGCCGAGATCTCCGAGCGCCGTCGCGCCCAACAAGGCGTCTGACAGAGCGTGGGAGAGCACGTCGGCGTCGCTATGCCCCTCGAGTCCGGGAGCCGTGTCGATGACCACTCCCCCGAGCACAAGCTGGCGGCCAGGATCGTCCGAGAATCGATGGACGTCGAAACCGTGCCCTACGCGGAAGCTGGGCGTCGCGTCCGGCGCCGCCATCACGTCCCTGCCAGAGCCTGCACGAGCTCCAGATCCGCCGGGGTAGTCACCTTCAGGTTCCGCGACTCGCCCCCCACCACTCGCACCGTGACGCCTAGCGCCGCCACCAGAGCCGCGTCGTCGGTGGCGTCACCGCCATCGGAGTAAGCCCGTCGAAGGATTCCCGCCCGAAACGCTTGGGGAGTCTGCACCGCCACCACCTCGTCGCGCGCAACCTCTTCCACCACGACCCCTTCGCTCACACGCTTCAGGGTGTCGGCCACTGCCAGCGCAGGCACCGCCGCGTCCGCTCCGTCTACCACTGCCTCGATCACCTTCGCGAAGAGTGCCGGCGAGGCGAGCGGACGCGCCCCGTCGTGGACCACGATCACCGCCGCGTCCTGCGGCACGGCGCCAAGACCTGCACGCACGGAAGCCGAGCGAGTGTCACCCCCGATGACAACGAAGTCCGCGCCACGGGCGTCATCCGTCGACCGATTGGCGTCGCCCGCAGGGAGCACGAGGACGACCCCGTCCACCACCTCTCTGGCCGCGCACAGCGCCCAGTCAACCATTGGGCGCCCCCGGATCATGGCGAACTGCTTTCTTCCCCCGAAGCGCGTGCCGCCGCCCGCTGCCACCACGACGGCCCACACCCGCAACGGTCTAGAACCGAGCTGCTCCACCGTCCGTACGGGTGGCCCGAGCCGGCCTGCTCAAGGCAGCGCCTCATCGAGGCGCTTCTCGGCCTGTTCCTCGTTCACGTCGAGGGCGAACGTCAGCTCCGAGACGAGGATCTGCCGAGCGCGCCCCAGCATCCTCTTCTCCCCCGCAGACAGACCTTTGTCCTTGTCGCGGATGGAGAGGTTCCGCACGACCTCGGCGACCTGGTAGATGTCCCCTGAGCGCAGCTTCTCGGAGTGGTTCTTGTAACGTCGAGACCAGTTCGTGGGCATGCGCGCCTCCTTCTTTCGAAGGACGGCGAAGACCTCTTCGACCTCTTCGTCGTTGATCACCTCGCGCAGCCCCACACCCTCGGTGTTGTCTGCAGGGACCATCAAGGTGAGGTCGCCATAAGCCAAGCGCAGGACGAGGTACTCGCGCTTCTCACCGAACGCCTCCTTCTGCTCACGCCGCTCCACGATCGCAGCGCCGTGGTGGGGGTAGACCACCTTGTCACCGATGTCGAAGACCACAGATATCTCCTGCCCCCACGCACGAGCGGGCCGTCACCGGCGAACCCGCAGACAATTCATTCTACCCGAGGCGCCCGGTCGCCCTTTTGGGTGAGGGCAAACCGCCCTCTTGATCAGGTGTAGCGGTCGAGGATGCTCGACTCGGCCTGGCGGGCTAGTCCGTCCTTCAACGAGCGGGCACGAGACTCGCCCACCCCCTCGACCTCCTCGAGGTCACCCACCGAGGCTCGCATGATCTTCTGCAAACTCGCGAAATGGCGGACGATCCGTTCGACAAGGGCGTCGGGAAAGCGCGCCAACCTGTGAAGCGCCCTGTAGCCGTGCGGCTCGAGGGCCACATCGAGCTCGGTCCGCGAGTCCGGCAACCCAAGTGCCCCGCCTATTCGCTTGGGATCGGCAAGCTCGTCAGTGGTGAGCCGGCGCAGACCCTCCAAGACCCGATCGGGATCGCGCCCCGTCGCCTGCAAGTAGTCGCGCACGACCAGCCTGCGCATGGCGTCGACACCGTCAGTCAACTCGTCGAGCTGGAGCCTTAGCATCCTTCCCTCCTCGCCCAACTCGGTCAGGTTCTCTTCGACGTCCTCGGCGATGCGCATCACAAGCTCGCCAGGCTGAAGAACCGCGGCCACATCGCGCACGGTGACCGTGTCCTCGACCTCGAGCACCGAAAGCGCCGTGACCGCGGAGTCGAAGCGCTGGCGGAACCGCTGCAGCGTCTGAAGCGCGTGGCTAACGCGTTCGTGCATGTGACTGGCCGGCTGCAAAGCGTGCTTCATGTCGTGGCGGTAGACGGTGACCACGCCCATCGCCGCCGACACCGAGATGACCGGAACATCGACAGAGCGTGCCATGCGTTCTGCAGTGCGGTGCCGAGTCCCCGTCTCGGTGGTGGGAATGGACGGGTTCGGCATCAAGTGGACGTTGGCCCGGGCGATGCGCCCGGCGTCGGAGGACAGCACGATGGCTCCGTCCAGCTTTGCCAGCTCCGACAGGCGCTGCGGGCTGAACTCAGCGTCGATCAGGAAGCCCCCCGTGCAGATCGAGAGCACCTCCGGACCGTCTCCCACCGCTATGAGCGCGCCGCGGCTGGCGAGAAGAATCCGCTCCAGGCCCTCACGAAGTGGTTGACCCGGCACCACGAGCGCCAGGGCCTCGGCCATGGCCGAGGCACGACCGGAGACCATCATCGACGAGCGGACCGGACGTGTCTTCGGCTACGCCCCTCCACGCCCGCATGGTACCCGTCCATCTCGGGCACAGCTGGGACGGCGGTCGCCGAATCGCGAAGCGAACCTGCCGGGTACCGATGCGCAGAGCTGGGGAGGGCTCGATCAGCTACGAGCCGGATCGGGAGTCGCGCCTGCACCCGCCATCTCCACGGGCGGTGGAGTCAGACCTTCAACGGAGCGGAACACGATCTCCGAGTCCTCCACGTCGACGACCACGGTCTCGCCCACGTGGAATTCTTTCCACAGGATGCGCTCCGAGAGCGGGTCCTCCACGTACTGCTGGATCGCCCTGCGAAGCGGGCGGGCACCCAGAGTGGGATCGTATCCGCTCGCAGCGAGAAACGACTTGGCCGCCGGTGTGAGCTCAAGACCCATGCCCTGGGACTCAAGCTGATCGGAAACGCGCCGGATCATGAGGTCGACGATCTGCACGACCTCATCCCTCGACAGCTCGTGGAAGACGATGACCTCGTCCACACGGTTCAAGAACTCCGGACGAAAGTGCTGTTTCAGCGCGTCGTGCACCTTTGCCTTCATCCGCTCGTAGCTGACCGCCTCGGAGGTCTTCGCGAAGCCAACCGACGACTTTCTGAGGTCTGCGGTCCCCAGGTTCGAGGTCATGATCAGCACGGTGTTCTTGAAGTCCACTGACCGGCCCTGGGCATCAGTGAGCCGCCCGTCCTCGAGGATCTGCAGAAGGGCGTTGAAGACATCCGGGTGCGCCTTCTCCACTTCGTCGAACAGCACGACCGAAAACGGCCTGCGACGCACCGCCTCGGTGAGCTGTCCGCCTTCCTCGTAGCCGACATACCCGGGCGGCGAGCCGACGAGGCGCGAAACGGTGTGCTTCTCCATGTACTCACTCATGTCGAGCTGGACGAGCGAGTCCTCGTCGTCGAACAGGAATTCCGCGAGCGCCCTCGCAAGCTCGGTCTTACCCACGCCCGTGGGGCCCAGGAAGATGAACGAACCGCTCGGCCGCTTGGGGTCCTTCAAGCCGGCCCGAGTACGGCGGATCGAGCGCGACAGCGCCTTGATCGCCTCGTCCTGGCCGATGACACGCTTGTGCAGCTCGTCCTCCATGCGCAGCAGCTTGGCCGTCTCCTCCTCGGTGAGGCGGTAGACGGGGATGCCGGTCCAGTTGGCGAGCACCTCCGCGATGACCTCTTCGTCCACGACGTCGAACAGGTCCACACCTTCGGCCCGCCACTCCGCCTCCATGGCAGACTTGCGGTCGAGACGCTCCTTCTCCTGCTCGGCCAGCTTCGTCGCCTGGTCGTAAGCCTGGCGCTCGAGGGCGGAGTCCTTGTCGCTGCGAATGCGGTTGATCTCGTCCTCCAGCTTCTTGTAGCCGGGAGGAGTGGTCATACGGCGGATTCGCAGCCGGCTGCCGGCCTCGTCGATCAAGTCGATGGCCTTGTCGGGCAGGAAGCGGTCCGCCACGTAGCGGTCCGCGAGATTCGCGGCCGCGACGAGCGCCTGGTCCGTGATCGTGACCGAGTGGTGGGATTCGTAACGGTCACGCAAGCCCTTCAGGATCTCGATGGTGTGCGACACGGTGGGCTGCTCCACCTTGATCGGCTGGAACCGCCTCTCGAGGGCCGCGTCCTTCTCGAAGTGCTTGCGGTACTCGTCGAGGGTGGTAGCCCCAATCGTCTGCAGCTCACCTCGCGCCAGCATGGGCTTCAGGATCGAGGCGGCGTCTATAGCTCCTTCGGCCGCCCCCGCGCCGACCAGTGTGTGCACCTCGTCTATGAACAGAATGATGTCGCCGCGTGTGCGGATCTCCTTCAGCACCTTCTTGAGGCGCTCCTCGAAGTCGCCCCGGTACCGGCTCCCAGCAACCAAGGCACCCAGGTCGAGGGTGTAGAGCTGCTTGGCCTTCAGGGTCTCTGGGACGTCGTCCGACACGACGCGCTGGGCGAGACCCTCCACGATGGCGGTCTTGCCGACACCGGGCTCGCCGATGAGGACGGGGTTGTTCTTCGTGCGGCGGCTCAGGACCTGCATCACGCGCTCGATCTCTTTCTCGCGTCCGATGACCGGGTCGAGCTTGCCGTCGCGCGCGAGCTGGGTCAGGTTGCGCCCGAACTGGTCGAGAACCGGCGAGCCGGATGGCGTTTCGGATGCTGGGGAGCCCGGGCCGGCACCCACTGACTCCTTGCCCTGGTACCCCGAGAGCAGTTGGATGACCTGCTGGCGCACCCGTGCGAGGTCGGCACCGAGGCTGACGAGAACCTGGGCCGCCACACCCTCGCCCTCACGCACGAGGCCGAGAAGCATGTGCTCGGTGCCGATGTAGTTGTGCCCCAGCTGGAGGGCTTCTCGCAGAGAGAGCTCGAGCACCTTCTTCGCGCGCGGCGTGAACGGGGGCGAACCGGTGGGAGCGGTGCCCGAAGCGCCGATCGTCTCCTCGACCTTCTCCCGGACGGCTTCGAGGGAGATGCCGAGCTGTTCGAGCGCCTTGGCGGCCACTCCTTCACCCTCGTGGATCAGGCCGAGCAGGATGTGCTCGGTGCCGATGAAGCTGTGGTTGAGAAGGCGAGCCTCCTCTTGCGCCAGCACCAGCACCCTGCGTGCTCGGTCCGTGAATCGTTCGAACACCAGCCCGCCTCCCTCCACGGCTCGACAATCAGATTCTAACGGCCGGGGCCTACGGGGGGACACCAGCCCTTTGACATAGTCAGAACCTGCCTTTGTGCCCTGGTGAGCACCACCCTTTCGCCTACATAACGACCGTCGCTCGCAGCCCCGAAGGTTCCGTTGTCGCCTCGCGACCGCCGTCGCATATCGTTCACCCTGGTGAACGCCTCACCCCTCCTTTCTCTTTCGTTCCTGGCAGACGACCTAGTGCGCCTGGAACCGCAGCTCAGCGCGGCGGTGAGCTCCGGTGACGAGTTCCTTGACCAGGTTACGACCCATCTGATCGCTGCTGGTGGCAAGCGCCTGCGTCCGAGCCTGGCTCTCGCTTCGGCAACCAGTGGCACCCGACCGGCTGGGATGGACGACATCTCCGGTGCCGTCGCGGTCGAGCTCGTCCACCTGGCCTCCCTCTACCACGACGACGTCATAGACGAAGCCACCATGCGACGAAACACCCAGACGGTCAACGCCCGTTTCGGCAACCTCGTAGCCATCGTGGCAGGTGACTTCTTGCTGGCGCGTTCGGCGGCGATCGCCGCTGCGCTCGGCACCGAGATCGCAGGTCTTCTGGCGGAGACGCTCGGCCGCCTGTGCCAGGGACAGGTCACCGAGGTTCGATCGGCCTTCAGCTTGGCGCGCACGGACGAGGACTACTTCACGTCGATCGCGGGAAAGACCGCCGCTCTCATGTCCACCTCGTGCCGGATAGGTGCCCTAACCGGGGGCTTGGCGCGCCTGGAGGTGGAGGCGCTCACGACGTTCGGCAGGTGCTTCGGCATGGTCTTCCAGCTGCGCGACGACATCCTCGACCTGATCGGCACCGAAGAGGAGCTCGGCAAGCTCGCCGGCCAGGATCTCGCAGAGGGCATCTACACCCTTCCCGTGCTGCTCGCCCTGCGCGACCCGGAAGCGGGTCCGGAGCTCGCCCCGTTGCTAGGTCAGCCGCTCGGGCCTCCGGAGCGTGACAAGGCACGCGCCATCGTGGCCGCCTCGGGCGCCATCGACTCGACCTTGTCCATCGGCCGTCGATACGTCCAGCAGGCAGTCGAAGCCGCCACGGCCGTCCCCGCCACCGAGCTGAGCCGTGCGCTGGCCGACCTGGCTGGCTCGCTGCTCGCGGACCTCCCCCTCGCGCGCCGTTAGAGGAGGGCGGCTGAGCCACCAGGAACGACGGACGCGCGACAGACGACCGGCAGGTGCTCTCGGCGTCCGCAGGTAGAACCGGCGGTAGAAACCAGCAGGTAGAACCGGTGGTAGAAACCAGCGGTCACCACGCCAGGCTGGCCTGTTGGCCGGGCCGCTAACGCTCGGGGCGAAGGGTGGGAAAGGCGATCGCCTCACGGATATTGGCCAGGTCGGCAAAGAGCATGACCAGCCGGTCTATGCCTATGCCGAGCCCTGCGGTAGGCGGCAGCCCGTACTCCAGAGCTCGCAGGAAATCCTCGTCGATCGCCATCGCCTCCTCGTCGCCGGCCGCGTGCGCGGCGGCCTGAGCATCGAAACGGGCACGCTGTTCGTCGGGATCGACCAGCTCGGAGAAGGCGTTGCCCAGCTCTCTCCCAGCGACGACCGGCTCGAAGCGCTCCACCAGGTCGGGATCGAGCCGATGCCGTCGCGCCAGTGGCGACACCTCCGCGGGGAAGTCCATGACGAACACCGGGCCCCACAGCCCTGGCTCGGTGGTCTTCTCGTAGAGCTCGAGCAGGAGCTTGCCCGCCCCCCAGGCCTCGAGGGGCTCGCTACCCGCAGCTGCCAGACGCCGCCGCAGCTCCTCGACCGGCGTGTGCACATCGGCAGGCGTACCCGTCGCCTCTGCGATGAGCTCGGCCATCGTCGCCCGCCGCCAAGGCGGGGTGAGTTCCAGCTCGCGACCTTGGTAGAGAAGGCGGGTCGAGCCCCGCAGCTCGTAGGAAAGACCCGACACCAGATCCTCGACCAGCTCGGCGAGATCTCGGTAGTCGGCGTACGCCTGGTACAGCTCGAGCATCGTGAACTCGGGGTTGTGCCGGGGAGACAGGCCCTCGTTGCGGAACACCCGGCCGATCTCGAACACCTTCTCGCAGCCTCCTACCACGAGGCGCTTCAGGTACAGCTCGGGGGCGATCCGCAGGTACAGGTCGGTGTCGAGCGCGTTGTGATGCGTGACGAACGGTTTCGCCAGCGCGCCGCCCGGGATCGGATGGAGCATGGGAGTCTCAACCTCGACGAATCCGAGCCCCTCCAGGCGCCTGCGCAGGAGACTCACCAGCCTGCTGCGCAGAGCAAGCACGCCACGGGTGCGCTCGTTGACCCACAGGTCAACCTCGCGCCGGCGCAGACGCGTCTCGATGTCGCTCACCCCACGCCACTTGTCACCGAAGCTCCGACGCGCCTTGGCGAGCAACACCCAGTCGCGCACCAACACAGACAGCTCGCGCCTTCTGGTCCTCACCACGCGCCCGGTCGCTCCCACCCAGTCGCCCAGCGACAGTGCCGAGAAGTCCTCGAATCCTGCCGTCTCGTTCTGGGTGGCGAAGAGTTGGATCTCGCCCGAGGAGTCGCGAAGCGTGGCGAACGCCAGACGACCCATCGGGCGCACAAGCATCACGCGTCCGGCAACAGACACCTCGTCGTCGGTCTCAGCACCGGCTTCGAGAGAGGCGTACCGGTCGGCCAGAGCACGCGCTTCGTCGGTCCTCTCGAACCGGTAGGGGACTTCCGCCACGCGATGACGTTACCGTGCGGCCACAACTACCTGAAGTTGCGCTCGTACACCAAGCGCAGGCCGTGCAGGGTGAGCCACGGCTCTCGGTGCTGGATCATCTCCGACAACGGGGCGATCACCTCCGAAAGCCCCCCGGTGGCCACTACTGCCGGGCGCCCGAGCTCGCCGGCAATGCGCCGGCACATACCGTCTACCTGGGCGACGTACCCGTAGAGAACCCCGGACTGGATCGACTCCACCGTCGACTTGCCGACGACGTTCCGCGGCTCCACGAGCTCCACTCTGCACAGGGCCGCGGCGTGGTGGAACAAGGCGTCCATCGAGATGGCGATGCCTGGAGCGATCGCTCCACCCAGGTACTCCCCTTCGCTCGAGATGACATCGAACGTGATGGCGGTTCCCAGATCGACCACGATGCACGGGCCACCGTAGAGGTCGTACGCGCCGATGGCATTTGCTATGCGGTCCGCGCCCACTTCCTTCGGGTTGTCGTAAAGGATCGGCATGCCCGAACGCACGCCTGGCTCGAGCACGATGCACGGGACGTCGAACCACCGTTCCGCCATCTGGCGCAGCGACGTGGTGACCCGGGGGACCGACGAGGTCACTGCTATGCCGCTCACGACCTCGTCCACGTCCAATCCATCGAGGTCGAGAAGCTGAGACAGAAGCAGCGCGTGCTCGTCGGGTGTTCGGTCGTCGACGGTCGACAACCGCCAGTGGTAAGTGAGGCCTGCAGGCTCGGGTTCTATCGGCGGCGCGCGCCGTCTCTGTGGCAGAGGAGCGTCCTGCGGAGCGAGGCTGAACAAGCCCACCACCGTCTCGGTGTTACCCACATCGATGGCAAGGAGCACTAGAGCCCTCCGAGCACTGGTCTTACCTCATCGCCACGAACAGCTATCAGGTCGAGGCCGATGTCGAGCACGGGGGCTGAGTGGGTGAGCGCACCAACCGAGATCAGGTCGGCACCGGCACGCGCGTACGCGGGAGCAGATTCGAGACTCACGCTTCCCGAGACTTCGACCAGCACGGTGCCGGGCTCGTCGCGCTCGCGCACGAGCGCGACGCAATACGCCACCTCGTCAGGAGACATGTTGTCGAGAAGCACCGCCGAGGCACCTGCGGACAGCGCCTCTGCCACCTGTTCGGCACGGTCACACTCGACCTCGACCAGACGTCCTGGCCACCGCCCGTGCGCCAGGGACACCGCCTCGCTCATGCGGAGCCCGTCGAGGTGGTTGTCCTTCACCAGGACCGCCTCCGACAGGTTGCCGCGATGGTTCTGAGCCCCCCCCGCGCGCACGGCCGCCTTCTCGAGCGCGCGCAGGCCGGGCGTTGTCTTTCGCGTGTCCAGGACGCGCGTGGCGGGATTCGCCGCACAGACGGCCTCGACGTAGCGCCGGGCCATGGTCGCCACGCCAGACAGATGGCACAGGAAGTTGAGCGCCGTACGCTCGGCCGCAAGAAGCGCTCGCATCTGGCCCGAAACCTCTGCCACCGCGTTCCCGGGAAGCACCTTGCTGCCGTCGGGAAAATGCCAGTCCACGATCAGGCCGGGATCCACCTGGGCGAAGGACTCAGTGGCGCAGAGCCTCCCTGCCACGACACCCTCGGAGCGCACGACGAGCGCGGCGCGCCCGGTCGAGCTCTCGGGCACGAGCGACGCGGTCAGGTCACCAAGCGGTAACAGGTCCTCGGCGAGTGCCCGGGCCACCGCCTCTCTCACCGCCACGAGCGGCGGGTCCACACAGCCCGGTGGCAAGGAGCCGACACCTCCGGTTTCCGGTATCACGGCTGGGCCCCGGATCTATCGGGGACCTCTCGCGATGGGCGGCAATGAGACTGGTGTCTGGCTTCCAACCTCACGACAGGACTCCCGAGCTCGCGCGAACGTCGCTCGACGGGCGGCGATGGAGCAGGCGCCGGCGCCACTGGGGAAGGGCCTCGGGGTGGTCGCGGCGAGCGTGAGCGCCTCTGGTCTCGGTGCGCGCGGCCGCTGCCCTCAACAACGCCCGAGCCAGATCGACCAGGTTCGCCAGTTCGCCGGCATCGCGCCCGGGTGAAACCTCGCGCATCCGGGCGCGTACATCCTTCACACAGGCGCCGACCCGATCAAGGGACTCCGAGGAACGCAATACGCCCGCCCCCTCGGTCATGGCCGCTTGTAGCTGTTCTCGCATCTTTCTCACGTCGGCACCGAGGTCTTCCCCCGGAGTACCGGCGACTGCACCTGTCATGACCTCCTCGCCCGTCTCGAACACGTAGCGAGGGGGCTCGACGTACCACGCGGGCACAGCGAGGTCCCAAAGGTCTGTGCACCCGATTCTTGCCCCCGGAACCTCGTCACCGTGTGCCGGGACACGGCTCGCTGCAAGCACGCCACCCATGGCTCCGCTCGCCACCGGGCCCTCGCGACCGGCCTCGATGGCCTCCGCCAAGCGGGCCCCGAACACCATCCCCTCGAGCAACGAGTTCGACGCGAGACGGTTGGCGCCGTGGACACCGGTGCACGCCGTCTCGCCAGCTACCCACAGTCCCGCCACAGCGCTCGCACCGTCGAGGTCGGTCACCACTCCGCCGGAGAGGTAGTGGGCCGCGGGAGCAATCGGCAACCAGTCGACCGACGGATCGAGCCCGGCGACGCTCAACGAAGCGACAAGGGTGGGAAAGCGCTCGGCAAACGCCTCGAGACCTGTGGCATCCAGCCACAGATGGTCCACTCCCTGCGCCCACATACGGTCGGCCATCGCGCGACTTACGACGTCGCGCGGAGCAAGCTCGTCGACGAAACGCTCGCCCTCGGTATCGCGAAGTAGCGCTCCATGGCCACGAAGCGCCTCTGACAGAAGGGGACGGGGCATGGCTGGGTGGTGCAAGGCCGTCGGGTGGAACTGGAAGAACTCGACGTCAGCGACAGGCACACCCGCACGCAGCGCCATGGCTATGCCGTCGCCAGTGGCTTCGGTCGGATTGGTGGTCACCGCATAAAGCTGTCCTGCGCCGCCCGTGGCAAGCACAACGTGCCGGGCCCGCACCTCTTGCAAGCGCCCGTCAGGATCAAATGCGGCGACCCCCACACACCTGTCGCCTTCGATGATCAGGTCGAGCGCGAACCAACGCTCCAGGACGGCGGCGGCTGTGCGCTCTACGGCATCCACGAGGGCCCGCTCGACCTCGGCGCCCGTCGCAGCCCCGCCCGCGTGAAGGATACGGGCGGTGGAGTGCCCGCCTTCTCGGGCGCGCGCCAGCCCGCCGTCGGCTTCGCGGTCGAACACGGCGCCCAGAGCGATCAGCTCGCTCACGCGTCTCGGGCCTTCGTCCACCAAGACTCGCACGGCATCGATGTCGCAGAGCCCAGCCCCCGCCGCGAGCGTGTCGGCGTGATGCAGGTCGGTGGAGTCCTCGTCCCCACCGAGCACGGCCGCAACTCCGCCTTGAGCCCATCGAGTGGCGGACTGGGACAGCTCGGCTTTCGTGAGCACGCCGACACGCATACCGGGCACGTCGGCCAGCCGCACGACAGCGGACAGCCCGGCTACGCCGGAACCGAGGACCAAGACGTCGAGCTTCGCGCACCTCCGGCCCATCGCCGGGAGCCTCGTCAGCCGCCTGTGATCCGGCTCAGCTCTGCGTCGAGCTGCGCGCCGACCACGTCCACGGGCGTGTTCGACGAGTCGACGTGCACGATCGTCGGGATGAGGTTCTCGAGCTCCGCCTCCTCGTAATCAGCATAGGTGATGACGATCACCTTGTCACCTCTGTCCACCAGTTTGGCGGCTGCGCCATTCAGACAGACCTCACCGGGCTCACCCACGATCGCATAGGTCTCGAACCGCGCCCCGTTGTCGATGTCGAGCACCGCAACCTGCTCGTACTCGAAGATGTCGGCAAGACGCATGAGCTCGCGATCAAGGCTGATCGATCCCATGTAGTCGGGGTTCGCGCCCGTGACAATTGCCCGGTGGATCTTGGACTTCATCATGCGTCGCCGCATCCCTTCAGCGCTCCTTTCCAGGGCCCGTTGCTGTGCCCGCTGCTGTGCCCGCTGCCACGACGCGCCGCGTCGGCACGACAGGCTCGACCACGACGCCATCGTTGTCTATGAGACGGACAGGCCCGACGGTCGCTGCCACCAGCAGACGCAGCTCTCCAGCCGTGACTGCCGGTCGACGAAGGGTGAGTGCGTCGACGACTTCGGCATAGTCGCAATCCACCAGCGGCTCAGCCTCCATCACGGAGCGCATCAGTCCACGCACGACATCGAGGTCGCGCTCGCCGCCCTCCAGAGCACCGCGCCCGACCTGAACACCCTTGTAAAGCGTGCTAGCAGCGCGGCGCTCTGCCGGAGAGAGGCGCGCGTTGCGGCTCGAAAGGGCAAGACCGTCGGCTTCACGCACGGTCGGGCAAGCCACGATCTGCACGGGAAAACCAAGGTCCTCGGTGAGCGCCCGCACCACCGCCAGCTGCTGAAAGTCCTTCTCACCGAAGTAGGCGCTGCAGCGCCCCGCGAGAGCAAAGAGCTTGGCGACCACGGTGGCCACCCCGCGGAAGTGGCCTGGGCGAGAGGCACCCTCGAGCCCTTCGCTCACCCCCCGCACGTCGACGGAGATCGACGGTGGTTCGGGGTAACGCGGGTACATCTCTTCCACGACAGGAGCGAACACGATGGTGGCGCCCGCAGCCTGGGCCTCGTGCACATCGCCTTCGACATCGCGTGGGTACGCAGCGAGATCGACCCGATCGCTGAACTGCAACGGGTTCACGAACAAGGTGACCGCGACCACATCGCACTCCTCCACCGCCCGCTCCATGAGCGAACGATGACCTGCGTGCAGCGCTCCCATGGTTGGGACGAGGCCCACCTTCCGCCCGCATGCACGCTCCGCGTCGAGGGCCTCGGCGAAACCGCGTGCGGAACCGATCACGCGCACGGCACGACCTCGGCGTCGTGCTCTGCGGACAGGCGCCTCACGAGGGCGACTCCGGCGTCGTAGCCAGGCAGCTCCTCGGGATCTAGCGCGGCACGGTGGGTGGCGATGGTCACCACATCGCCTCGCGCTGCCGGTCCGGTGAGCGCCACTGCCGGCCCGAGCTCGGCCACGTCGTCGAGGGCTGCACGAGCCAGGGCCAAGACAGCATCGAGTCCCACACCCGCCGACGCGCCAACGCGCTCGGCCTGCCCGATCAAGGCGACGAGGTGGTTAGAGGCGATGCAGGCGGCAGCATGGTACGCGGCACGGTGCTCGTCGTCAACGACCACGGGCCACCCTCCGAGGAGGTACGCGAACGTGGTGGCGATCCGATCGCCGGCAACGGCGAACGTCACACCGCCACGAAGGCGAATCCGACCTACTTCGGGCGAGGGAAGAGGCACGAGCGGGTGCAGTGAAGCTCGGCGCGGATGAGGTGAGAGCACGTCCAACCCGAGCGCGCCTGACAGATGCATGACCACCGTGCCAGGAACAGGTGTGACCGCGGCCGCGACCGATCGCAATACCGCGTCGGGCGTCGCCAAGACGAGCACATCCACCCCGCGTGCGGCATCGGAGACATCGTCGCCGCGCGCCAAGATCCCGCGGACGTCACAGCCCGTATCGGCAAGCGCCGCAGCCAGCGAGCAACCAGCCCGACCGGGGCCGATCAGCCTAAGAGTCGTCACCAGAACCCTCTCTGCGCTCCAGCCCCTGCCAGGTGCCGGTCGCGTCAGGCGATCAGATCACTTCGAGACCATTCTAGCCGGCACCGACCGGGAACGGTAACGGCGGTGGAGCACCTGTGTCGCGGCTACGTGGTCAGGCTACCGAGCCGTTTCACCTCTCCAACTGCTCGTTCGGTCAGCCCTGGTGGGACGAGCTCGGGAGCGAGGTCCGACAGCGGAGCAAGCACGAACCGGCGCTCCCACATTCGTGGATGCGGCACCACGAGGTCGTCTGAGTCCACGACCTGATCTTCGACCAACAACACGTCGACGTCGAGCGGACGCGGGCCCCACCGCGTACCACGTACTCGCCCGGCCGCACCTTCGAGAAACTGCCCCAGCTCGAGCAGCTGCCTGGGTGAGAGATCGGTATCGAGCTCGACCACCATGTTGAGGTACGGGCTCTGCCCCGGCGGCCCGCCGAGCGGCTGGGTCTCGTACAAAGCGGAGACAGCCACGAGGTCAGGCAGCTGGGCGATCGCGGCCTGTAGCTGCGCGCGCCGGTCCCCCATGTTCGAGCCGAGTCCGAGGAAGGCACGTGCCATCTGGTGGATCAGTCCCGGCTAACCCCGGGATCGGGTGACGCGCACGCCGGCGGAATCGAGGTCGTGAGGCACCGGTGGGTGAAGCTTTCTGAGCCCCACCGTTACCGACAAGACGCGCGGGTCGCGCAGGACTTCCGCTGCGATCGTCGCCGCCAAGGACTCCATGAGCTGCCGTGGCGGCCCGGCCACGACCGCGCTGGCCACGTCTGCTGCGCCGAGGTAGTCAACGGTGTCGGCGAGATCGTCGCTGTGCGCAGCGGTCTCGGCGTCGGCGACGATGTCCAGGTCGATCTCGAAAGGCTGCGGCGAGCTCCGCTCGGCCTCGTACACTCCGTGGGCGCCAAAGACCCTCAACCCGCGCAGCTCGATGAGATCGCCTTTCACCTCTGCCCCCTTTACGCGCCTAGATCCCCTCGGCCCCCGCCACCCGCCTCCGGAGGCCCGACCACGTGACCACCGTCGACACCTTCTGGTAGGCCACCCCCGGCGATCTCAGGGGCATGGCTCAACTCCGGTCTCATCTCCGGTGCCCCGGACTCGGTACTTGACGATCCGCCTCGGCCAGAAGACCGTCCGGCGCGTGGACCCGTCGAGCAGGTAGCGACCACCTCAGCGACCAGATCACGCCCCTGCGGGCCTATCTGGCGGCCGACCAGGCGCTCTGTGACCTCGATGGCCTGAGGGCCGCCCGGAAGGCGGCCGCACCACAACAGGTACCCGGCCACCGTGCCCATGACCCGGTCACCGAGCTCCTCCTGGTGGATGAGCACGTGCTCCCCCGCGCCCAGCCAACCGTCGAGCTGGCCGTAGAGGTCGGCCAGGACCTCGGCGGTCTCAGCACCCGGACCGAGCGGGAAGTGTGACCAGGCGAGCTCGCCCTCTTCGTACGCCGCGAGGTTGTGAGGTGAGGGCAGCAACGACACAACCCTGCCGAACCCCTGTACCCGCAGCCAGATGATCTCCTCCTGACGACGAACGCGACGGTGGTTCGGCGCGGCACCACCCGGACGCTCACTGATCGCGAGGTGGTCCTTGATGATCCAGGTGAAGTTGCGAGGTGGAATGCCCGCGGCCCACTTGCCTCTCACCGCACCCCCAGTTCCGGTCCCCCGACCGCTTCCAGCGACATGCGAGCCGCTCGCGGTGCGACGTCTGGGATGAGCCGGGTTGACCCCACGAGAGTTGCCGACTGGGAGGCGGCCGCCACGTCGTGGACGCGCACCATCGCCGCGCCCGCCAGCATGGCCCACGTCGCCGTCGCAATCGACCCCGGTAGGCGCTTCGCCACGGGGGCCCGTTCCTCCCCGGGCCCTGCAGCCAGCAGGCCCAAGAACCCCTTGCGGCTGGTTCCCACCAGCACAGGAAAACCCGAAGCAGCCAGAGCCGGTAGATGGTGCAGCAGTGTCAGGTTGTGGCGGGCAGTCTTTCCGAACCCGATCCCCGGATCGACCCACACCTCGGGAACCCCGGCGTCGACGGCCCGTCTCGCCCGCTCGATGAGAAAGCCGTGCACCTCGCCGACCACGTCATCGTAGTGGGGATCATCCTGCATGGTGCGGGGCGTGCCACTCATGTGCAGGGCGACCCATCCCACGCCATTACTGGCGGCTACCGGCCACAAGCTCGCCGAGATGTCGTTCAGAAGGGTCGCCCCGGCAGACAGCGCCGCCTCCGCCACTGCTGGTTTGGTCGTGTCCACCGACACGCGGACGTGCCGGGCGAGCGCTTCGATCACTGGGATCACCCGGCGCAGCTCCTCCGCCTCGGGCACCGGCTGGGCCCCGGGACGGCTCGATTCACCTCCCACGTCAATCACGTCGGCACCCTCGGCGGTCATCTCCAGGCCCCGGGCGAGCGCCGGTTCAAGGTCAAAGTAGCGCCCACCGTCTGAGAAGGAGTCCGGGGTCACGTTCAGGACACCCATCACGAGCGGACGTACCATTCCCAGAGCGTAGAGCAGCCCTCGGGCCTGTCGTGGCAGCGGTCAGCGGCGTTGAACGAAGTTCATCGCCTCGGCCCGAGTCCTCGGGTCGACGCGAAAGAGCCCCCGCACGGCCGACGTGACTGTGAGCGTCCCCGGCTTCTTCACCCCACGCATCGACATGCACAAGTGCTCGGCCTCGACCACCACGATCACGCCGCGCGGCTCGAGCACCTTTTCCATAGTGTCGGCTATCTGCGCGGTCATCCGCTCCTGAACCTGAAGACGGTGAGCGAAGGAATCGACCACACGTGCGAGCTTGGAAAGTCCGGTGATCCGACCCTCGTGACCCGGGATGTACCCGAGATGCACCTTGCCCATGAACGGCACCATGTGGTGCTCGCATAGGGAGGCGAAGGGAATGTCACGTACCATCACCATCTCGTCATGCTCAGCGGCGAAGGTCACCGTAAGGTGACTGCCTGCATCCTCATCGATGCCGGAGAACAGCTCGCAGTACATGGCCGCGATCCGCGCGGGCGTACCTCGCAGGCCTTCTCGGCCCGGATCCTCACCTACGGCTTCGAGCAGCTCTCTGACAAGACGCTCGACTCGGTCGACGTCGACGCTCACCGAGACACCGACCTCGCGTGTGCGAGCACGACTCGTCTCGTCACCTCGGCGGTGACGGCGACGGTAACGAGGGCCTCGATCCGGTCAGTCGACAGGGACAGATCCCTGGTAGATGCGGATGTCGGGCAGGTTTCTGTAACGCTCTGCGACATCAAGCCCATAGCCCACCACGAAACGCGACGGGATGTGGAACCCCACGTAGCGAAGGTCGAGCTTGGCCCGCTGCCTGCCCTCCCTCACCAAAAGCGCGCAAACCTCGAAGCTGGCCGGCTGGCGCGTAAGCAGGCTTCGGCGTAGGTACGAAAGCGTGAGACCGCTGTCGACGATGTCCTCCACCACGAGAACGTGCCGGCCGGTGAGATCGGAGTCCAGGTCCTTTACGATGCGGACCACCCCGCTGGTGGTGGTGGCCGACCCGTACGAGGCGACGGCCATGACGTCGACCTCCACGGGTAGCCGGATGGCGCGCGCCAGATCGCTCATGAAGACGAAGGCGCCCTTCAACACACCGACGAGCAACGGTGGTCGCCCGTGATAGTCGGCGGTGAGCTGGGCACCGAGCTGGGCCACGCGTTCTTGCAGAGCGTCCTCGGCGACTATGACCTTCCCGAGGTCAGGGTCGTCATCCCAGCGGCTCGCGCTCAACGACGCCGCCCGAGCAGGCCGACTGCCCCCACGTGCCCACGACGCTCACGTGGTGAACAAGACATCGGGCGCAGACACTAGCGGACACCGCTGCGATCGGTCCGTCGGATCCGTGCCGACGCCAACACCCTGCGCGACCTGCGTACCCGGATTCCCGGGGCCACTTCGGTCGCCCTCGTAGCACCTCGGGCGACCGCCAGGACCCGTTCGACGGCCGCCAGGTCTGGCGGATAGTCACCGTTTCGCAGCCAGCGCCTGATGGACCTGCGGGCGAGCGCCCCGGGGGCCGTGGCGAGAGCCGCTGCATCGGACGCATCGACGTCGCCGGCCAGTTCGTCCAGCAGATCCGCCTCCGCGGCAAGGACGTCCGCTTGGCGGGCGAGAATGGGCACTACGTCGCGGCCGGCAATCTCCGAGCACAGCGGAAGAAGCTCGTGACGGACGCGGTTGCGAAGGAAACGCGCGTCGTGGTTCGTCGGGTCCTCGACCGGTTCGAGCCCTTCATGCAGACACAGCGCGCGCGTCTCGGCGCGTCGCACCGACAGCAGAGGGTGCTCGGCACCCCTACGCATCGCAGCAAGACCGTCGAGACCCGCTCCGCGCAGGAGATTCAAGAGGACAGTTTCCGCCTGGTCGTCCATGGTGTGACCGGTGGCAGTCCCCGCCGGCAGAACCTCTCTGCGGGCTGCTCTCGCACGCGCCTCGAGGTTGGCGCCGCGATCCACCTCCACCTTCTCGGCGCGAAATACCGCTCCGTAACGCCGCGCCACGTCGGCGACCACCTCGGCTTCCGATCCCGAACCGAAGCGCAGCCCGTGGTCGACATGCACGGCCGTGACCTGGCACCCAGCGGCCGTGGCAAGAACGAGCAAGGCAAAAGAGTCCGGCCCGCCCGAAACCGCACACACAAGAGGAGATGGAGGTGGCGGGAACGTGCATCGCGGAAGCAGCACCTGGGGGCCGAGCGTTTCGACTCCCCCTTTGCGCGCCGTCACGTCGTCTGGGACATCAACCGGCCGCGCGTCGGGTGTCGCCCAGCTCTTCCTGGGGCATCAGCCAGCCCCCTGACTGGGAATTAGCCTGCCGCGACATGTGACTGACCGATGCGCGTCACCCAGCTCTCGGGGTCGTGGATCTCGTCCATCGTCGGCAACATCTGCGGGCCTTCCCACACCCGCGACAAGAGCTGCCGGCCACCTGCGGCCTCGACTGCGTGGATGAACCGCTCACCTTGCTCGTACTGTCGCAGCTTCGCCTCGATGCCAACCAGCTGCTGTAACAAACGCGCGGGCCATCCGGCGCGCCGTCGTCTCTCGCGCATGATCCTGCCAAACCAAGCGGCATCGGGCACGGCCGAGGCGCCCGCACGGTCCATCGTCACGTCACCGTGACCTTCGAGCAGGCTCATCATCGCCTGGATTCGTCCTATCACCTCGAGCTGTTCGGGCGGAGCCACCAATCCGAGCAGTCCCGCCTCCTTCAGCGGGTTACGCCCCTGGCGGACTGCGGTGGTTGAACGTCGCAGTGCGTCAGCAAAACGCTTCGGATCAGGACGCATAGCCCCGAGGACCTGGTCGACGAGTGAGAGGAAATACGGCCGCAACCACTCGACCGCCGTGAACTGACACCTGTGGGTGACCTCGTGCAAAGCGATCCATAACCGGAACTGCCGAGTGGGGAATCCGTTACGTCGCTCGAGCCCGACGATGTTCGGGCCGACGTACGAGACGAAGTCACCGCCGTCGTCACCTTCGGAGAGCAACAGGTCGTACTGGCCGAGCACGCGAGTCGACATCCACCCAAGCACAGTCCCGAGCTGCACACCTGCCATAGCGCCTGCCGCTCCTGCGAGCGGGCCAGGAAGCGTGCCCGTCTCCAACTGGTCCAACACCGGGTCGAGCAGACGACGGAAGGACCCGAGGTTCGTGCGAACCCATCCCGCACGGTCGACCACCCTCGCTCGCGCCGAGCCGGAGGCGGGCCGCAACCCGGTCTCGTCCACCACAAGGGTCTCGGCCTCCGAAGTGACCTCCGCGAAATCTTCCTCGAGCCGGGCCTTGGTGGCGACGTCGACGCTGCCTGACGTGGACGCCATCAAGAAGGGGCTGCGCCCTCCGACCCAAGTGGCGACGCGTTCAGCCACATCCCAGGAAACGGGGTTGGTCACATGCACAGTGTACGGACCGCCGGGACCGAGATGCTCCCGGCGACGAGCTACCTGGCCTGGGTGGGCTCCGCCAACCAGACAGATCAGCCGTCGGAAGAACAAAGGAACGGCTGTTCGGTGCACTGGTAGGCCCCGAAGACCGGCTGGCCGATCGGCCGCCGGGATCTCAGCCTTTCGTGAACTGCTGCTTTTGCTCTTCCACTATCAGAGCCTCGAGAACCCGCTGTCGCAGAGCATCGGGAACGTGGTCCTTGCAGCCCTGGGCGATCACCATCCGCAGGTCGGCTTCGAAGTCGAAGGCGTCGAGGCATGTTTCACATTCATCCAGGTGGCGCTGGATCTTGTGCCTGCGCTCCTCGGTGAGCTCACCGTCTAGATAGGTGTAGAGCCGGTAGAGCGTTTCGTTGCAGTCGACGTCGGAATCTCCGGTTCCCACAGTCCTCCTCTACCTCCTGTACTGCGGACGGTTCAGTGGCCGGGCTCGGCGCTCCCCACCAAGCCCTGCACCACGGCCGACCCTGCCAACGCTTTCTGAAGCGCTCTTCTTCCCCGGTGAATGCGACTCATGACCGTTCCTATGGGCACTTCGGTGATCTCAGCAATCTCCTTGTACGAGAAGCCTTCCACGTCAGCGAGCAGGACGGCGATCCGGAATACCTCGGGCAGCGACTCGATCGCCTGCTTCACGTCGTCGTCGGTGATGTGATCGAAGAGCTCGTCCTCCGCCGACCGGCCCGTGCCCGCCGTCTGGAGATCGTCGAGACGATGGTAGAGGTACAGGTCCTCCACGTCCTCCACGTCCGCCTTCTCCGGCCGGCGCTTGGCGGCACGGTAGCTGTTGATGAACGTGTTCGTGAGGATCTTGTAGAGCCACGCCTTCAGATTGGTCCCTTCCTCGAACCGGTCGAAGGCCCGAAAGGCTTTGAGGAAAGTCTCCTGCACGAGGTCTTCGGCGTCGGCAGGGTTGCGCGTGATGCGCAGGGCCGTCGTGTAGAGCGCCGGCATGTGCTGCATGGCCAGATCAGCGAACACCGCCCTTTCGGCCATGCCGCCACGATACCCATCGGCTGTGTGGCTCCCCGCCACGGACGCGTCGGCTGTCCCGCCCCAGGGCCGAGGGTGGCGACCGTGTGAGCTTGGAACGGAGAGCCTGGGAGGGGACTCGAACCCCTGACCTGCGCATTACGAAGGCGCTCAGAGTGGTCCCGGCCTGTCCCTTGGCGTCCCGTGGCATCCCGTTTTTGCTGGTCAGAATGGGTATCGGGTTGGAGTCCTGGAACGAGGTGGGATATACCTGGACACGCTGGGACGCAATTGTTGGCCCAGATCGTTGACCCGATGCTTTCGAGGATGTCCCGTTCGGTGTGGAACTTTGGGTGACGGCCCCGAGCAGCCGAGCTATGCGGCCACCTCCTTGCCGGCACTGTAACGAACGCGTGTGTTGCTGTTCTTGACGTACTCGTCGAGCGCGACGCGCAACGTCTTAAGGTGCATGTGCCTGTTCACCCGTCGGAACTGCTTCTACGCCTCGATCATGCCGGCTGCGCACCAGCGCAGGACCATCTGACCACTCTCCCAGCGCTTCACGTTGCGGGCGTGGTCGCGGCTGATCTCGATCATCGACTCGATGGCGTCGGTGGACCGAAGTGTCCGAGCGAGCGTGGGTGGCACGCCGAGCCGGGCGACGGTGAAGGTCTCGTGAAGGCCCTCACGTAGGCTTCCAGCTGCTCCTGGGCGCACCCTGCGCCTTCACCCAGAAGATCTGCACCGCATGGTGGCCGACTACGCGTCAGGTGTCGCAGTGACAGAGCTCGCCAGGTGCCAGGGCGTCACCCGACAGAATGTCTTAAGAGGCTGCGCGGATAGGCGGGCTCACACGAAGCTCCAGCGGTCACGCCAAGCGATGAGCTTCGCCGTGAGGATGAGGACGATGGCCAGCGCCAGCTGGGCAACTCGGTGGATGATCTTGC
>Ga0187852_1000915_pt1 | contig 29629 bp, 25 predicted proteins | sample June2016WEW_6_40_FD_134511 | JGI IMG/M metagenome (GOLD analysis project Ga0187852, IMG submission 134511) | Peatland microbial communities from SPRUCE experiment site at the Marcell Experimental Forest, Minnesota, USA - June2016WEW_6_40 | ecosystem: Environmental > Terrestrial > Soil > Wetlands...
ACACGCCGGGGAAGATCCGCCGCGGCCGAAGCTACGCTGGCCTCGAGCTCTGCCCAGCTCACGTGGTGAGAGCAGGAGCAAGTCACCAGCAGGCCACCGGGGCGCATCATCTTGAGGGCGCGCAGATTCAATTCCTTGTAGCCGCGCAGGGCGCCCTCGACAGCCCGCTTGGTCTTGGCGAAGGCGGGCGGATCGAGAACGATCGTGTCGAAGATCTCGCCCGCGTCCGACCAATCGCGCAGGATCTGAAAGGCGTCGGCCTCCACCCAGTCCACTTGAGCGGTGAGGCGGCCGCGGTTGGCCTCAAGATTCCGCTCCGCTACTTCGAGCGAGGCGCGGGAGGCGTCAATGCCTGTCACCTGACGGCAAACCTGGGCCAGGTGCAGGGTAAAGCCGCCCTGGTAGCAGCAAACGTCGAGCGCCCGGCCCCCCGCGTCCCAACTTGCCGCGCCCATCCGTCGCGCCCATTCCTGAGCGGCGGCGTAGTTAGCCCGCTGGTCGAGGAAGGCGCCTGTCTTTTGTCCAGCATTGGCGTCGAAGTGGAACATCAGGCCATTGAGCCGGAATTGGGTGCTGGTAGGCGGATTCGCAGCATCTTCGGCAAACAAGGGTTCGGAGCTGGGCGCGGCCAGCCCTTCCAACTCGCGCATACGCGGGTCGGGGCGCTCCACAATGGCCGCCGGGGCCAGTTCCTCGCGCAGCACGCGCACACAAGTCTCCCGCACCGCGGCCGAATCCAATCCCCTGGCCAGCAGTTGCAGAATTACGAGATTGCCATACTTGTCCGCCACCAGGCCGGGCAGTTCGTCGGCCTCGCTGAAACACAACCGGCAGGCGTCGTTCTGCTCGTTCAGCAACGGCTTGCGCCGGGTGATCGCCCGCCGCAGACGGGCCGCGAGCAACTCCAGCCACGCGGCCTCATCGATTGCCTCCCGCGAGATCATTCGCAGCGCAATCTGCGAGGAGGGGCTGTAAAGCGCGGTGCCCAGCAACAAACCGCGGTTGTCAGCCACCGGCAGCAGCGCGGGAGGATTGGCGTCGCCCTCCTGAGGCAGTTCCAAAGCCTCTATGTCGGAGGCGTAGACCCAAAGATAGCCGCTCCGCAGCCGGTCGGCGGCGCGGCGGCTGATGAGGGCGCCGGGGGCTTGTGGGGCAGTGCGGTCTGATTGGCTCGGGCTCACCGTTCCATCATCTCATCCGGAGGAATTCAGCCGTAGGAAGAGCGCCGTTGAACGGTCGAAGGCTTGCATGAACCTCACGTCGTATGGCCGGAACCAATCGAGAAATCAACTCTCGTCGCAACAAAGATCAAAACGGCATTCACGGCAGGAAATCATGGGTTCTGGCAATGTTCAGGTTGTTGAAAACCGGCTTATTTAATCTGATAGAACCACTCTAAATATATGATTCTTTTTGATTTATCTATGCAAAGCAGAAAACATTGAGGGCACTCTTGACAACCGCAAGTGTATGCAGTATACATACAGATGACAGTTGGAGATGAGCATGTTTCTCACCATTCAAGCCAGCGACAAACGTCCGGTCTACCAGCAGATTGTAGACGGCGTAAAGACCTTGATCGTGCGCGGCAATCTCCGCGATGGCATGACGCTGCCATCGGTGCGACAAGTGGCGGGCGATCTGGGCATCAACCTGAACACAGTCGCGGTCGCCTACCGCCAGCTCCAGGAGGAGGGTTTCGTGACCGTGCGTCACGGAGCCGGCGCGGTCATCTCATCGCGAACTCCCCGGCCCGTTGATGAGGCCGAACTCTACCAGCCACTGCGCACGGCTCTGACGCAGCTCATCTTGAATGGACTGACCAACCGCGAAATTGAAGAGATCGTTCATGAGGAACTCGCGCTCTTGCAACAGACCCGTTCATGCAACGGAGAGAAAGGAGGCGCTCAATGAGTGCGCCAACAGAATTTGAAGTGACGATTCTTGTCACCACTCTGGTTATTCTAACTTCTGCTTACAGCCTGGTGAGGTTCAGTTGGAACCAGCCGCTCAGAAATGGTCCGGGCTTCTTTCTGGGCTTCGAGGTTCCGGAGGGCTTCTACGAGGGACCGGGAAGGGCTTGGCTGAAGGGCTATCGCGCTACGCTCGTTGCCTTGCACCTGCTCCTGCTCGTTGCATTGGGAGTCTGCTTTGCGTTGAAGCGGCAGGATTTGGCGCCCCTGTGCTGCGGAGGGTTCGCGCTTGTCTATGTGCCAGCCGTCCTCGCCCTCCATCTCTGGACCCGGCATAAGCTGGGAACCAAGTCGCCGATCCGCGCGGTTGCTCTCTCGCTGGAAAGCCGCCGCCTCGGCGATTACATCTCCTGGCCAATGGAGGCTCTTTACGCCGCAATCATCGCATCCAGTTGGTGGGTGTTGCTGCGCCACGGAGCAAAGGTCGACTGGCTGCCCCCGCTTCTGATGACATGGTCCGCGATCGTTCTACCCGGCAAGATCGCACTCGTGCGCTCCGGCGCTCCGCTGCCGGCCGAACGCACCGAAGAACACTATCGCTACCAGGATGCCATGCGGCGCAACGGCATCCGTGGGCTGAACGCCTGGGGCTGGCTCATGGTGGTCACACTCTGCATATTTCCATTGCGGCAGATCTGGCCTCCTGTGGCTCTTCCGTGGCTGGTATGGATTTTCCTGGGCGTCTTCACGTCGGTCTTTGCCTACATGATGATTGTGATCTTCCGCGGGCAGCGGCTGGCAACCACCATGGGCCGCGATCTACACCCAATCGGAAATTTTGCAACGCCGTATCGCCGCGCGCCATGGATGGGGATGAGCCGCTCCTACCTGGTCTGGTTCGCCATCTGGTTCGGCGGCCTCCTGGCTTTGGTCCTGTACTCGCAGTTCCGTTAAGACTCGATTCGGGGAATTCCAGGTCTTGCATCTGAGACCTGGGATTCCATCGCAGCCTGCTCGTTTTCCGGCTGCGTCCAGCGTATTCATCCGCGACAAACGTTTGCGGCCTATAATAAAGCATGGCGACTGTCCGGCAGGCCAGTCCGGCGGATGTTCCCGGCGCGCCCCCGCCTCCTGCGGGGGAACGGGCGGCTGCCGTGCGCGGAGCAGAGCTGCGCGCCATCGATCAGCGCATGGAGGCCCTGCTCAAACAGGTCCATGCCAACCGTCCCAGCGAAGACATCTCTCTGATCCGCAAGGCCTGGGAGTTCTGCGTCAAGCATCACGAGGGACAGATGCGGGCCTCTGGCGAGCCCTACATTGTCCACCCGCTTGAGGTGGCTGAGGTGCTGGCGGAGATGAAGCTGGACGCCACGGCCATCGCTGCCGGCCTGTTGCACGACTCGGTGGAGGATACGCCCGCCACCAATGAGGAAATTGAAGCCGAGTTTGGCGATCAGGTGGCCCACATCGTCGAGGGCGTCACCAAGATCGACAAGATCCAGTTTGCCAACCGCGAGGACCGCCAGGCCGAAAACGTGCGCAAGATGCTGCTGGCCATGGTGTCCGATGTGCGCGTGGTGCTCATCAAGATGGCCGATCGCCTGCACAACATGCGCACTCTCGAGCACCTGCGGCCCGACCGCCAGGAAGCCATCGCCCGCGAGACGCAGGACATCTACGCTCCGCTGGCTCACCGCTTGGGCATGGGCAAGGTGCGTGGCGAACTCGAGGACCTGGCCTTCCGCTACACCGATCCGGTGAGCTACGAGCAGGTGTCGGCTGCCGTCGAGGCCCAGCGCGTCGAAGGCGAGCAGTTTCTGCGCAACGTGGAAGACACGCTGGTGGAGCAGTTGCGCGAAAGCGGCATCAAGGCCCGGGTGGAATGGCGCATCAAGCGCAGCTACTCGATCTACCAGAAGCAGCAGCGCTCCAAGGTCAACTTCGACCAGGTCTACGATCTGCTGGCCATCCGCGTCATCACGCAGGACGTGGCCTCCTGCTACGCCGTCTTCGGTCTCGTTCACACCCTGTGGCGGCCGGTGCCGGGGCGCATCAAGGACTTTATCGCCATGCCCCGCGCCAACCGCTACCAGTCGCTGCACACCACGGTGATGAGCCCCAGCGGCCACCAGTTCGAGGTGCAAATCCGCACCGAGGAGATGCACCGCATCGCCGAGGAAGGGATCGCCGCCCACTGGAAATACAAGGCCGGCGGAGCCGCGATCAATGCCCGCGACGAGGAACGGCTGAACTGGATTCGCCAACTGGTCGAGTGGCAGAAGGAGATGACCGACCCCAACGAATTCCTCTCCAGCCTGAAGATGGACCTGTATCCGGACGAGGTCTACACCTTTTCGCCCAAGGGGAAGGTGGTGGTGGTTCCGGCGGACGCTACGCCGGTCGATTTTGCCTACACCATCCATACTGAGGTTGGCCACACCTGCGTGGGGGCCAAGGTAAACGGGCGCATGGTGCCGTTGCGCACCAAGCTGCGCACCGGCGACATCGTCGAAATCGTTACTCAGAAGGATCACAAGCCGAGCCGCGATTGGCTCACCTTCGTCAAGAGTCCCCGCGCCCGCAACAAGATCAAGCACTGGCTGAATGAAGACCAGCGCCGCCGGGCGGTGGAGATCGGGCGCAAGCTGCTGGAGCGCGAGGCCAAAAAATTCAAGGTGCCGATGAGCCAGATCGACGACCACGACCTAGGCCGCATTGCCAACGAGTACGGCGTGGCCACGGCCGCCGATCTGCTGGCCGCCCTCGGCCAGGGCAAGCACTCCGCCCATCAGGTGCTGAACAAACTCGCGCCGGGGTATGCCAACCAGGGCGATGCCGAGGCCAGCCCCGAAATAAGGCCGGGCGGCGGCGGCGAGTCGGCCATGTCCGATGCGGTGCGCAAGCTGCACCTTTCCGGCTCCGACTCGCTGCAAGTGGAGGGGCAGAACGACCTGCTCGTCTATCGGGCGCGATGTTGCAACCCCATTCGCGGCGAAGAGATCGTCGGCTACGTCACCCGCGGCAAGGGCGTGGCCGTGCATGCCCGCAGTTGCCCCAATGTGCAGAACCTGCTCTACGAGAGCGACCGCCGCATCAACGTCGAGTGGTCTCGCGTCGGCGACCAGTCCGCCGGCCAGCCGCAGCGTTATCCGGTCAAGATCACCGTTTTCTGCGACGACCGCGCGGGCATGTTGAAGGAGTTGACCGCCGTCATCTCCGACGAGAACACCAACATCCGCGGCGTTGAACTGCGCCAGGCCGAGAACGGCGAAGCCGTCGTCGACTTTGTCGTCGAAGCCCAGGACCTCCACCACCTGAACCGCATGGTCCTGGGTCTGCGCCGGGTAGACGGCGTCCGCGCCGTGCAGCGCACGCAGAAGCTGTAGGATCAATACCCTTCAGTCCGCACCAAGCGATGAAGCGGCATGTCGAATCCGCGAGTGTCTTATCGCAGCAACGATGAGCAGAAATACCCCGACGATCTCGATAAGAAGCGCTACTCCAAAGATCAAAATAAATCCAGATACATAGTCTTCATAGGTCATGCCGCTCACTTCCATATTCAGGTGTGGATCTGTCGCGGCAAGCTGGGTTCCGTCTTTTGTAAAGTTCACATCTAGAACATATTTCTTCCCCGATTCGCCTTTGAAATAGCCGAGGTATCGTTCCAGGGTTTTATCTGAAAAACCAGCGTCGTTCGTGTCGAGGCTTGATCCGTGAGCTACAGCCCTGCGATCATTCCACACTGTCCAATCTGCCTGGATAACAGATTCCTTGTTGCATTTGAACATGTTGCCCGCTATTCCCATCAAACAACACTGCGTTTCAAATGGCAGCCGCTTCTTTGTCTCAATCCTTATCTCGTAGTACTGATTCGCAGTCACTTTGAACTCTGGAGTCCGGACCTCGCCGACGCCGAGTGACACAGGCATCGATACAGGATGGTCGATCCTGGTTGCCTCCCACAGCTCTCGTACTCCAACGACAAGGAATCCTGTTGCCACAAGGGAAAGGCCAGTCCACGTGAGTCCCGATAAGCGCCTCATGAAACACCTCGGCTCATCCTGCTCCAGGACGCGCCTTCAAAGGTGGCTGCTGTGCTGCGCCCTCACACCAGTTCCAGCGCCGCCGTCTCTTTGCGGGGAGGAACGAAGCAGTTTGCGCGCCAGGCGATGGAGAGCTTTTCGCCGCTGAGGAGTTTGCGAATCTGGGCGCGGGCGTGGTCGGCCCAGGGGCCGCAATTGTCCAGCTTGACATAGGCCAGCCAGTGGCGGAGGGCCTGGCGGCGCTGTTCCTTGCGCTCGTAAGCCAGGGCCAGATTGTAGTGGGCGTCGGCGTAGCGGGGCGCCAGCGCAACGGCCTGGAGATAAGAGGCGATGGATTCGTCCAGCCGCTGCAACTCGTCGAGGACGTTGCCGAGATCGAAGAAAGCCAGCACGTAGCCGGGGTCGGCCGCGGTGGCGCGGCGGTAGAGCTCCTCGGCGCGGCCGTACTGGCGCAAGTGGAAGTGGATGGTTCCGAGATTGATGTAGGCCGCCGCGTACTCCGGATCAAGCTCCAGGATCTCTTCGTAGAGGGAGATGGCCCGCTGCTTTTCGCCCGCTTCCTCGGCCTGCACCGCGGCCAGAAAGCGATCCAGAACGCCATTCCGGTTCGCGGCGTCCGGAGGGCGCAGCGGATACGGCTCGGAGCTGGCCGACGGCCGATCCATCCAGCCAACGCGCTCGAAGTCGAAGAGCAACTGACGGCGGATGGGGTCCACCATGGCGCCACGGTGCCGGAAGGCGAGGCGCGCGCCGTTACGGACCAGGCAGGCCTCGAGCAGCGGATTGGCCATGCCGGCCACGGCCTTCATGGCCATGATCGAATGCCGGATAGAGGCCGCGGACACACTTTCCTCGCGCAGGGCGCGCAGGGTTCTTAACTGCCCAAGATCCTGGAAGGTGTAGGTCTGCTGTTGCGGAATCAGTCCGGCTCGCTCCCACCCCTGCAACTGGTGGGAACTGATCTGGAAGATGCGCAACACGTCCTGACGGCTATAGCTGGTCACTCTTGAGTGCTCCCACAAGTAATACATCACCCCCGGTACGGCTCGGCCTCGGGGCTTGAACTCGTGTTCTGAACTCGGTTCCTGAACTCGAATTCCCCGGCCTAGGCCCTGGACGGAGCTCCTGGAACAGTTATGGAGGAACCGCTCTTGCTGCGATTATGCCAAGTGTAAGTGTGGATAAGCAGATCGGAACTGCCGCCGCAACAAAAAAACGTGGATAACGGGTGCCTGTCTTGGTTCACGAGGGGCTGGGGCGCGAGGCGACCTGTGGATAACCGAGGAGAAATGCACAAAACGCGGTTCAACCCGGAATGAAACCGGCAAAGTGGCTTTGAGGAGCGGGGGAGCGGGGATAGGAATGGAGCCGAAGATCGGACTTGAACCGATGACCTGCTGATTACGAATCAGCTGCTCTACCAACTGAGCTACTTCGGCCTGCTCAACTGATTTTACCTTGACGTATGCGGAGCGTAAAGCGGCTATACTGCTCCTCATGCTAGGCAACCCGGCAGAGGATTGGCAAAGGCTCACGGAACACTACCGCGAGATAAGCGATGAAGAACTGCAGGAACTGGCCAGCGATTTCGTCGATCTGACCGAAACAGCGCAGCAGGTTCTGCGCAACGAGATGAGGAATCGCGGACTGGATGAGCCGCGAGCCGCGAGCGAGGCGTCAAAGAGCTCAGATCGTCCATCGGCTCCGCGATGGGAGCGGCCCGGCAATCCGGATCCTGACGACCTTCAATCAGACGCCGCCGGCGAGGATGAGGAAGACGATCTTCCCCGCGAATACACCTGGAAGACGCCGCTACGCGAGTGCGAAAGCCGGGAGCAGGCCTGGCAATTGCGCGAAGTGTTGCGCCGCGCGGGTATTGACAGCTGGACGGATCGCTACCTGGTCGAGGAGGGCTACATTCGCGTTGTGGTTGCCGCGGATCAACTGGAAGAGGCGCTTGAGATTGCCGCCAGACCCATTCCGCAGGAGATCATCGATCAATCCAAGATGGAAATGCCGGAGTTCGAGCCGCCCAAATGTCCCAACTGCGGCGCCGGGGACCCGGTGCTTGAAGGTGTCGATCCATTCAATACCTGGCAATGCGAACAATGCGGGAAGGAGTGGACCGAATCGGCGGGAGCCCTGGTTGACCAGGAGGAAAAGAGCGAGCCATAAGGCCGCAAACACGGAAAGAGCCGCCCGGCAACAGGGCAGCTCTCTCCTCAGGGAGAATAGTTCCAACGGAGGCAAAACCATCAGAACTTTCTGGCTGCATAGTAGGGGCGTAGGAAGGGAGTGTCAAGGAGAAATCGAAGGATAAATAAGTGCTTTTAAGTCAATAACTTGATGAACGTTTGCCTGGAAACGCACAGGTACTCTCTTCGGCGTGTCTTCGCCTTTTTCTTTCCGTTTACTTCCGTCTTTTCAGGGTGTTTCTTAGGGTTTGCGCCCAGTTTTCCACAGGTTTAGGGCCCCATTAACCCTTCGGATGCGACTTGTCAATAGTTGGCGGCGACTCGATCCATTCTTCCCGCAAATCGAGGCGAATGAACTCCGTTTCGTAGACCGAGGAGGCCGGTTTGCCGCGCGCAATGCGGTAGAGGGCCCGGCCGCCGCCCAGGAAAAACCCCAGCAGGATGGCGGCGCTGGCGCCGATGATCACCAGGAAAGCTATGCCCATGAGCAGCTTGCCGGTTTTTGCGATCTCGGACTCCGTGGGCTGGGGGATCGAGGTGAGGTCGGCCTCGTAATGCACCGTGGCCAGCAGCTTGTGGCTCTCCTCGGGAATGGCGTCCCCGCTCACGATGGCCACCAGCGGCCCGCTGCGGCGGACTTCCAGCGATGCCTGGTCGGAGTCCTGCAGCGGTTTGGGCCAGGCGGGCTGGGCCTGGCTGCCGGCCTTGATGTAGTCGCGAATCCTGCTCTCCTGCGTGGCGGCCAACTGCGGCGTTGGGTAGTCGATGATGGTGAGCGTGGCCGGACCGGAGCGCAGCGAGTAGTTGGCGGTTACGGTCTCCGCGCCGCGATCGAAGCCCACCAGCTCCGGCGGCAGAAGGCCGCCAGCTTCCGCATAGCCCGCCGGTCCTACCGCATAGTGCGTGGTCTGCCCGTCCAGCTTGGCCTGCGGCAGGTTGGCCAGGATGGGGGGCGCCAGCGATTTGGTTCCCTCGGGGACGGGCAACTGGCCGGCCAGTTCGCGCAGTTCGGAGCCGGACATGGGGCCGATGCGCGAAAAGTTCGCATCCACCACGGTATTGCCCAGCCAGAAGAGCACCCGGTTGTGGTTTGACGTGGCGCCAGTGCCGATCTCCTCCTTGGGCCATCCATTCTGGCGGTAAAACGAATAGGCGCCGTAGGCGCCGCTGGCGTCGTGAAAGCGCAGCGCGCGCAGGTTGAGCGTTTCGCCGCTGCGCTTGTAATCGGCCAGCGCGCCGTCGGTAAAGTCGTACTCCTTGAGGGCTGCTGCATTGGCCGGATCAGCCTGGGCGGGGTCGGTCACCGTCTTCGGCGGCTGCTCGGCCACCCATCCCGCAAACGCATCCGGCAGCAGCGCCTTGGGCACGGGCGGAAGCACCAGGTGCGCGGGGCCCTGCGGAGCCGGAGTCTGGGCCGGCGCGGCCTGCCCCTCGGCAACAGCCGCGCCCGCGCCGAGCAGCGCAGCCGAGCAAACCGAACAAGCCAGAATCGCAATCCAACGCATCCGCACACTCCAGTCTTCAGGGTACACGGTCCCATGGGTCTTCGCGTCCCTGTCTACTTGGACACTGACGGAGCCGGAAAGGTTCCTGCGGATTGATTCTTGCGGTTCGGAGAGGACGTTCGCCGCTGCGAAATGAAGCCAGCTAAATTCTTGCCTGCGAGATCGCTGTTAACCACGCATCGAACACCGCCGGCGACCGGTCACACAGCAAGCGGCGGAGGCGGCGGGTAGAGAATATCCCCAAGAACCTGGTAACGACCGCCGTAGAAGATCAGCGCATACTCTCGCACCCCCGTGCTCACGGGCCCTCCAAGGCAGATGCCGGCCAACAACGCGAAGCCGAATGCAACCACGCCGAAGAAGACCTCGAGAAGAACGCCGACCAGCGCGGCTGCGCCCGTCGCATCCGCGAAGACCGAGTGGATGCCGTATTCAATCGCCGCAACTGAGCCAGCCAGCATGAGCCCGGGGATGATCAGCACGATAAACAAGCCAATAATCGCAATCGCCGGCAGAATCAAGCGTAGCAACGCGTAAACAATAAACTGCCTCGTGTCGGCCTTGATCCGATCCCACACCTCTTCCCAAGCTTCGCCGGCCGTTGCATCCTCCAGCGCGAAATGCGGCAGCATCCAATCGCGCAAAACCACGTCGGCCATGACTCCAACCAGCACCAATAGAAAGATGACCGGAATCAAGGGCAATACGAGAGCCAGCAACAACCCCAGATCGGGATGGCCGCCCTGTGGAGTCTCGTGAAACAGCCGTATGAACCCAGCGACGAACGGAAGCGAGATCAACGCCACCAACAGCAGATAGCAGAATCCCACCCCTATATTCAGCCAGAAAAAGCGGTTCGCCTGCGCTCGATAGAGCCACCACCCAGGGCGAATCTCGCTGGTGTTGTGAATCAGGCAATGAAAGAAGGCAAACCGCAGCCGCGTGATCAGGTAAAAGATCACAAGGCAGAGAAGAATCGCGAGCAGCACCGCCGCCACAGCCGCCGCAATCCACACCGGAGGGATGTCGAACGGCGAATAGATCATCGGTCCATGTCCCGGCGAGGGGCCACCGTGCGTTGAGGATTGGAGATGGCCCCCGATCCCTTCGGTGATGATCGCGACCAGGCCAAGTTTCAGATAGGTTCCCCAGTTGAATGGCCTGAAGAGGAGCTCCCTGGTGCGTTGAATGGCAAGCGAAACGGAGTCGGCGGCAGAGATGGCGTGCATATGAGACCTTTCCTGAGGCAGACACAGCGTACCACATCACTACGCAAATTTTACGCGCGAAGTTCTACAGCCGGTTGCGGCATCGCGCTCCACCACGCATCGAAGGCCTTGAGCGCTCGCTCGCACTGCAACCTGTGCCGTTCCTTCTTGTCGCGAACCTTCTTGCGCAGCTCTTCATCGAGGGGTTCCAGCAGGTCGAAGGTGATGTTGGCCGGCTGAAAGTCTTCTGCGACGGCATGAGTGATGTAGTGGACCAGCGAGCCGAGGGCGCAGGCGCGTGGCGCGGCCGTGGGTTCTTCTCCGCGCGCCAGCGCAGCCGCGTAGATGCCCGCCAGCAGCCCGGTCGCAATCGACTCGGTGTAGCCCTCGACGCCGCAAAGCTGCCCGGCGAAGAGGAGCCGCGGCTCTTTTTTCAGGCGCAGAGTTTCATCCAGAAGAAGCGGCGCCTGGATAAAAGTATTGCGGTGAATCTGGCCGTAGCGCAGGAAGCGCGCGTTTTCCAGGCCTGGAATCAGGCGCAGCACGCGCGCCTGTTCGCCAAACTTCAGATGATTCTGGAAGCCGACCAGGTTGTAGCTGTCTGCGCGCAGATTTTCCTTGCGCAGTTGCACCACGGCCCAGGGGGTTTTGCCGGTGCGCGGGTCGCGCAGGCCAACGGGCTTCATGGGCCCGAAACGCAGCGTGTCGCGGCCTCGCCGGGCCAGCACCTCGATGGGCAGGCAGCCCTCGAAATATTCGAGCTTCTCCCATTCTTTGGATTCCGCGGGCTCAGCGGCCAGCAGCGCATCAAGAAAGCGGTCGTACTCGGCGCGGTCCATGGGGCAGTTGATGTAGTCGGCTGTGCCCTTGTCCCAGCGCGCGGCAAAATAGACCCGCTCCATGCAAATGGACTCGGCATCGACGATGGGCGAGATGGAGTCGTAAAAGGCCAGATGGCCGGAGCCGGTGATGCGCTCGATCTCGGCGCTCAGCGCGTCGGAGGTAAGCGGGCCGGTGGCCAGAATGATGCACTTCGCACCGTCCGCGTCCAAGTCCAAAGTTGTGACTTCTTCGCGGTGGACGCGAATCGCCGGCTGGGCGGCAATTGCCTCGCCGATGCGCCGCGAAAACTCGATGCGATCCACGGCCAGCGCGTGGCCAGCCGGCACAGCCGATTCATCCGCCAGGCGCAACAGAGCGGAAGCTCCCCGCCGCATCTCCTGCTTGAGGAGCCAGGGGGCCGTATTGGGCGACTCGCTCTTGAGCGAGTTGGAGCAGACCAGTTCGCCGAAATCGGTCGTCTGGTGGGCCGGGGTCAGGCGTGGCTTGCCGTCCACCATGGTCCGCATTTCGTAGAGGTCCACCCGGCAGCCCAGCCGCGCCGCGGTCAGCGCGGCCTCCGGGCCGGCGAGTCCGCCGCCGATGACTCTAATTTTCATTGGACGGCCTCCTGACGAGTGAACGACGATTGAGATTTTCGGTTTCCACGAACCTCATGGCGCGCAAGCGCCGTCTGCCTCACCGCAGGTGGCCAGCCGCTTCAGCGCCTCGCCGCTCACGCGCACATTGCGCCACTCATCCATAAACTCGGCGCCCATGGTGCGATAAAACTCGATGGCCGGTGTGTTCCAGTCCAGCACTTCCCACTGCAGGCGGAGGCAGTTTTTCTCTACGGCGATGGCCGCAACGCGTTGCAGAAGCGTTTTTCCGATTCCCAGGCCGCGAAACTCCGGCTGAACGTAGATGTCCTCCAGATAGAGCCCCGGCCGCCCCATCCAGGTGGAGTAGTTGAAAAAGTAGAGGGCAAAACCGGCCGGCTGACCGTCGTGCTCGGCCATCAGGCAGGAATAGAAGGGGTTGGGACCAAAGCCGTCCCGCATCAGGTCCGCTTCGGTTGCCGTCACGGCGCCGGGCGCGCGTTCGTAGGCAGCCAGGGCGCGGATGAAGGAGAGAATCTGCGGGATATCGGCCGGGGTCGCGATGCGGATCGTGGTTGCCATACATTCATTTTAGGGTGTGATAGAGGCCACACACGGCGCTCCTCCGGTACACTACCATGGGAAGGTGAACACGGTGGCGCGATCCAGCGTGGGATCGCCTGACGGCGGGGCATTGCAGCCCGCGGCGGGACGCAAGGGTCCATTCGATTCGACGTAAACACAGTTCTGGAAGCGGCAAGCATTGCGCATCCTGCCACGCACACTTGTGTTGAGACCTCGATTGGATTTAACTTGGGTTCTGCAAACAGAACAATCCGTGAGCCGGGTTGCGCGATGCGGCTGCCCGGTCACAGATGCAGAAGGCCGCCGGGGCCACAGGTTTTTCACTGTTTTTGTACGATCGATGGTATTCGGCTGCAAGAGCACGTTCGCTGGGAAAACGCCGTTGGCGTCGACCAGCGTGTGGGCCGGCAAATTACGACTTTTTTGAGCCCGCGGGCAATTTCGCTCCCGCCGCTCCCAAGGAGAAGAAGATGAAACGCACGATTTCACTTTGGCTGGGCCTGCCCGCCGCGGCAAGCCTGCTGGCATTCGTCCTCATGCCCGCGCTGGCGCAAACGTCCGGGCACACGGGCACGATTCACGGCCACGTTACCAATCCGACCGGGGCGCCACAGGCCGGCGGCTCGGTGATTCTTGTGGGGATTGATCGAGTCGCCTCTGGCCCCGGAATGTCCGCGACGACATCCGAAAAAGCTACCTTCCCGGTCGACGCGAACGGCGATTATACAGGCCAGGCCGCCCCCGGCGTGTACAAGCTTGTCTACCGGTCGCCGGGAATGCCGCCCGGTAAAGAAGCGGACCACGTCGATGATGTGAAAGTGTTGGCTGGCCAGGACACGCACCAGGACGTCGACATGTCCCGCAAAGAGTACATCGACGCTATGCCCGCGGATCAGAAAAGGCAGTTGGAGGAGCTGAGAAAGCACAATTCCGAAGCCATGAAGGCCAACGAGGTTATCAAGAACCTCAACGCCGATATCAAGATCTCTCTCCAGGACTTCAAGGACGCCGACAACGCGCATGCGGCGGCGGTCCAGGCCCTTGGGGCTGGCGCGGCCAAATCGGATGTCGATGCGAAAGAAGCGGAGATCAGGACCGCAAAGTATACCGAGATCGAAGCCCTCATGCTGAAGGACACCGCGGCCAAGCCGGATGCTTCCGTTCTGTGGGCGCAGTTGGGGCAGGCGCAGATCGGCCTGAAGAAGTATGACAATGCGGAAACGGCCTACAAAAAGGTGCTTGAGCTGGAGACCGCGTCCAAGAAGCCGAATCCTCAAGCTCAGGGCGCAGCCAACGCCGGCCTGGGCGAGATATATGCGCGCGCCGGCAAGGTTCCCGAGGCGAATGCGGCCTATGACGCTGCCGCCAAAGTCGATCCGATGCAGGCGGCCTTCTACCTGAAGAACGAAGCGGTGATCTTCTTTCAGACGAGCAACGGCGATGCCCAGGTGGCTGCCGCGGACGAAGCCATCAAGGCCGATCCGACCGAGCCGCTGCCTTACTACCTCAAAGGCCAGGGTCTCATCCAGAAGGCCACCATCGACCCCAAGACGGGGAAGATCGTTCTGCCTCCGGGATGCGCGGAAGCTTATCAGATGTACCTCCAACTGGCCCCCAACGGCCCCTATGCCGCTGAGGTGAAGGCCATCCTGGCAGAGGCTTCGCAGACCCACAACTCCACCTACGGGACGGAGACTCCCACCAAGAAGAAGAAGTAAACCGGCTTCCGGCTCGTTCCATGGAGGGCGTTCCCGCTCGAGCGGGAGCGCCCTTCGCGTATCCCGGTCCTTTCGGCAAACCAGTCTGGCGAAACCCTCTACAATCCATTGCATGAGTTCCGCTCTGCCGAGTTACGAGCAAGCCGCGGCGCTGGTGGCCGATTACGCGGCCAAACTGACCCGGTTGCGGCCCCCGGCGGCGCGCGTAGACCTTGGCCTGGCGGCAGGCCGGGTGCTCGCTCGGCCCCTCTGCGCCGACCGCGACCAGCCTCCATTCACACGTTCCACCCAGGACGGCTTTGCCTGCCGGGCTTTGGAGGCCTCTACCCATGGTTTTCTTGACCTCGTTGGCGCCTCCCGCGCCGGAGAAGCTCCTGCCGGGCCGTTGCCGCCAGGCGCGGCGTGGGAGATCATGACCGGCGCCCCGGTTCCAGCAGGCGCCGACGCTGTGGTCATGAGCGAGCACGTCGAAGTGGCCGGGAAACAGCTCCGGCGGCGCCCACCCCGCAAAGTGTCGCCAGGCGAGAATATCGTGGCCCAGGGTGCACAGGCTCGCCGGGGAGACGAACTGCTTGCTGCCGGGACCGCGATCCGGTTCCCGCAGATTGCCCTGGCCGCTGCCTGCGGCTACGCTGCAGTTGACGTTTTTGTCCGGCCCCGTGTGGCGATTCTCACTACAGGCGATGAACTCGTGCCTGTGGACTCCTCGCCCGCTCCCGGTAAGATCCGCAACTCGAACGCCCCCATGCTGGCCGCGATGGTTGCCGCGGCGGGCAGCGAGCCCTGGGTTCTGCCCGCCGCCGCGGACAATGCCCGATCCCTTGACGGCGCGCTTGCCCAGGCCGTGGAGGCTGACCTGCTGCTCATCTCCGGCGGCGTCTCGGCGGGCAAATTCGATCTTGTCGAGCCGGCACTAGCCCGCGCAGGCGCTCGCTTTCACTTCACCGGCGTGCGCATTCAGCCCGGCAAGCCGCTGGTCTTTGGGGAGCTTCCTGTCAGGAACGCGCATGCCGTCCAAAAAGAAAACAGCACGAAGTGCTTCTTCGGACTTCCCGGCAATCCGGTTTCTTCGGCAGTCACGTTTCTGCTCTTCGCGGCGCCGGTGCTGGCTGCGCTGGCAGGCAGTCTTGAGCCCAGCCCGCGCTTTGCCCTGGCGCGGCTGGCCTCAACGGCCGGCAAGCACGGGAAAAAAGGCCTCACGCGCTTTCTCACTGCGTCTTGCACCTTCAGCACTGCGGCCGGCAGGCTCCCTGAGGTCGCGCTTGTCCCAACGCAAGGTTCGGGCGATTTGGCCGCCCTGGCCCGCTCCAACTGCTTCCTGGTGGTACCCGAAGATGACCATGGCCTGAAGACTGGCGCAATCGTCCGCATTCTGCTTTTCTGAGAGCCTGCGATCGCGCATGATCCGCGTCAACGGACTTACGCAACCCCCGCAAATGTTCTACGATTCTCTTTTCGCTTGAAGGAGGCTTTATGCCACGCACTACGAAGTTTGCCGCCTGTCTTGCCTTGGCCGTCCTTGCCACAGCCGGGGCCCGCGCCCAGTCCGTCTCGGTCTACCGGACCACCCCGGACTTGCTTGAAGCTCTTTCGCAGCGCGAGACGCTGCACTTTTCCGCAAAAGCCGCACCGCCCGAAACCGCGCCGCTGATCACCGTGGACGACGCCCGGCGATTTCAGGAGATCGATGGTTTTGGCGCCTCGCTCACCGACGCGGCAGCCTGGCTCTTTGCCAAAAAGCTCGCTCCGGCGCAGACCGATGCGGCCTTCAAGACGCTGTTCAGCCGCAAGGACGGCATCGCGGTGAGTTTTCTACGCCAGCCGATCGGCTCCTCCGACCTGGCGGCGACGTTCTACTCCTATGACGATCTGTGCGTGCAGACAACGACGGCCTGCACCACCCCGGCCGGAGTGAACGACTACAACCTCGAGCACTACTCGCTCCAGCACGACCAGGAATACATCCTGCCGCAACTCAGGAAGGCGCTGGCTCTCAACCCCGATCTCAAAGTGATCGTGACGCCCTGGAGTCCGCCGGGCTGGATGAAGACCACTGGCACCATGATCGGATCGAGCCCCGACGAAAAGATCCATTCCAGCCTGCGCCCCGAGGCCTACGATGCCCTTGCCAACTACCTGGTCAAGACGATTCAGGGCTATCAGGCGTCCGGCGTGCCCATCTTTGGGCTAACCGTGCAGAACGAACCGCTCTACACCCCGCCCACCTACAGCGGCATGCAGATGCTGGCCACTGAACAGGCCTCCTTCCTTGCGAATAACCTGGGGCCGGCGCTAGCCGCCGCGCATCTCACCCCAAGGGTGATGGTTTACGACCACAACTGGGACAAATGGGACTATCCCGAGACGGTGCTGAAGGATCCCAAAGCTTACGCCCTGGCCGCGGGAACAGCCTGGCATCACTACGGCGGCGAACCCTCCGTAATGACGAAGAATCACGAGGAGTTTCCGCAGAAAGGCCAGTGGGTGACGGAAGCCAGCGGCGAAACCAACCAGAAAGGCAATATCCTGGCGCAGGAGGCGACTGAACTGATCGATGTGATCCGCAACTGGGCCAGGAGCTATGTGCTCTGGGCGCTGGCCACCGACCAAAAGAACGGGCCACACGTGGGCGGTTGTGACATTTGCCGGGGGCTGGTGACCGTCGACCTGACCGATCCGGAAAAACCCGCGGTTAAGCGCGAAGTGGACTATTACGTCATCGGACAGGCCTCCAGGTTCGTTTTGCCGGGCGCGGTCCGCATCGCATCGGATGAACCCGCCGGAACGCAATTGAAGGATGTTGCCTTCCGCAACCCCGACGGCACGGTCGTACTGTACACGGTGAACAATGGGACCGCGAGCCAGGAGTTGCGCATCAGCTTCCACGGAAAGACTGTAGCCACCACTCTGCCTGCGGGAGCAGTGGCCACGTTTGTCTGGAAGCCGTAAGCGGCATCTGTCATTATTTCGGTGGTGACGGCATTGTGCCTGCGCGCGGCGGGGTCTGAGACGGGCTTTGAGGCGGACGCGGACCGTCATCGTCATCCGGTGGGATGACGAACGGCTCGGGGCCCAGGTGGCCGCGGTGGCAAGTGCCGCAGGTCACGGGCACCTCGGAGCTTGGGACTTTGGAAACGTAATTCCTGTTGATGTCCTCGGTCATGGTGTACATCAACCGCGCGGTGGCCTTCTCGGGCCTGGAGTCGTCGGCAAAGTTAAGCCGCGGGCGGCCGTTGGGGCCGATGTTGTTGGGGTCTGCTGTGTGGCATGTGCTGCAATGCGCGCCCAGCGAGCCCTCCCATTGCCTCATAATCTCGTGAACCTGCTGCCCGGTCAGATCCTTGGGCAGAACCTTCAGGTTGGTGGGCGCGGGATAGTTATGATCATCCTCCGCTTGTGAACTGCCTGCGGCGGTTTGTGGGGCTTGGTCGGCTGTGGCGGCTGCAAAGACCGCCGTTGTGAGCAGGGCAAGGGCGGCTGTAGTCAAGGCGAGTGAGGATAGCTTCAAACAGGAAATCTCCTGGAGAGCGGTGATGGCTTAACGCACTAGATGGAATTTTACCGAAGAACGATGCGGTTGCTGGCGGAACGCTTCGGCCCGGAGACGCAATTGTGTCCTGGCAGGACGAAGCGCAGGGGCCAGTCCACGGCCTCGTGGACGCCGATGCGTGCCGTCGCCAGCACTTCAGTGACCGGGTAGCCGTCGTCGAGCACTTGCAGCGGGGAGGCTGAATCGAGCAAATCGAGGCCATTGTGGCTCTGGCGAGTCAGCCCCAGCGCCTGGCAGAGCCGGCTGGGACCGGAGGCAAGCTGCCTGGCCGGCGCGCCGGGCGCCAGGCCCCGGTTCATGGCCATCCGGTCCGCTCCCATCACCGGCTCCAGCGCGCGCAGCAGCACGCAGCCGGCCCGGCCCTCGCTCTCGCAGGATATATTCATGCAGAAATAGCGGCCGTAAATCCTGTAGACATAAGCGTGGCCGGCGGGGCCAAAAAGAACGGAGTTCCGCGGAGTGGGGCCGCGATGGGCGTGGGCAGCCGGATCGGGTGGGTCGTTGTGGGGGCCCAGGTAGGCCTCTGCCTCGACGATCCTCCCAGCCAAAAGTCCAAAGGGCGAAAAGTGCGCCAGCACCTTGCCCAGCAGGCGCGGAGCCACCTGCTCCGGCGACGCCTCAAAGAAGGCGCGCGGCAGCAGAACGCCCAGACCCTCAGAAAGCGCCGTTCCCCATCCTTCCAGCGCTTTATGCTCGAAGGGTGGGAGGGGAGTGTCCGCTATTTGTGCGCTTTTTGCCATTCCGCGATCAGCGCCAGCACTTCCTCGGCGTGGCCTTCCGGTTTAACCTTGGGAAAGATGTGCAGCAGGGTTTGGTCCGGGCCGATCACGAATGTGGTCCGCTCGATGCCCCACACTTTCTTTCCGTACATGTTCTTTTCCTTCATAACGCCAAACTGATTGCACACTTTCTCGTCTACATCAGCAAGGAGCGTGTAGGGCAGGCCGTATTTGGCGCGGAACTTGGCTTGGTCCCTGGGTGTATCGCGGGAGATGCCAAGCACCACCGCGCCGGCCGCCTGGAGCTTTTTAAAGGCATCGCGGAAGCCGCAGGCCTCGATCGTGCAGCCAGGAGTATCCGCTCTGGGGTAAAAGAAGAGTACGACAGGCTTTCCGGCGTATGCGGACAAGCTGGTGGTCCTGTCCTCGTCGGTTTGCAGAGTAAAGTCGGCGACTTTCCGGTTAAGTTCCATGGGGAAATTCCTCGTATGCTAAGTAGAGGGCCAATAGAGCCCGTCAGGTTCGATTATTTCCGAGGTGGGCGGCACATGTCATCGCGCAGGGCGGGTGGATTATCGATGAGACGAACGGTCCTGGCTGTCATCGGACTGCTGGCCGCTCTGCCGGGGTGCGCGCAATACCCAGGGCAGGTGACGAAAAGCAGCAAGGACAGCCCCGAGTTGCGGGCCATCGCGGTCCTCGAGTGGACCGGAGAGGCGGGCAAGCCCAAGACCTCCCGCATGGTTCCCGTGGCCGTGCTGGACGGCGGCCAACTGCAGGATGGCGGCATCTACCTGGCCCGTCCCCAACCGCTGGCGCTGGCCAGCCAGGTGGAGTACGAACTTCAGCAGAACGGCAAGCCGGTGGGCCTGTTCGATATCAAGAACGCCGGGCAGGAACAGGGTTCGTGGGTGGGCTATGGGTCGTGGAAGCCGCTGCCCGCTTTCCGTCCCAGGCCGTCTGCGCAGGACTTGGCGCATATCCGCATCGACGACGATGTGCAGAGCGATCTGCCGGTTCTGCACCGCAAGCATCACGCCGACGATGCGCCCGCTGGAGGAACAGGCAACGGCAGTGGTTCCGGCGGCGGCTCTGGAACCGGAGCAGGCGCAGGCTCGGGCGGGCAGGCGCAGGCTCCCGACCCAGACCGGCCCACGCTGCACAAGAGAAGCGACAGCACGAGCGATGCCAGCTCCAGCACGGATACGGCGAACTCCAGTGCAAGCCCGGCCAGTACAAGCTCCGGCCAGTCCTCGGATGCGAGTGCCGACGCTGACCGGCCCACGCTCCACAAGCGAGATTCCAGCGACAGCGCCGGGAGCGGATCAGGAACGAGCGCCGCCCCAGTAGACGATTCCGACCGGCCGGTGCTGAAGAAGAGCAGCAAGAAGCAGCCGGAGGAGATCGGCCACGTGGACTCGCTGCCCGATGTCACCGATCCTGACCGGCCACGGCTCAAGCGCGGCAAATCCAGCGGCAACGGCCCGGAAGTGATTCCGACCCTGATGGGCCTGCCGCCCGACATGCAGCAGGCCGTGGCCGTCTCCGACGCGAAGAACCACCCTGAGCATCTGTGGAACTACGCGTGGTCCAACCCGGACGATGAGGCCAGGATGAAGTCGGCCCTGGAGGATATTGCCCGCGACGCTTTGGGCCTGAATCCGCCCCCGGCCCCGGCCACGCCCGCGCGTAAGCGAACGGCAAACCGCAAAAACGCCAAGCCCACGCCTCCGCCAACGCCGCCTCCGCCCGCGCCCCTGGCGGACGAGCAGTTTCGCGTCTTTGAGTTGGCCTACGGCTCCGGGGCCACCCTGGTGCTGACGGCGCACACCGGCGGTCCTCTGAACCAACAGAAGTTTGTAACCCTGGTGGCCCAGCCGGACCTCTACGGCAACGTGCTGGTGCTGCTGAAGAATGTGACCGATGGCGCTCATCTGGACGAGACCCCGCGCATGCGCCTGGTGGACGCCGTAGACGCCCTAGCCGACAACCGTGGCGAGCTGCTCTTCGAACTGCGTGGCGCAACCCAGCGCCAATTTGCCCTTTACCGCGTCCTGCGCGGCCAGGCGGAGAAGCTCTTCGTAACCGGTGGCGGAGAGTTTGGGACCGAGAGCAGGGAGTAAGGACTGTAAGTAAATTCTCCATCACCGGATAACAGCGGAGCGTTACATTGCCCGACAGTGAGCAAAATTGCTCATCTTTTGCCAGAAATCTTATCGCTTCGACGAATAACATTCGGCGCCGGGCCTGGCTGTGATAGACCCTCCTATACAATGAGCACAAGGGTGGGCGCTTTGCCACTCTACAAGGATCTTCCCCGAGTATGGCTTCAGTCCTTACTGTTTCACCTCCTGAAACCGCAGCCGTAGGCGCGACCATTTCGGTTCCAGAAGTTTCTGGTTCCCCGGCCTCCGTGGCAGTCCATGCGGTTCCCGCGCGGCAGCAGGTTCACATGGGCCGCGCCGCGGCGGTGGGCGCAGGCATCAACTGGTTGACGCTGACGGTGTTCGCCGCCTTTCATCTGGGCGCGCTGGCGGCGCTATTCTTTTTCACCTGGCAGCGCCTGACGGTGATGGTGGTGCTGTACGCCGCGGCCATCAATGTCGGCATCGGCATGTGCTATCACCGCTTGCTGACGCATCGCGGCTACCAGGTCCCCAAGTGGCTGGAGTACGCAATGAGTGTCTGCGCCACGCTGTCGCTGGAGGGCGGACCGATCTTCTGGGTGGCCACCCATCGCGTGCATCACCAGCTCAGCGACCAGGAGGGCGACCCCCACACTCCCCGTGAGGGCGGATGGTGGGCGCATACTGGTTGGATTCTCTGGGGCAACGCGCTGCATGCGCAGACCGAGATTCTCAACCGCTATGTTCCCGACCTGGCCCGCGACCGCTTCTTCGTCTGGCTGAGCAAGTATCACTGGATTCCAATCACGGCAAGCGGCGTGGCGCTGTTTGCCGGCGGATGGCTCATGGGCGGCTGGACGAACGCAGTTGGAATGCTGCTATGGGGAGTCTTCCTGCGCGTGACCATCGGCCTGCACGCCACCTGGCTGGTGAACTCGGCCACCCACATGTGGGGCAACCGCCGTTTCGACACTCGCGACGACTCGCGCAACAACTGGTGGGTGGCTCTGCTGACCGGCGGCGAAGGCTGGCACAACAACCACCATGCGCATCCGGTCTCCGCGCGCCACGGCCTCGCCTGGTATGAGATCGATATCCACTACTGGGGCATCTGGCTGCTCTCCAAGATCGGCCTTGCGCGCAAGATTTGTGTAGCCAAATTCGACCGCGCAAACCCCAAACCGGCCGGGCTCTGATGCGACAGCGTCGATAGGGGATTTCGGAAGGGGCAGGGGCTTTAGCTCCCGGAAAGTCTGTCAACTTGCGGGACCTTCAGGCCCGGCTCGTTGCCACAATGCGATCCAGGCCGTATTTGGCTGCTTCGCCTACACCAACCGCGCTCCCGCCATCTTCTCCAGAATTGCCACCGGCGCCGACTCCGGCGTCACCATGGCCGCGGCTTCCACCAAAAACGTCTGTTCCAGCGCATACTGGCCGGCCAGCACGGCGTGCGGAACCGTCTCGGTGTAGACCATCCAGCTCGAACCCGGCGGAAATTGAACGTGCTCCTTCGCGCAACTGCGCTGGAACTCCGCATTCTCCTTCATTGCGTTGTGCAGCCGCATCATGAACTCATCGTAGGGTGTGCGCTTCCATTGCGGCATGAGCTTGGCCAGCCCGGTGGCCTGCGCCATCCGTTTCCCTGCTCGCTTCAACGCACCGTCCCGCCGGGGTACTGGCAACAGGCCTGGGACAAAGGCCCCCACCACGCGCGGAAACGGCGGGCCCACCACCCAGTCGCGGGTCCGGGTGGGATGGATGTTGTGGAAGAAGCGCAGAATCCGCCGCCCTCGCGTCGGCCGTGTGGGAAAGGCGTCGGTATGCAACAGATCGTTGCGCCGCCGCGCTGGCAAATCCCTGCTTTCCTCTTCGAGGGGGCGATAGCTGGCGTAGTCCAGGATCCATCGCTGTTCATAAGGCGCCAGAAACTGGGCCAGGAACCCGGCTACGCTGGCTGAGTAGCGCCGCATCACCGCGTGCAGTTGCTCCACCAGTCCGGGAGTGGCTGTCTTTGCATCGGCGCCGGTCAACTGGTCGCGGCTTGGTTTGTACGCGATGTTCTTGTGAAGTTTGCTGCCGGTTTGCTGCTGGCCGAGAAGAAAATGCAAATCCTCTGCCGGGATCGGGACTGGCGTTTGGGGGAAATAGAGGATATCGCCAGCCTCAAGCTGAGCGCACCATGTGCGAGCCGGATCCATCCCCGCAGTGGCGCCGTTTTTCAGCGCACTCTTGAGGTCTTCGAGGCGAATCGAACGCACGGGCATAAGCGGCTATCCCTTCCGCAGCCTGGCCCGCACCCAGAGCACGCCGAAGACAGGCAGCGCCACCACCAGCGCCAGCAGCCCGGCCGGAAAGCCGGCATAGAGATAACTGTCCGCGTAACTCACCGCGTGGTGGCCGATCAGATTCCATCCCAGCAGCGAAAAAATCGCGATGCAGGTGGTTGCGAAAAAGGTAAAAAAGGCCGCCGCAAAGGCCAGCAGCAGGCTGGTGAACAGTCCAAAGCCTTCCAGCGGGAAGCCCAGAAACCTTCCGCCGCCGGGGCGTTGCGTTTTTACCGATTCCGCCATCCTCATGGCCTCCGTCGTCTAGAATAACAACTTGATGTCGGCCAGCGCACAGATCGAACTTTGGCATGCGGAGAAGGTTGCCACGCAAGTAAAAGTGGCCCAGGCCGCCAACGGAATCCACTACGCCGCCTGGGGCGAGACCCGCGTCTCCGAATCCGATCTGGAGCGGCTGGTGGGCGGTGTGCCGGCCACTCTCTCCGCCGCGCTCTTGAACCGCGCCTATTACTTTGTTCCCCTGGCCATAGCCGACACCGGCGAAGTCATGATCGCTCCCGCCTACACCGTCGATCTGGGCGACCGCGCCATCTGCCACAGCAACGCGACCTTTGGCGCCACCGAGGCGGTTTTTCTTTCCACCCGGCTGGTGGAAGACCGCTTCGGCCTGGCCTTCGAGTTCTTCATCAACGTGGCCCACAACTTTGTCGACGCCGCCGGCGTTCCGGAGAGCTTTTCGTCGCTGGCCTGGTCGCAGGCCGAGGCCCAGGTCCACGGCGAAACCAGCCAGGACGCCTGGGAGACCCGCCGCCGCGCCCAGGACAGCCGGCCGCTGGATAGCCGGACGGGTCCCAGGAGCATCGACGAGCGCGCCCGCAGCGCTTACTACGAGTCGGCCTTCTCCGACGCGCTGGCGATTTATATGCTCTCGCTGGCCGTGGACTTCGACTATCACGACCTGCGCGAGCGCGACTACCCGCTCCTCGCCGCCCCGGCCCTCGCCGAGCGCCTGCGCCACGTCGCAAGCCTCTTCCCCGCCAACTCCGGCTACGACTTCCAGGTGCTCTACCGGCGCAAGGGGTAGATTCGACGATCACTTCCGGAAACGGCGTTTTTCAGTCCCGATCGGCCTTTTCGGCTCTTATCCCCTTCCAATAAGCGCAACAAATCTTGAACGGTCTTTCAATAAACTGTGTGGCTCATACCGGCACCTCTTTGCACAGGTCTGGTTCCAGGTGGTAGCGTGTTTCGTGATCTTGGCAAGTTCCCGCTGTAGAATGTCCGTGAGGCAAATGAGAAGCCGATGCCAAGTGCCAATCCGAAAATTGCCTTCACTCCGCAAGGGCGAGAAGTTGTACGTGCGCTCGCGAATTTGAATGATCAATACTCGTTTTTCCTTTTCCTTGAATACCAATTCAACGAGCAACTTCAAAATCTGGGTAATATTTCGCTTGAGGAATATACAAGCCGAGTGTTTAACCGAAACCCGTTCGGCCCGAGGATTCATGTGCGAATTGGCAAGCTACAGTCATTCGTGCAGGCAAATCGCGGCGTCAGTTTTGGAGCTTACCTATCGATTTCGTATGAAGTCGCTTCCTCTTTCTTCGACAAGGCATTTGATCTGCTGACAGAAACCAACATTGCAACATTAAGGATCCCTCGAAAAGGTCAAGAGGGCCCAGAAATGCATTATCGTCGGGCTCTCATTGCGAGCGGATATCCACTGCCCGAAAAACAAATAATCGATACGCTGACCTATATTCGTTTTCGCCGAAATGCAATTGTGCATTTCGGCGCAGCCCCGAAGGCAGCTTACCAGAACTTTGCTGCGGCAACAGGGCCAAGTCTCAACAGATATTGGAAGAACTCCAAGGTTCAAATCAACTTCACAAATCCGACGATTGGTGCGCCGTCTGAAAACGATACTCTCGACCAGATAAAACTTCTGCGCATCGTTACCCAAAAGTTCGATGCCCACCTTGCCTCGATTGTCGACATTGCTGGCCTAATAAGCACAATTTCCAACCGTCTTTTCGGAACTGAAAAGGTTCGGATGAATCTCAACATTCGCGATATACGTGCTCGCAAACTCCGGGCATCCCTGAAGCGTGAGTTTGGATTTTCTGGACTCAACGAGGCATTAGAGGCAGCAGTGAAGAATGTGGGTGTGAAGTAGTCATGGCGATTCGCAGGAGAGTATTGCAATGACCAAGCAGTTGTCCCTCGGCGACTTCAGAGCAGTTCGAGTAATCCTTGAACCTGACGATTTTGCACTCGGTAGTGACAAGCCTGACCCGCCACCTTCAGATCTCATCGCAGACAAGACATGGCACGGCATTATGGACCTGCCAGATGATGTCGCAATAAGGACCTCAGACCATCGCGGAAAGGTTCTCGGGGAGGTGTATTGGCTCTGGGGCCGGTGGATCGAGGCAACCGGTGAGACCGAGGACGCCCTATTTTCTCCGATGCTAGACGCGCACGATGATCTTCAGGCATCGTTGTTTGATTCGCTTCATGGCTATTATCGGACGGCATTCTCAGCGCTTAGGAACGTGATTGAGCTTATGACAATCGGAGCCTGCGGAGCACTCACCAGAACCCCGCTATACAAAGAATGGCGGAACGGAACAACCGAATTCAAGTTCGGAACTGCGTGCGATCTGCTGTCAAATGAGGCCTCTCTCGTCACATTCAATGAAGGGATGAAAGCCGCGGGACACCAGTCGTTATGGGATGCGAAGCGAGCGGAACTGCCGGGAGGATACAGCCGACGTCTGTACAGGAATATGTGTGACTTTTCCCATTCTCGCCCCGGTTTCACCGATGGCGATCTTCGGTGCAGCAACGGTCCAATATTTGTATCCAGCGTATTTTGGGATTGGTACCTTGCATACCTCCGAACAACTTCCCTCTGTTCGATCTTGATGTTTCTCGCTAGACCGAGCGGGGATCGATCTGCGTTTGCAGACCTCTTCACTGATGATCCCAACGTCCTTTCGCCCGACCTCTTGGAGGCCTTGAAATTAGTTAGTTCTTGCTGAGAGTGGGGCGCGGGAAGCTTCATACACAGGGTTTTATCTGGGCGATTACTCTGTCGTTACCAAAAACTCTTGATTTCTATTCGGACGGGTCGCCGGGTGCCACAGGTCTCGATTCTGAGACCTGGGATTAACTCGGAGGGAGCAGGAGCCTTCAGGCTCCTGGAATTAGACGCATTGGATTCACGCGGCCTTCAGGCCCGGGCCTAAAGGCCTTTGTTTTATGACGCTCGTTCAGGGGGCTGAAGCCCTCTGCTCCCTCCGGAAGAACAAGGATTGAAATGTCTCACGGAGTGAATTAATTGCATACCGGCTCAGCGCGCCAGTTTACGCGCTTTTCGCGTCGTACGCGATGCGCCCTTCGCTGATCGTCCAGCGGACCTTGCCTTGCATGGTCCAGCCGTCGAAGGGCGTGTTGCGGGACTTGGATTTGGTTTCCCGGGCGTTGTAGGTCCACTCGGCCTTGGGGTCGAAGACGACTACGTCGGCGAAACTGCCCACGGTGAGCGTGCCGCGGCCCTTCAATCCGAGCAGCGCTGCGGGTTGGGCGCTCAGCAGGCTCAGGACGCGTCCCAGCGGCATCTTCCACTCCGTGTGCAGCCAGCGCAGGCAGAGGCCCAGAGCGGTCTCCAGGCCGGTAATGCCGTTAGGGGCGTTCTCGAACTCCACTTCCTTCTCGTGCACGGCGTGGGGCGCGTGATCGGTGGCGATGGAGTCCACCACGCCGTCGAGGAGGGCCTCGATCATGGCGTCGCGGTCGGCTGCCGAGCGCAGCGGCGGATTCATCTTGGTATTGGTGTTGTAGAAGCCCACGTGCTCTTCGGTGAGCAGGAAGTGGTGCGGCGTCACCTCGCAGGTGACGCGCAGCCCGTTGCGGCGGGCCTGGCGCACGGCGGCCATGGCAGCGGCCGTCGAAGTGTGGGCCACGTGCAGGTGGGCGCGGACGTCGCGCAGTTCGGACACCAGGCGGATGTCGCGCTCCACCATGCCGGATTCGGCCTCCGGCGGCATGCCGCGCAGGCCCAGCTTGAAGGACACCGGCCCCAGATTCATGCTGGCGTTCCCTCCGGCGCCTTGCATGAGCCGCGTGTCCTCGGCGTGCTGGATGACGCTCAGCCCCACGCGCGCGGCCGCGGCCAGGGTTTCGCGCATCACGCTGTCCTTCAGGATGGGTTGGCCGTCGTCGCTCACGGCCACTGCGCCGGCGGACTTGAGCGCGGCATAGTCGTTCACCGTTTCACCTTTAGACCCGCGCGTTGCGGCGGCCACCGGGAAGACGCGTATCGCTGCGCCACGCTCGGGCTCCTGCATCCAGCGCGTAATCTCCGGCGAGTCGTTGACCGGGACAGTGTTCGGCATCGCCGCAACGGAGGTAAAACCGCCCACGGCGGCAGCCGCCGTACCGCTGGCGATGGTCTCCTTGTAGCCCTGGCCGGGCTCGCGGAGATGAACGTGCATGTCGATCAGCCCCGGCGCGACGATCAAGCCGCTCGCGTCCAGGACTTCAGCGCCGTTGGCCTGCTTCAGCTTGCCCGGAGCGGCGATCTCGGCCACCCGGCCGTCCTTGAGGAGAATGTCCTTGAGAAGATCGACGCCGGCCGCCGGATCGACGAGATGGCCACCGCGAATCACCAGTGCCGTCATGCGCGGCCTCCTTGGTTAGCCTTCGCGGTCAGCGCCCGCTCCACCACTGCCATGCGGATGGCTACGCCGTTCTTGACCTGTTCGAGAATCACCGACTGCGGGCCGTCGGCCACGCCGGCCGTTACCTCCAGGCCGCGGATGATGGGTCCCGGATGCAGGACGATTGCCGATGGCGCGTGCGCGGCCAGCCGCGGGCCGGTGAGCTGGTAGTTGGCCTTGTACTCTTCCAGGTCCAGTTGCTGGCCGGCCAGCCGCTCGGCCTGAATGCGCAGCATCATCACCGCCTGGGACTGGCGGAGCGCCGCATCGAAGTCGCGCTCGATGGCGATTCCGGGGTCCCCGGTGACGGGTCCTTGTCGCTGGGGTGGGATGCCGGGTCCGGCCTGGGCTGCCAGCTCCGGCAGCAGCTCTTTCGGTCCGCAGAGCAGCACGCGCGCGCCCAGCCGGGGCAGCAGCAGCATGTTGGAGCGGGCCACGCGGCTGTGCAGAATGTCGCCCACGATGCTGACGGTGACGCCGGCCAGGGTTTCGGCGGTGACGGTCTCAACGCCGGGCCGCATGTGGGCCAGAATGGTGCGCAGATCCAGCAGCGCCTGGGTGGGATGCTCGTGCATGCCATCGCCGGCGTTGAGCACCGGCAGGCGGGTCTCGGCCTCCAGCAGCCAGGGCGCGCCGGAGAAGTTGCTGCGCACTATGATGGTCTCGGCGCCCAGGGCCCGCAGCGTCAGGCCGGTGTCTTTCAGCGACTCGCCCTTCTCGATGCTCGAGGAGAGGCTGGAAACCAGCGTGGTATCCGCGCCCAACCCCTTGGCGGCCAGCTCAAAGCTGGTGCGGGTGCGCGTGGAGGACTCGTAGAACAGCAGCGCCACGCGGCGCTTGGCCAGAATGCGATCCCGGACCAGCGGGTCTAGATTCTCAAGAGCCGTGGCTCGGGTGAGGATATGGCTCAAGCCGTCCAGACTCAGGTCCGATGCCGAGAGCAGCGATCCGGGATGGTAGGGGAACGGCAAGGCGGCGACAGGCGGCAGATGAAGCAGGCGGCGGGCTTTGGCAGCGGTCGGGCTCATGATGTCTCAGCCTCTGGCTCCTAGCCTCCAGCTAGAAGCTTCGTTTCTTCCTTAATCCAGGCGCTCGACCAGCAGCACCTGGTCTTCGTTGTCTACCTCGTGAAACTTCACTTCAATGATCTCGCGGCTGCTGGTGGGCACACGTTTGCCGATGTACGTGGCCTCGATGGGCAGTTCGCGATGGCCGCGGTCAATGAGTACGGCCAGTTGCACACGGCGCGGCCGGCCGTGGTCGAAGAGCGCGTCGAGCGCGGCGCGAGCGGTTCGGCCGGTGTAGAGAACATCGTCGCAGAGCACCACGTCGCGGTCCTCGACATCGAAGCCGATGGCCCCTGGGGTGACCACCGGGCGCACGTCCGCGGTGGAAAGATCGTCGCGGTAGAACTGAATATCGAGTACGCCTGTATCGACGGAACGCTTCTCGATGCCGGAAATCAGTTTGCCTAGCCTTTCGGCCAGCGGAATGCCGCGGCGCTTGATGCCTACCAGCGCCAGGTCTTCGCTGCCGTTGCTTTTTTCAACAATCTCATGGGCCAGGCGCACCAGGGTGCGCTCGATCTCCGAGGCGGACATCAGCCTGCCCTTCACGCGCAGACTAGGCTTGTTTTG
>Ga0187852_1000927_pt1 | contig 29377 bp, 27 predicted proteins | sample June2016WEW_6_40_FD_134511 | JGI IMG/M metagenome (GOLD analysis project Ga0187852, IMG submission 134511) | Peatland microbial communities from SPRUCE experiment site at the Marcell Experimental Forest, Minnesota, USA - June2016WEW_6_40 | ecosystem: Environmental > Terrestrial > Soil > Wetlands...
CCCTGGAAAAATCTGCACATCTTGCGCAGGCAACCACTTCAGTCCAAGACCAGAAGAATACTCAACGACGGCATGAGCCAGGGGATGATTCGACCGCTCCTCGGCCGCCGCCGCCATGCGCAGCAGCTCGCGCTCGGTGCGTCCACCGAGTGCGTGCATTTTTTCGAGCACCGGCCGTCCCACCGTCAGCGTCCCCGTCTTGTCGAGAACGATCGCATCCAGGTGCGCCAGCCGTTCCAGCGCCTCGCCGCCCTTGAAGAGCACGCCGAGTTGCGCGCCGCGGCCCACGGCCACGGTCAACGCCGCCGGGACCGCCAGTCCCATGGCGCACGGGCAGGCAATCACCAGCACGGCCACGGTGTTGGCCAGCGCCTGCGGCAGCGAGTGCGCGGCCGCCAGCCACACCGCGAACGTGACCACCGCAAGGGCAAGCACTACCGGCACAAAGATGGCGCTTGCCGCATCGGCCAGCCGCTCCATGGGCGCGCGCGAACTCTGCGCCTGATCGACCATGCGCGCGATCTGCGCGAGCACCGTCTCCTCGCCGAGCGACTGCGCGCGGCAAACCACCGCGCCGTCGTAGTTGAGCGACCCGGCGAGCACACGTCCGCCCACTTCGCGTTCGAGCGGAGTGGCTTCGCCGGTCAGCATCGACTCGTCGACCGTCGTGCGCCCTTCGAGGATCGTCGCGTCCACGGGAAAGCGCTCGCCGGGAAGCACCACGATGCTGTCGCCGGGCCGCACCTCCGCAAGCGGCACCACCGTTTGCACGCCGTCCACCAGACGCCGCGCCGTCGCCGGCCGCAGGCGCGAAAGCGAGTCCAATGCAGACAAGGCCCGGCGCTTCGCTCTTGCTTCCAGCGCCTTGCCCAGCAGCAGAAAACCCAGAATCAACAAGACCGCGTCGTAATAAACCTCGCGGCCCGGCGTGGGCCAGAGCGTGGCGTACGCCGAATAGAGAAACGCCACGCCCGTGCCCAGGCCCACCAACGTGTTCATGTTGGTAGCGCCGTGACGCAGCGCGTGCACAGCGCTTAAGTAGATCCCGCGCCCCGCCCAGGCAACCACGAGAGCTGTCAGCACCAGCAGGAACCCGCGCAGCAGCGAGGCCGGAACTGCGTAGAGCCACGGAAGCGCTCGCATCAGGAAAAGATCGAACGCGCCCATCTGTGTTGCGAGCGGCATGGCCACGAGCATGGCCACGGCGCCGGCGGCCAGCGTTACAAATGCTTTCGCCGTCGCTCCCGCAGTCGCGTCCTCAACGCGCGCGCCGCTGTCGCCCTCGCGCGGCAGCACCGCGTCGTAGCCCGCTCCGCGAATCGCTTCCACCAGTTGCTCGGGACTGGCCAACGCGCCATCGAAGATCACGCTGGCCCGATGCGCCATCAGATCCACGCGCGCCTCCGCCACGCCCGCCGTCGCGCGCAGCGCCTGCTCCACGTGATGCTGGCACGAGGCACAGGTCATGCCCAGGACAGGCAGCGTCAGCGATTCCAGCGTGGTCGATTCTCGCGTGCTCGATTCTCGGGTGCTTGAGGCCACCGGCGTCTCCAGATGCGTTAGGATTCGAGATGCGCCGTGTAGCCGGCCTTGGCCAGCGCGGCAAGGATCGATTCGACTGGCGCGGGTTCCTCGGTTGCGGTCAGCCGGGCCGCTCCCACGCTAACCTCGTTCACCACCACGCCCGGAGTCGCAGTCAGCGCCTGGCTTACGCGGCGCACACAGGAGCCGCAGTGCATGCCATCGATCTTCAGCGTGAATTCCGCCATCTTCTTTCCTCTATTTATTATGATGACACCCTGATGGGAAAGATGCGGAGTCCCCTTTACCGTGGATTGGACATCGTAGGAAAAAGAATGGCAAAAGAATGGTTCAGTGCCTAACCATCGCGCCTGAATTGATCTCGTATCCCTGCAGTTCGGCTTCGGCACAAGTGCGCGATTTCTTCAAGTATGAAGTCAGCCTCTTGCGATTGAGACACTCTATTAATGAGACGCCGTGCTTGATTATGAGCAAGCAACGCGCTTTGCGGAAATCACGCTTATCGTCCTGAGGGACGGACTCCAGATCAGCCAAGAATTGAAGTGCGATGCCGACCCACCGGTTGTCCTGGCTAGGGGAACGAGACAAGAGCCGATCACAGAAGACACCATAGCCGACAACGGATTGCTTTTGGACATCGATCAAGGCTTCGCCTATCGCCCTCTGTTCTTCGCGGAAAACTAGATAATCAACCCATTCAAACCAGTCAGTCGCCCCATTCAGATTCCCATCTGCAAAGCTGCTTCTAATCCTTTGCATGTGTTCTTCAAAATTTGCGTTTGTCTTCTGCTGGCCGCTGTCCAGGAATGCGACCTGCTGACGGTATAGCTCGGCCCATGCGAACCATGCGCACAGTCTGTAGAGCGTACTTGTGAGTTTGTACCTACGGTAGTAGAAATCGTGGGCGGAGTTAATCGACATCTTAGGTGGGTCTGCATTCAATAGCGAAAGCTCAAGAAAGTTGACCGGCGTTTCAAATGCAATCTCGATGATCCGATGGACGAGGTCGATCGTCGCCAAAATCAGTGGATCACGGAGCTTCAAATAGACTTGCCTTAGCTCCTGCCTGGCGCGCCAACGTTCGATCGATCTTACGAAGAAGAACTCTTTCAGAATGGTCCCAGCCAAAGAGCCAAAGGTCGTAATAACTGCAGCGAGGGCAGACAGTCCCAATAGGTCATGCCAGTCCAAATTTCCTCCGGTCATGAATTGGCCTCCTTACACCGCCTTCAAGTCAAGCAGAGATCATCCCTATCGGAGAGTGTGAACAGTTTGTCAGTAATTGTCCAAAGATACAACTCCTTCAGGTCCGAGCCCCTTGCCGGCTTCCATCGCGTCGCCCCGGAGTTCTATTGTGGAGGAGTCATGCAACGCGAATTTCCGCAAACGCCTCTGGTCGGCGTGGGCGCGGTCGTGGTCCACGAGAGCCGCGTGCTGCTGGTGCGCCGCGGCAACGAGCCGCTCAAGGGGCATTGGACGCTGCCCGGCGGCCTGCTCGAGCTGGGCGAGTCGGTCGTCGAGGGCGTTGCCCGCGAGACGCGCGAGGAGACCGGCCTCATCGTCGAGCCGATCGAACTGGTCGAACTCATTGATCGCATTCATCGCGATCGCATTCATCACGAGGGAGGGCACGAAGCGGGCCGCGAGACCGGCTGCGTCCGCTACCACTACGTGATTGCCGACTACCTCTGCCGCGTCATCGGCGGCGAGCTGCGCGCGGCCTCCGACGCCGACCAAGTCCGCTGGGTGGAGCGCGCCGAATGGAACAGCCATAGCGCCCTCGCCCTCGATCCCATCACCGCGCGCGTCATCGAAAAGGGATGGCAAAGGTCGCAGGCGCTGCAAAGACAGAAAGAAGCTGAGTCATGATCGAGCCCGTCACCCAGACAACTCAACGCCCCGTCCGCTGGATCAAGCGGAGCCTCTGGTCGCTGCTTGCATTGGTTGCGCTTGCGCTGATCGCGGCCGCCGGTTTTTTTCTCCGCCCGGTGGAATGCTTCAACGCATGGCTGTATTTGCACGAATACCGTTCGGGCATTGAGAGCCGCTCCGTCCAGGTCGCGGGCCATCGCGTGCACTATCTCGCCGAAGGTCCGGCCAACGGGCCGGTGATCGTGCTGGTGCACGGGCTCGGCGCCAGGGCAGAGGATTGGGGCGGCCTCGTGCCGTATCTCGTCCAAGCCGGTTTCCGCGTCTACATTCCCGATCTCGTCGGCTACGGCCGCAGCGATCGCCCCAAAGATTTTTCCTACTCGGTGCGCGACGAGGCCGCCGTGGTTGTGAGCTTCATGGACGCGCTGGGCCTCAAGCAGGTTGAGCTAGGCGGATGGTCGATGGGCGGATGGATCGCCGTGCTCGTCGCTCAAGAGCACCCGGAGCGCGTCAGCCGCCTGATGCTCTTCGATTCCGCCGGCCTCGACGTCCCGCCGTCGTTTGACACTGCGCTCTTCACGCCTGCCAACGCCGGCCAGCTCCACCAACTGCAAGCTGTCCTCTCGCCGCGGCCGCAGCCGATTCCCGGGTTTGTGGCGCGCGACATCCTGCGCAACTTCCGCCGCAACGGATGGGTGATCCAGCGCGCTCTCGCCTCCATGTTTACGGCGCGCGACGTGGTCGACAACCTCCTGCCGCAACTCAAGATGCCTGTGCTTCTGGTTTGGGGATCGCTCGACCAAGTGACGCCGCTCGCGCAGGGCGACAAGATGCACGGCCTCATCCTCAACTCCGAGCTCGATGTCGTTCCCGGCTGCGGCCACATGGCGCCCATCGAGTGTTCGGCCGCGATCGCCCCCAAGGCCGTCGCCTTCGCGCGCGAGTGAGGCTTCACTCTCTTCACTTCTTCACTCGTTCCCTTGCTCCCTGCCTTCTTGACTCGCCCTCGTCCGCTTTGCGAGACTCCGGCCATGGGATACAGCGGAAAGCTTGAATACGCCGGAGAGCGTAAAATCCGGGAACGCAACACCAACCTCTACCGCCTCGCGCACTGGCCCATCTGGATCTGGGTGTTTTTTCTTGCGCCGGGGCCGCTTACGTTTAACCTCTTTTCCGGAGGATTTCACCCGGCCAACTGGGCGTGGCTGGCCGCGGTCCTCCTCGGAACCGGCATCGCCGGCTTCAAGGCGCAACTGCCCGGCTCGGAGCATCGCCCCTACATCCTGCGCTTCGACGAGGACAAGCCCAATCCGCTCTATCGCCGCGTCTGCTACACCTTTGCCTGGAACGCCGTCCTGAACTACGCGCTGCTCAATATCGCGGCGCTGGTCTACGCCGTGGCTACCGGCCTCTGGCGGATGAAGCAGATCTACTATTGCGCCTACGCGCCGCTCTGTGTGGCCATCCTGCTGCTCGGCATCCTGGGCAAGCTGCCGCGCGTGGGGCGCTCCACCAAAGGCGAAGGCTGGGAACGCCGCTACTTTTACGGCTCGGTCTGGGCTGTCACCGCCGCGCAAACCACTCTGCTCGTGCTCTGGAAGACACTGCCGCTGAACGCAACCGGAAGCCTCATCAAGCTGGTGGTCTTCGTCGGCGTGCTGGCGGTCTTCGGTGTTGCGGCCGCGCGCGGCATCCTGCCGCGGACGCGGCCCATCGTTGCTGGCGAGCTGATGGTTTCCGACTGAGAACTGATCCGCACAAAACACGGCGAGGCTGGGGCCCCCCAGCGATTCTTTTCTGATGCAATGATGGGCTGGGGACTACAGCGTTTTCGATTCTGCTCTTTACAGAATGCAAAATGCCGAGGGTCAATTTCCCCAGGAAATTGACCCCTCGCACGATGTTCGCGATGTCAGCAAGTGAATCGAAAACGCTCGAACTCCGCCTCACGGCAGATGCAGATGCAGCCGCCAGGCAGTGTAGCTGAGGATCTCGTGCGCAAGGCGCTCGATTTCCGCGGCGCTGCCTCCAAAGGAGACCCGTGTCCGGGGTGAGGTGAGTACATCGAGGCCATCGGCAGCGCAGATTTCGTGAATTCGAAACAGGTGGGTGCCGTCGCTGACCACGACCAGGCGGCGCAGACCGTTGACTTGGGCGATGACGGCAATGCGGTGGGCCTGTTCCTCGGTGTTTCGGCTCTGGGTTTCGGCGATAATGGCGGATTCGGGGATGCCCAGGCTCATCAGGTAGTCGCGGCCCACCGCACCCTCGGAGTACTCATCTCCGCTGGTACCGCCCAGCACGATGATGAGCGGTGCGATGCCGCGGTTGTAGAGATCGCGTGCGTGGTCGAGGCGTGTGCGGAAAACCGGGGAGGGCTGTCCATCGTACTCCGCCGCGCCCAGAACGGCGATGGCGTCCGACGGTGCGGCCTGGTCCAGGCCGGCATAGTCCTCAATTTGCACGTAGACCCAGCAGGACCATCCCAGAAACGCGAGAATCACAGCGAGAAACAGCACAACAAAAGCGCGAAGAACCCAGTGGCGGCGGTGCGGCTTGGGTTGGTCTTTCACGTCCACCATCTTAACGCTGCAGGACCATATCGATTTGGCGGCGATACGTCCGTAATCGCTAAACCGGGAAAGTCGGGGCTGGGAACGCCGCTACTTTTACGGATCGGTCTGGGCCGTCACCGCCGCGCAAACCACTCTGCTCGTGCTCTGGAAGACGCTGCCGCTGAACGCGACGGGCAGTCTCGTTAAGCTCGTGGTTTTTGTCGGCGTGCTCGCAGTCTTCGGTGTTGCGGCGGCACGCGGCCCATCGTTGCCGGCGAGCTGATGGTCTCCGACTGAGCTGGTCTCACCGTTTCTTCATTCACTCTTTTGTGAAGATTTGCTCCGCCGGCTCCGCGCGTTTTCCCCGTGCGGATTTGCCGATAATTTCCCCGTTTCGGCGCACAATAAGGGCAGGAATCGCAAGAAAAGGGGCTCAGGGCTTGCGCTTCGCCGCACGAACAGCGCAAAGACCGTCCATAACCCGTTTGCTTGCAGGACTTTGCCTATAACCCCTTCAATTGGAAGACTTTAGCGGACAACCCCCTCCGTAACCTTCATGGTATGAGGAATTTAGCCAAAATACCCAGGGGGAGGGGGTACCCCTGCCAAGTGATTCAAATCACATTTGACCGTGGCCTCCGAACGGTATAAGAAGGTTGCTATGTGTCTCGCGATACCCGGAAGAGTGGAAGAGATCACCACCGACGGCCTGATCCGTGTGGGCAAGGTGAACTTCGGCGGCGTGGTCAAGAAGGTCTGCCTCGACTACGTGCCTGAGGTCGAGGTCGGCGACTACACCATCGTCCACGTGGGCTTTGCGATCTCGAAGATCGACGAGGAGACCGCCAAGCAAACGCTCGAGGACTTCCGCACCCTGGGCATGCTCGACGAAGAACTGGCCAGCGAAGAAGAAGCCTTTGCCCGCGCCGCCCAGCGGCCGCAGTCGAATTGCCCGGATGGAAGTTGTGACGCAGCGGGTCAGCACCCAGGTCAGGGCTTTAGCCCTGACTCAGCAAGTCAGCTAATTCCTCCCAAACGCCAATGAAGTACCTTAACGAGTTTCGGGACGGCGAGATCGCTCGAACGCTGGCGCGGGAGATTGCGCAGGCGACCACGCGGCCGTGGAAGATCATGGAAGTTTGCGGCGGGCAGACCCACTCGATCATCAAGAACGGCATCGACCAGATGTTGCCGCACGGGCCTGAGGCGAACGTGGAGATGATTCACGGACCCGGCTGCCCGGTTTGCGTCACGCCGCTCGAACTGATCGACAAGGCGCTCGCCATCGCCGCGCAGCCCGGCGTCATCTTCTGCTCCTTCGGCGACATGCTGCGCGTTCCCGGCACCGAGGGCGACCTCTTCCAAGTCAAGGGCCGCGGCGGCGACGTGCGCGTGGTCTATTCGCCTCTTGACGCAGTTGAAATTGCGGTCAAAAATCCCGAAAAACAAGTCGTTTTCTTCGGCGTCGGGTTTGAAACCACCGCGCCGGCTAACGCCATGAGCGTGCACGTGGCCAAGCGGCGCGGGTTGAAGAACTATTCACTGCTGGTCTCGCACGTGCTAGTCCCGCCCGCGATCGAAGCCATCATGTCGTCGCCGGGAAACCAGGTGCAGGCCTTTCTCGCCGCGGGCCACGTGTGCAGCGTGATGGGCTACTGGGAGTATCCACCGCTGGCCGAGAAGTACGGCGTGCCCATCGTGGTTACAGGTTTTGAGCCGCTCGATCTGCTCGACGGCATTCGCCGCGCGGTGCTGCAGCTCGAAAGCGGACGCCACGAGGTGGAAAACGCCTACAGCCGCGTGGTCACCTTCGAGGGCAATCGCCCGGCGCAGCAACTGCTGAAGGAAGTTTTCGAAGTCACCGATCGCGCCTGGCGCGGCATCGGCGTGATCCCCAGGAGCGGTTGGCGGCTGAATGCCGATTATCGCGAGTTCGACGCCGAAGAGCGCTTTCACATCACCGGCATTCACACCCAGGAGTCGCCGCTCTGTCACTCGGGAGATGTGCTGCGCGGCGCCATCAAGCCGGCGGAGTGCCCGGCCTTCGGCAAGGAGTGCACGCCGCGCCATCCCCTCGGCGCTACCATGGTCTCCAGCGAAGGCGCGTGCGCGGCTTATTACAACTACGGACGCTTTTTGTCGGCGGAAGAGCTGGCCGGGGCGGGAAAGACAAGCTCTTAGCCGGTAGCCTTTAGCTTGTAGCCTGTAGCGAATTGGACATTTCAATTGTGTTGTGATGTTCTTTGGCTTGGCGAATGCGAAGCCGTGCGCGGTTGAGGGTGGCTACTGGCTACCGGCTACTGGCTGGAAAGGTTCGATCATTGAAGGACACTTCGAAAGCGCCGGATTTTTCCAACTGGTCCTGCCCGCTACCGATGGCCGATTATCCCACTATCGTGATGGGGCACGGCGGCGGTGGCAAGCTCGGCAACGAGCTGGTGGAGCACCTGTTTCTGCCCGCGTTTCGCAATCCCGCGCTTGAGAATCTGGGCGATGCGGCGGTGCTTGAGGCTGGCGGCGCGCGGCTTGCGTTCAGCACCGATTCGTTCGTCGTGCAGCCTCTGTTTTTCCCCGGCGGATCCATCGGCGAGCTTGCGGTGAATGGAACCGTGAACGATCTTGCCGTCTCCGGCGCGGAGCCGAAGTTCCTGAGCGCGAGTTTCATCCTCGAAGAGGGTTTTCAGCTGGCTCAGCTCGCGGCGATAGTGGAAGCGATGGCCAAGGCTGCCGCAACCGCGGACGTGCAGATTGTTACCGGCGACACGAAAGTCGTTGAGCGCGGCCACGGCGACGGCTGCTACATCACTACCGCAGGCGTGGGTATCCTTCGGTCAGACGCCGAGGTCGGTCCAAAACGAGCAAAAAACGGCGACGCGGTGATTGTGTCGGGAACCATCGGCGACCACGGGATGGCGATTATGAGCGTGCGCGAGGGCCTTGAGTTCGAGAGCCAGATCCGCTCCGATTGCGCCGCGTTGAACGGCATGATTGGCGAAGTTCTCGATGCGGTGGGCGCGGCGGTGCATGCCATGCGCGACCCCACGCGCGGCGGACTCGCGTCGACCTTGAATGAAATCGCGAACTCCTCCAACGTCGGCATCGCCATCGACGAGGCCGCCGTTCCGGTGCGGCCGGAGGTGCAATCCGCGTGCGAGCTGCTGGGACTCGACCCGGTGTATGTGGCCAACGAAGGCAAGGCAGTATTCTTCGTCGCGGCGGAGGCTGCCGATCGCGTGTTGGCGATCTTGCGCGCGCACCCGCCGGGAAGAGACGCCGCGCGCATCGGCCACGTGACCGCGGAGCATAAAAAGATGCTGGTGGCGCGCACGGCGATGGGCGCCAACCGCGTGATTCCTACCATGATCGGCGAGCAGTTGCCGCGCATTTGCTAAGCCTCTGGTTGCATAAATTCGCGCTATGGGGCTTCGTGCTATCCCACCCTTTCGCCCAAAAGACGGGCGAAAGGATGGGGCACGGGAGGGGAGTGAGGGAACAAGGGCACGGGTGACCTCCGTTTCTGGTGCTCTGACCTCGTGGTTCTGTGATCGTCGCTGCATGTGTGCGGGCGTGGACGCCGGCACGACGGCCGGTCTGCCACCCCAGCGAGCAACGATCGCTCGCCGTGGACCCCGGCCTGGAGACCGGCGCTACAAAATCAAGCAGTCTCAGTATAAGTGTCCGATTTCGAGACAGTAACTTGGTTAAGAGTTACTGAAGTCGCGTAATCCTGTAAGTCGTCCGACTTATACCGTACATTAAGTAACCAAGCGCGATGACTGGCGGCAGCAAAAGAATTCTTAGAATCTATCAATCTTTCTAACTCCCGCTCTACATTAGGAGCAACAATTCGGATCGCGAGATCGATCGCGGCGGCCACATTGGACCAATTCAAGCTCGGCCTTCCTGAGGACACGCTGCTCCCGGTTCCGCGCTCTTGAAAAAGGGATCGCCCCAACTTGTCACCAAGTGGTTTCTACCTGGCCGGAGCGCTTGCGCTCACGACATTGACCTCGTGTGCTTTGCCGTCGGCTCCGACACTGCGCGGCGCGCAGCCCGTCGATGAGTCGCAGACGGTGACGCTCGCGGGCAATGTGCATCCACTGGCGCGCGCGGAGTTTGACGCGGGCGCGGTGAGCGCCGACTTGCATCTGGAACACATGCTGCTGGTGCTTGCGCCCTCAGCGGAGCAACAGGCGGCGCTCGATGCCCTGGTCGAAGCACAGCAGGATCCGGAGTCGCCGCAGTATCACGAGTGGCTTACGCCCGCCGAGTTTGGCGCGCGGTTTGGAGTGAGCGACACACAGTTAGCGCAGGTGACTGCCTGGCTCACGACGCATGGATTCGCGATCGACGAGATTACGCCGGGACGAAGGCTTGTCATCTTCTCCGGGACGGCCGGCCAGGTCGCAGATACATTTCACACCAAGATACACTCCTATCGCGTCAACGGCGCGAGGCACATCGCCAATGCCGAGGATCCGCAGATTCCCAGCGAGCTGGCCGGTGTGGTGGCAGGCGTGGTCACGCTCAACGATTTCCGGCGCACCTCCGAGATTGCGTCCCGCCGATCGCTGGTGTCGCGGCCGGAGTATTCCGCCGGCGCCACGCACTATCTGTTTCCGGCGGATTTCGCGACGATCTACGATTTGAATCCGCTCTTGAGCGAGGGCACGAACGGATCGAGTACGGCCATCGCCATTGCGGGGCGCAGCAACATCAGCCTGAGCGACGTGGCGAGCTTCCGTTCCATCGCGGGTCTCGGGGCAAACACTCCCTCGGTGATCGTCGACGGAAGCGATCCAGGACTGGTGAGTGGCGATCAGAGCGAATCCACGCTCGACGTGGAGTGGAGCGGCGCGGTTGCGCCCGCGGCGGTAATCGATCTGGTGGTCGCGGCCTCGACGGCGACGACGGACGGCGTCGATCTGGCGTCGGAGTACATTGTGAATCACGCTACGGCGCCGGTGGTGAGCGTGAGCTACGCCAGTTGCGAGCAAGAGATGGGCACGACGGAGCTCGGCTTTTACAACGGCCTGTGGGAGCAGGCGGCGAGCGAGGGCTTGAGCGTTTTTGTTTCCGCGGGCGACGCGGGCGCGGCCGGATGCCAGGCGGGCAATGCCGCCACGGGAACGGAAGCCGCGGTGAATGGGTTGTGCACTTCGCCGAATGTTACATGCGTGGGCGGAACGGAGTTCAATGAGGGCGCGAACGCGGCCGAGTATTGGTCCGCGACAAACTCTTCGGCGTATGGCTCGGCGCTCAGCTACATTCCTGAGGCAGCGTGGAACGAGAGCGCGCTCGACGGCGGCACGGGGTTGTGGGCTTCCGGGGGCGGCGCGAGCACGGTGTCGAAGCAGCCGGCGTGGCAGCAGGGCGTGAGCGGAACGGACTCGGCGGGCGGAATGCGCGCCGTGCCCGATGTGTCGCTCTCGGCGGCGAATCACGACAGCTACTTCACGGTGGAAGGCGGAGAGCGTTGGATTGTCTCCGGCACCTCGGTGGCGGCGCCTGCGTTTGCCGGCGTAATGGCGCTGGTCGCGGACAAGGAAGGCGGCCAAGGCCAGGGAAGCGTGAATGCGCGCCTTTATGCGCTGGCGGCCGCGTCGCCCGGTGTTTTTCACGCCACGCCGACGGGGAACAACACCGTTCCCGGCGTGGAGGGATTCACGGCACGCGGCGCCACCTACAACCTTGCGACGGGTCTGGGATCGGTGGACGGCGCGCAGCTGGTGAACGGCTGGAGCGCGAGTTCGACATCCGACGAGCCAACCCTGACTTTGACGGAGACGGCGCAAACGGCGACACTCACCGGCGGCAGCTCGGCGACGGTTCAGTTCGCTGCCGTCACCGGAGGGTCGTTCACGGGGAACGTGAGTTTCAGCGTGAGCGGCCTGCCGGTGGGAATCACGGCCGCGTGGTCAGCGAATCCGCTCACAGCGGCTTCGAGCGCAAGCGCCAATGAGGTGCTGCTTACGCTCACGGCCGCACAGCGGGCGGCTGCCGGCTCAACGAGTGTGGTGGTGACGGCGACGGGCGACGGACTTACCGCAACAGAAACTATTGCTGTAACGGTGCTGCCGCGCGAGAACGGCTGCACGCGGTTCAGCTTGGAGCCTACGAGCTGCCGATCGCTGCCGAGAATGCCACTTCGTTAGAGAAAAGCGGAGTTAGCGGAGCTGGCGGTGTTAGGGCCGTTCACGCACAACGCAGTTAGTTGAACAGCGCGAAGGCCTGAGCGATCTGGCCGGGCAGTGCGGCGTGGGCTTCGGGCAACGAGTGGGTGATCTCGAGCACCGTCGCGGGAGGCGTGGCGAGCGCTTGGAGCGCCTCTGCCGTTGCCTTCCAGTCGATGGTCCCGCCGCCGGGCCACAGATGCTCGTCTTTCATGCCGTGGTTGTCGTGCACATGGACGGTGGCGATGCGGCGGCCGAGCGTGGCGATGGCGGCGGCGGTTCCCACCGTGATGTTGGCATGGCCGAGGTCGAGGCAGACTCCGACGTTGTCGAGATGCCCCAACTCGAGAATGATGGCCAGATGCTCTGGCGTGGTGGGCTCGCTCAAGAGATTCTCGACCAGCAGGCGAACGCCGAGCGGGCGCGCAAAGGCCCCCAGATGCTCCAGCGCGGTGATGGCAAATTCGATGGTGCGCTGCGACCACGTATCGTCGCGCTCGCCGAGATGCACCACGAGATTGCGCAGCGGAATGTGTTCGGCCGACTCGAGCGCGCGCTTGATCTCGTCCATGGCGTCGATGCGCCGGGATTTTTCAGGGTGCAGCACATTCAGGCCGGGCGCGCCGGCGCGGCCCATCTCGCGGTCGGGATAAAGCGGGGCGTGCATGGAAAAGGGCTGAAGCGCGTTGGCGCCGAACCACTCGGCCAGCTCCATCACTTGCTCGCGGCTGGTGTAGTCGAAGTGCTGGCGCGCAGCGAAGATCTCCACCGCCTGCGCGCCGGAGCGCTCCGCGAGCTCAAGCAGGCCCGGGTGCAGGCGGTGATTCAGGAACAGGTGAGTCGACAGAACGCGCAGCATTTTTTAGCGGCCCCTCGCACCGGACAAGTGTGTACCCAAAACTTAGTGCTGCCTTTATTTTCGCATTTTTGAGAGGGCGTGCCGCGACCGCTGTGCCGCGGCGGCGCGTGCGGGGGAGAATCGAGGCGAACCGAGGGTTCAAATCTCCAACCGCAAGCCGGCCGTAGCTAAAGAGCCGCCGGCCTACTGCTCGGATGCGCTCTGGGGAAGATCTTTATCTATTGGCAAGCCTCGCGGAGAGCGCGATGCAGTCTGGAGATGCGTCTCACGAGGCTTGCCCTTGCAGGGGCCCGGATGTGTGACGCGCTCAATCCGTACACCGCGTTGCTCCTCCGCCCATCGTCAAGCGCGAGAAGCTCCACACAAACGTGTCGGATGCCGGCCGCAGCCGTCCGGTTGCCTGCGCTTCCGGGCCGTCTATGATCGAGGTGTTGCCATGCGCAAGCGATGGCGCGCGGCCTGCGCGGGAATGGGAGCGAGGCAGGAATCACCCAGCTACGAGAGTCCCTTTGGGAGCGATTCGATGTGCTTTAGCCATTCGTTGAAGTGGGGACACTCGCTCCGCATTGTCTGAAGTCCAATTTCCAGCGCTGCGATTACCCCAGACAACGGCTTCTCATATCCGGGGAACAGACTCTCTATTCTCTTCGATGGCGCAGTCACAGGCGAATCATCGATGTCTTCAGGACATTCAAACTCTTGGCGAATCTCTTGAAACCCTTGGACAAGGTCTGCTTTTCCGATCGCGCGCGCAAATCGTTCCGGGTCACTGAAAAGCAAAGCCTCAAACTCATGCATCATAATCAGCGGGACAAACCGTCTCTCATCGAATCGGTGTCCCATTTCTTCGGTAATGTCCTTGTGCAAAGCGGATTCCACGAATTCCGCTTTGCCAGATGTTGAGGCCTTGCCAGGCGCCTCTGCTCTTCCGGGCCAGTCGTGCGGCAGACCGTAATAATCGACCATAATTGCCGCAATCGCGGAACGGTCTTCCTTCAAATGCCTCAAAATGTCTCGCTTGACCCCTTGCCATGGACGAATGCCGCCGCGTTTCATGCGGGGATTCCCGACCAGGCGCGCGCCGACGGTCTCGTAGCCGGAACGCACCAGGTGATCGCCGAGTACTTCGTCGACGAAGGTCTCCTCGGTTTGTCCCTCGACGTGTAGGAGCAGGCGCGGCATGGCTATTCTTTCACCGGCCTTCCTGCAAATTCGCCCTTTTCCCAAAGCTGGCCGAGGCTATACTCTTTAAGCCATTCCGCCAGGGGTTCGGGCTTCAATCGATCTACGGTAGTGGCACCATCCACACGATTGGCGACTAGGATGTCTTCGGGATCGAACTGATCCAATAACAGCGAAGACTGCGTCGCGGCTATTACCTGTGTTTCTTTGGATGCCTGTCGTATTAAGGAGGCAAGTATTTCGATAGCGTACGGATGCATCCCTAATTCTGGCTCATCCACGAGAATGAGGGCTGGGCGTAACTCAACTGGTTGTAGGAACAAAGTCGCGAGTGCAATGAAGCGAAGGGTTCCATCGGAAAGTGATGAAGCATCGAAATATCCATCGGAACCTACGTGCCGCCACTCCAATTTGATCGTGTTTCGATTCAACTCGAGCGGCTCCAATTGGAAATCCTGAAAGAACGGCGCCACCTGCTGCACCGTTCTCCTGATAAGGTTGTACGACTCCTTATGATTCAGCTTCAGCCGGTATAGAAAGGCGGCGAGATTCCCGCCAAGCCGAGTCAGCGAACGGTTGTTGTTTAGTTCATTTGTCGTCTTGAGCGGTGAGCTCTCTCCGGTATCCGCAAATCGATACCGATTGAAACTGGGGCCGCTGGCACCCGATTCTCCCCACAATCCGCCCCTTGTAACCGCTCCAGCCAGGCTATCGTCCACTGTGTGGAAATAGTGAGCAATCAGGCTATAGCCGCCGGACGCTTCCGCGAGAATATAGATTTCCTGCGTTGTTTTTGATCCGAAGTGCAACTGCTTGTCTGCTCCGCCATAGCGCTTGACATACGAGTCAAGTTCGCCTGCGTCGGCCGCACCAAGAAAAACGAATGCCTCTAGAAAATTTGATTTTCCCGAACCATTCGCCCCAATAAGCAAATTAACTGGGCGCAAATATAAATCTTCGATAGAACGAATGCTCTTAAAGCCCTTGATCGTAATGGAACGGAACGCATCGGAGGCCATGCAGTTTCACCCCGTATTGCAGAAACTCGGCGTGCTTAACCTGCGCGTCGCTTCCGTTAGCATAGCGCGGCATACCCCACCCCGAGCTATCATCGTAAAGTGATGACACTAAACGTGGTCTGTGCCTGGCCCGCTGCATCTTCCTCCGAGCCCCTACACGCAGCCAACGCGGGCTCGGCGCTCTACAACTGGTTCATTAGCTGCTGCACAGGCAGAGTCTTTGGGCTGCGCATCGAAGATACCTATCCCGAACGGTTTGTGGGAGCGTGAACGCGTGGACGAGGTGTTGTGGATTGAAGCAAATCCGCCGGTACCGCTGGCGATTGTGCTTTGCCCGAAAGGCGGCAGCATCCTTAAGGACGAAGTGCGCGGGATTGCGCAGAGCGGGGTCGAAACGCTCGTCTCGCTGCTCGAACCGGAGGAGGCCGATTGGCTCGGCCTGGGCGAGGAAGGCCCGCTGGCCGAGCGGTTGGGCATGAACTTTCTTTCTTTTCCGATTCAGGACGTGCATGTGCCGGCGAGCATGCCCGCATTTCGCGCTTTTGTTGCGGGCTTGGTCGAGCGGCTTCGCTTGGGCGAGCACGTCGGCATGCATTGCCGGGGAAGCATTGGGCGGGCTCCGCTCACCGCGGCTTGCACGCTCATCCAGCTCGGCTGGGGCGCCCTGGACGCGCTGGCGGCCATCGAGGCGGCGCGCGGCTACCCGATTCCCGATACCAAGGAACAGTTGCGATGGATTCTGAACTACAAAGTGAGGCCTTGAGATCCCCGACGCAGGCATGAGTTCCAATGCGCCCATCCCGAATCGCAATCCGCTCGTCGACCTGAGTTTTCCGCATCGCTGGCAAGCTGAGATTCTGGCCGCGCGGCCGCCGATTCTGCCGCCGCGCCACTTCGTCTATCCGCGCGCGGCCGAAGAGGTGGAGCGCGGCGCCCTCGAGGTCATGATTCGTCCCGAGGCTCCCAATGCTGCGCCGTTTCTCGCCACCTGCGCCCTGGGATTTCACGATCCCGCAGTCCCCACCGGTCTCTGGTCTACTCCAAAACCAGAAAGAATCTGCGCCGTCGCAGGAGGGTACGCATACCTGATCGACGCGACCGCGCCCGAATGCTTTGCGATGATTCCCTACCGGCCGGTGCTGGAAGTGCGAGCGGCGGTCGCGGATAACCTGCTGCTCTTTGTTGGCCATCATGCGATTCTGGCGTGGGGACCGGACGGAGAAGCGTGGGAATCGGCGAAACTTTCCGATGAAGGCGTGACCATCGCGGGCATCGACGGCGGCCTGTTGCGCGGAATGGGCTGGGTGATGAAGAGCGACCGCGAGAAACCTTTCCTGCTCGACGTGCGGAGCGGGAAAATTGTTTCCCCCAGCGGCGCATAATCGGCATGAGACGATTAAGCGGCGCAAATCGTTGAGTTTGCAACCAGTGCGCCCATTTTCCGGCTTCTCTATTGCCGCTTCTCGCGTCCAACGTTGCAGTTTCTTGCTTCGGGTGCGCATCTAATCAAGCGGAATCGAGAGGCGCACCGCATATAGAGCCGATGCGCCCGCGTGGAAAGGAGAATGACTATGCTCATCCGGAAACTTCAAGCCGCTGTTTTGTTCGCGGCGGGATCTTTGCTGGCAGCCACTCTTGCCATGGCTGCCGAGCCGAAACAGGAAGCGCAGGGAAGCGCGGTTGTTACTGTTCTCTCCGGGAATGAATTGCCCGGAGGCATTCCCCAGGACGCGCTGCACCTGAAGCTCGACGGCAAGGAGGCGGCCATCACGCGCTTCACGCCGCTGCGCAGCCCGCAAAGCAAAGTGGAAATGGTCGTGCTCATCGACGATGGCGCGCGCTCCAGCCTGGGATCGCAGATGAATGACATTGCGAAGTTCATTGAGAGCCAGCGGCCCGAAACTAAGGTCGCCGTGGCCTACATGCTGAATGGCCGCGCGGCCTTTGCGGGTCCGCTTACCACCGATCACGGTGCGACGGCGCGCAGCGTGCATCTGCCCATGGCTGGCGGAGAGGGCATCAGCAGCAGCCCCTACTTCTGCCTCTCCGATCTTGCCCATAACTGGCCTTCTAAAGACACCAGCGCGCGGCGCGAAGTGGTGATGATCACCGACGGCGTGGACTACTACGAGACGCGCTACGATCCCGAAGATCCTTATGTGCAGGCCGCGATGAACGATGCGGTGCGCGCGCGGCTGATCGTCTACTCGATCTACTGGCGCAGCCAGGGCGGCTTCGACCGCACATGGTACGCCGCGTACGACGGCCAGAACCTGCTGGCGGAAGTGACCCAGGCAACCGGCGGCAACAGCTATTGGGAGGGCACGGGCAACCCGGTGAGTTTCGTTCCCTACTTCGAAGACATCGACCGGCGCCTTGACAACCAATACGAGCTGGACTTTATGACGGCCGTCGGCAACAAGCCCGCAATGCAGAGCTTGAAGCTGACGGTGAGCGCGCGCGCCAAAGTGGATGCGCCGCAAGAGGTTTACGTGCATTCCGGCGTGGAGTAATTGGCTCCGCGCCGCGTCCGGCGCGAGGTCGAATTTCTGCACCCAAAATCGCTCTTGCGAATCAATTGAAATGAAGGCATATCGGGTGAATCGCGGTCATGCGGTTCGCACCAGCCCGCGACCGGCGAAGTCACTGCGCCGTTTTCCCCGGCCAAAGCAAAATTCAAACGCCATAAAGCCTCAGGAGACCGCTGTTGTCCGCAGCCGAAACCACATTGCCTGCACTGTCCCCAGGCTCGGCCGCTGCGGACGCGCGCGGAATGACGGGCGCAGACGACCGGCCGGCATCGGCGGTCAATCCCGATCTTTTGCCTCAAGCGCATTGGAAGCCCCGGGTTAATCCGTGGCTCATTGCCATGACGGTGGCGCTGGCAGCCTTCATGGAGGTGCTCGACACCTCCATTGCCAACGTGGCGCTGCCCCACATCGGCGGCGCGCTTGGCGCCAGCAGCGATGAGGCCACGTGGGTGCTCACCAGCTATCTGGTCTCGAACGCTATCGTGCTTCCGCTGGGCGGCTGGGCCAGCTCGCTGATGGGCCGCCGCAACTTCTTCGTCTTTTGCATCACCGGCTTTACGATCGCGAGCTTTCTGTGCGGCGCCGCGCCGTCGCTGCCCATCCTGCTCTTGTGCCGCGTGCTGCAGGGCGCGTTTGGCGGCGGCATGCAACCCATGGCGCAGGCCATCATGGCCGACTCTTTCGAGCCCCACAAGCGCGGCCAGGCCTTCGCGCTCTACGGACTCGTCGCCGTGCTCGCGCCCTCCATCGGCCCCACGCTCGGCGGTTACATCACCGACAACTTCTCCTGGCGCTGGATCTTCTTCATCAATATTCCCGTTGGCATCGTGGCTTTCATCCTGGTCACGCGCCTGGTCGAGGATCCGCCCTGGATCAAGGCCGATCCCTCGCGACTGCGCAACATGGACTACATGGGCCTGGCCTTCCTCACCCTTGCCATGGGCGGCTTGCAGATCATGCTCGACAAGGGCGAAGAGAACGACTGGTTCTCCTCCGGTTTCATCCGCCTCTTCTGCTTCCTCTTCGTCTTCGGCATCGCCGGTCTCGTCGTTTGGGAGTGGCGGCAAAAGGATCCGCTCATCAATCTGCGGCTCTTCCGCTTCAGGAACTTCGCCATCTGCTGCTTCCTGATGATGCTGGTGGGCGGCGTGCTGAACGCGAACACCGTGCTGCAGCCGCAGTTCACGCAGCAGTTGCTGGGTTGGACGGCAACCATCGCCGGCTTGGCCCTCACCGCTGGCGGCGTCACGCTCCTGTTCATGATGCCTTTCGCAGGCTTCGCCACCGGCAAGGTCTCCGCGCGCTATCTCGCCGCTATCGGCTTTACCCTTCTTGTGATCACCTTCCGTTACGCGGCGGATGTCACCAATCTGCAGATGAGCTTTGCCGAGGCTTCGTGGCTGCGCGTGGTGCAGATGATGCCCCTGCCGTTCTGTTTCATCTCCATCACCAACGCAGCTTACATAGGCATGCCGCGGGAGCAGAGCAACCAGGTGGCCGGCCTCATCAACTTTGTGCGCAACATCGGCGGCTCCATTCTCATCGCCGTGACCAACGCGCAGGTGACCAGCCGCTCCCTTTGGCACGAGCAGCATCTGCAGCAGGCGATGACGCCGGGAACGATTGCCTTCGAGCAGCACCGACAGGTGCTGGCCGGATTTCTCGGCAACTCGTTTGGCGCGGCGAACGCGAACCACATGGCTCTGGCGCAGATTTACCACCAGCTGAACCAGCAGGCGCAGACGCAGGGTTACCAGGATGTCTACAAGGAGCTTGCCTGGGCCTCGGCGGTGCTGATCGGGCTGGCGTTTTTGCTGAGCAAGAATCGTCCCAGCGACGCTCCCGCCGGCGGGGGCGTGCATTAAGGGACTTCACCACTACTTTCGAAGGTGTAGAGCTCTGCTCGCGGCTTCCCTTATTTCTAGGCAGAATGTATTACCGCCCGCCGGGCAAGAGCGGATTGAATTCGCACGAATCATTTTCAGATCATCATCTACTGCCGTTTCATTTATGTGTCTTATAACAAATCTGTAGAATCCAGTATTGTCTGCGAATGACGGAAAAGCTTGCGAGAGTGCGTTCCAGTGATGCGCTACTAAGCGGATTACCGAGTCGTCGTATCCCTCCGCAATGGAGCCATCGTCGCAGCCGGAATAGCGAAGATAGGAATGATATAACCCATCCCAGGTCCGAATTCTGCTTGCTTCGTAATCTGCTTTTTCAGCTGCGGCCTGAGAACAGTGCGCAGCTTGACTGAAGATTGCCGACTGGAAACAAAAGATCAGTAAGAGCATTGCCGCAAGTTGCGTTTTCGAAATAGCCATCTCAATCTCCGCCTTACATGCCGCCCTTTCCGAGTAGGATGCCGATGCCGTAGGTGACGGCACCTTCGGCAGCGCCGACGATGGTCATTTCCATGCCGGAAGACCACCAGGAGCGGACGGTGATGAGCGACTTGGCTGCGCCCACGGCGAAGTGCGCGGCGAGCGAGACGATAGCCGCGGCGATGACCGCCGGGATTCCCTGCATGAAGAAGAAGGGAATGACCGGGATGATGGCGCCGACGGCCGTGGAGAGCGCGCCGGAGGTGGCCGAGACGAGGGGGTTCGAGAGCGCTTCTTCGCTGCTGCCGAGGCGTTCGGCGGCCAGGGCGCGGAGCAACTGCTCGGGGTCGCTCGCGATGTGGTTGACCATGTGGAGCGCGTCCTGCTCGGGCAGTCCCTTGACCTGGTAGTAGAGCGAGAGCAGCTCGCGGGCCTCGGGGCCGTTCATCTCAATGGCTTCGCGCTCGCGGGCGATTTCGGCGTGGTAGATTTCGCGCTCGCTCTTGGCGGCCAGATACGCGCCCGAGCCCATGGAGAGCGCCGAGGCGATCATGCCGGAGAGGCCGGCCAAGAGTACATATTTCGGATCGCCGGCCGTAGCTCCTGACACACCTGACACGATGCCGAAGATGGCGCCGAGGCCGTCGTTGACGCCGTAGATGGCGTCGCCGATCCACGCGCCGGGCTGCTTGCGGCCCTGGTTGCGCTTGGCCAGCATCTCTTCGAGCACGGCTTTGGCATCGATTTTGGGCGCGCCGGCCGGGGCGGTGTAGTGGCCGCGGATAAGGGAGCCGAGCTCGCGGTAGTGATCTCTTTCGTCCTGGATGACGTGCTCGAGGATGGCCACCGAACCTTCGTCGCCGAGGGCCTTGAGCTGCTCGCCGTAGCGGGCGATGTCGCGGCTCTCCTCGATCTCAAGGCGGCGCAGAGCCAGGCCCAGGCCGCCGGCGCGGGTGGCCAGAGAGTCCGCCTGGCCGCCGGGCCCGCCGGTGTAGACGGGCTGCGCTCCGCCGAGCTCTTTGATGCGGCCCTCCCACAGCATGGCGTGCTCGATCTCGGCCTGGGCCAAGTGACGCAACACCTGCGCGCGCACCGGATCGGGGTCGCGATCGGCCATCGCGGTATAGGTGTGGAAGCCTTCCATCTCGGCTTGCCAGTTGCCTTCCAGAGCAGCCAGAATTTTCTTGGTTTTTGCGCCGGGCAGTATGGCGATGGGCATGGGTCATACCTCGCTTAGCAAAAGCATACTGGATCGGACAGCGAGAAGGCGTTCAGAGCGAATCAGCGAGTCAGCGAGTTCGCAAGTCAGCGTGCGCTGACGCGCACGTCGCGAGTTCGCGGGTTCGCACAGCACCGTGCGCAGGATATGATGAGGATCGACTTTCCACCATGAAGCGCAAGGCAAAGACGAAGAGGACGACGGCGCGCGGCGGGACTCTGCTGGTGATTTTTGCAGTGGCCCTGTTCGTGCTTTTGCTATTGCTGCGGATGATCGCGTATGTGGCGCACGCGCGGCATCATTTTTGACGCGGCCCGTAAATAGTGACACATTTTCCCACCCATTTCCGCAAATGACGCGGAAATGGATGGGGCACGGATGCAGCAATTTGCGGCCGCATCAGTTCATAGCTGGAACGGATTCACCACCAGTATCCGGGCGCGACCACGCGCAAGATGGCGCGAATTCGCCGCGTGACGGCGGTGCGCGCCGAGTCGTAGCGCCGGTCTTTGCAGCCGAAGTAACCCACGGGCTCAATGTTGCAGGGGAAACGCAGGTAGCAGCCCGGCTGGCCCAGGAAGGGAATCACTTTGCGGAAGATCAGCTGCTCCAGCAGGCGCGGGCCCGCGGAGTTCATCTCGCGGTTGGCGTTGCGCAGTACACGATCGTAGAAATCATGGGAGCAGACGAAGAGTTGCACTCTGGCATCGCAGCCGCGGCGCGGAAAGCCGAGCCTGCGGCAGTCGATCATCAGGTCGAGGGCGGAGGAGCACTCGCGTGCAACTTTTTCAACGCGGTCGATGGCATTGCCTAGAGCCGGGAAAGTCAGCCGGCCGGTGGTCTTGATCATGTGCGTGGTCGAGCGGCGCAGCTTGCTTAGCGCCAATCCCTCGTCGAGCATTTGCATCTCGGTGTAACCGTAGTTGCCGCCGGGCGGGATCTCGCGTACCGGCAAGGAGAGAAACTCAACCTCCCTGCCCAGGGGATTCTCATGGTTCGCGATGGCGCGCAGCTCGCTCAGATCCGCGCCCGAGTTTTCCAGGAAGAGAATGCGCTCGGCGGCGGCGCGGGGATAGCGCAGCCAGAATCGCAAGGCGCGTTTATAGTCCTCGAGACGGACGCGCGGCGAGGAGCGTTTGACCTGGGCGTTGGGCGCGGGCGTCACCGTGGCCGTCATCACCAGCAGATAAAGGGGCGTTGCGAATGGTCGATCCATCGTCGGCTTCATCGGCATTATGGCGCGCCGGAATTGCGAGCCCGTTCGGCGGACGCGACGGAGCGATCGTTCGGGGCTTGATCGCTATGGGCTGCGGTGACGCGATGCGCCTCCCATGCCTTGGCGAATTTCCAGTTCACGTAGGCGGAATGGTTGAGATGAAAGATCAGGCCTTCCCGGCCGTCGAGAAAGCCGCCGCGAAAGATGTAGTTCTTGATGAACGTAAGCGCGGGATTGAGCACCAGGTTCGTCACGAATGCGAGGGTCGATGAACTCGTGCCGCCTTTGCGCAGCACGAGCGGAACGGAGGCCGTGCTGTAGCGCTGCATGTGCTCGATGTAATACTCGACCGACGGATATTGGCGGTGGAGTATGTGGTTTTTGAGGCGGCCGGTTTTCTCGCTCGTTTTGGGCGTGGCATGCGGCTCGGTATCTTCGCGCAGCCGCGCGCATCCGCGGCGAAAGAGCCTCAGCTTGCAGTCGGGATAGAGGCCGCCGTGCCGCATCCACCGGCCAAAGACCTGATTCCGGCGGGGAACCCAGTAGGCGTTATAACGGGGCTGGCCGCTCAACAGGGTCTGAATCTCCAGGGCGAGTTCCGGGGTCAGCCACTCGTCGGCGTCGAGATTCAGGATCCAATCGCACGTGCATTTATCGAGCGCTGAGTTGACCTGCGGACCGTAGCCCTTCCATTTTTCAGTGAAGACCCGCGCACCGTAGCTCTTGGCAATTTCGACGGTCTTGTCGGTGGAACCGGAATCGACGAGGTTGATTTCGTTCGTCCAGGCCACGCTCGCGAGGGTGCGGGAGATGTTCTCCGCTTCGTTGCGCGCGACGATCGCCACGGAAAGAGATTGCATGATGCTTTGCGCCGGACCTCGCTCGATTGAGCACAGAGTAGCACGCTCGACAGGGACCAGGGACCAGGGCGGGTTCATGGCAATTTCGATGTTAGAGGTGCCAGCAGCTGTGGGACAATGGCAGCGGTAGAGTCGGCGAGTGCGGGTCTGGAGACCCGCACGACAGCCGGTCTGCCACACCAGCGAGCCAAAAGCGGGCTCGCCGGGGGCCCCGGTCTGGGGACCGGCGGTACAAAGGGAACCGCGCGGCGCGCGGCTGCGTAATCTCAGCAGGTCTCGAACGAGGGCAAGGAGAAACGCTCATGAGTACGTACTCGTATCCCAATCCGCAAGCCATCTTCTACCAGCAATACGAAATGGCGCGCCGCGACGAAGTAGTGGGTGTTTTGCTGGCGCTGTTCCTCGGCAGCTTCGGGCTGCATCATTTTTATCTGCGGCGTAACGGCCTGGGGATTCTCTACTGCTGCTTCTTCTGGACCGGCATTCCGGCGCTGCTTGGATTTCTCGAGTGCTTTTTCATGCCGGGCCGCGTGCGCGAGTACAACGCCATGCAGGCGGCGGGCATCGCCGCGTCGCTGGGAATCCCTGTGCCCATGTGGGGCCAGCCGGGGACCGTCACGGAGAACGCGCCGCCTCCGGTGGTGGGGGCGCAACCGGGCGCGATGGCGGTATGCCCGAGGTGCCAGCAGGCGAATGTAGCGGGCGCGCGGTTCTGCGCGGGGTGCGGGGGAGCGCTGTAGCGCAGGGAACAAGGGAACAAGGGAACAAAAAAGCGGGGAACGGGGAGCGGTTGTGCTATCCCAGGTCCCAAAAGTGGGACTTGGAGCACCAGGCCAAGGTTTGAGCACATTGCCCCTTTGCGCTCCTTTCCAATTCGTGCGCATATGAACCGCACGAAGGGAGAAACATGCCGCAAAACCGTTTTGAAATCTCTATTAACCACCTTCACAAGACCATCTTTGGTCACAGACGGGGATGTACACAAGCGAGAAAGCAAGGAGGCGGAAAGACGGGCATCCAAGAGCACGATGAGGGGTATGACTCTTCAGAGGAGGTTGAGCTAACTGCGGATCAAATTCAGGCGACAAACCCCGAGTTTACGTTTGACTGGTGTTCATTCTGCTGCGGTGACCTGAAACACTACGCAACGCGCTAATAGGACGCCGCCGGGGCGCCAGCCTGGAAACTTACATGTTCGCATGCCCGGCGCGCATCTCTTCGTTGAATTTGGGCTTGGTGAAGTCGAGGGCGGCTTCGAGCATCGCACGATAGTCGGCGGCGCGGGCCATGAGCGCGGGCGTGGCCGCGGCAAATTCGCCTTCGAGAACCAGAAGTCCCTCGCCGGCTTTGTCGCCGGCCATGCGCAGGAGGTCGGCCTCAGTGGTGTTCAGGTATTGCGCGTCGCGCGGATCGGCGATCCACACCGGCTTGCCCTCGCCCAGCACACCCGAGAGCCAGTAGACCTTGCTCACGAGGTAGCGCAGGCGCTCCTGATCGTCGGTCTCGGTAAAGATGAACTTCTTTTGCCAGCGGCTGTAGTAGCGCGTGGTGACGGGAACGGGCTGGCGGTTGCCGGACTTTACGAACTCCAACTGGCCCATATCGACGGTCTTGCGCACCGCGTTGTAGATGAAGGTCTCGGCGTAGGGCTGCTCCATGGCGGGCACGATTTCGGCGAAGGTAAGCGTGACGCTGGCGGAGATTTTGGCGTTTAGGTCGTGCGCTCCGCCGTCGGCCAGTTGCAGTTCGCCGTGAACGATGTAGGTGTCGGCGCCGGAGGTGGAGCGGTGGAAGGGCCAAGCGAATTTGCCGAAGGCCATGGGCAATCCGCCCAGGGTGACGTAGCACTCGGGGCGCGGATTGCGCAGGCGCTTGGCCTCGCCGGCGAGGTGTGCTTCCATTTCGGGCAGCAGATTGGGTTTATCGAAGTCGAAGGCCTCGCTCAATTCGAGCCTGAGCGAGCGGCCGGCGGCCTGGCTGCCGGGCAGGCCGAGTTCGAAGACGGCGGTGGGCCGGCCGTTGAGGGCGGCGCCCTGGGTAGCGGAGACAAGCGCGAGGCCGGCCTTGGCGGCGGCCGCTTCGAGGGAAGTGACGAGGGAAGATTTCAGTTCGTTAGCCATCGAGGGGAATCCTGCGTTCGAGATCGGTGCTGAACTATTTTAGGGCATTTGGCTCCTCGATCAAGAGAGCGGCGGTGGGGCAGTTTTCGGATAGACGACCATAAAGACACGACCGTTGCGGGGTTCGCAACACCGATTGAACAGCAGTATGATTGGTGCCGAAGGAGAATGGTCTACATGTTGATTGGAAAGGCTATCGCGATTGTTATGGTTCTCGGAACGATGAACGCCAGATGCCAATCGAAAACTGAACAGAACACAGGCCCGACGTGCTCTTTCGCAGAGGTATATCGTCAAGAGGGTTGGACCATTCCTGGACTCGATGGTGCTAAGAAACAGCTGCGGCAGGCATGGAAGGATAAACCCGGCTTCTTTATCACCTCACTGCAGCCAAGCCAGCCTGAATCCTTCATCTTTCCAAATGCCTCTTGCCCATATGATCACCCTGGCAGACTCGTCATTGAAAACAGACCGATCCGAGTGATGAACCTGATTTCATGGGACTACCAGGGAAAGGTGTTTGGCTACGAGGTCGTATATGCACTGCAAGTGATCGAAAACGGCGCTCGAACTGAACTTGCCGCGGCCACAGCAGTGCAATTCTTTGATATCGACGGTTCCGGGCGATTCTCGGTGATGCGTCCTCCCGACTACCGGAATCTCTTCGCTCCGACAGTTGTTCCAGACTGGCTTGGAACCAAGATTGACCGACCTGCTGCGAATTGATCCTGAATGACCAGCCAAAGGGGAACTTCGCCGTTCCCAAGATGGCAGGCCTGGCTCAGCGCGCGTATTATGCGGTCTCATCTCCGGTCGAGCGAGGTCGGCGAGAGGCCGCGATCGATTGCTTCACGAAGAACACTGCGCATGGAATCGAGCGCGCTCTCAATTTCGGCTCCGCGCGCGACTGGGCCGTGTCCGGGGACGAGAAACTCCGGGCGGAGCGCCTCGATCCTGTCGAGCGACTCGAGCCAAAACGGCCAATCGGCGGGCGTGCCCGCATCGAGATTGGGCAGGTACTCGCGCACTACGCAGTCGCCGGTGTAGAGCACGCCCTCCTGCGGCACCCAAATCGACAGATTGGTTTGGGTGTGGCCGGGCGTGAGCAGAACCTCGGCGCTGAGCCCGCCCAGAGAAAACTCGTGGCCCGCTTCGACGGGATGGTCCGGCAAGGTCAGACGCGTGTCGTAATAGAAGGCGTTGGCCTCTTTGCGCTCGCGGCGAACCGGGTCGGGGATGGCGGCATTGACCCCGGCAATCTCCGCTTCGAACTCAGCGGGCGTGCGCACGAGTTGGGGGTGGCCCCAGATTTGAATGCCCAGGCCGCGGAAGAGGCTATTGCCTCCGATGTGGTCGAAGTGCTTTTCCGTGTTGATGAGGACGAGCTTATTGCCGGGGCTGGCCGTTGCGGCGTAGCCGTGAAGGGTTTGGGCGGCCAGGGTGTTTGCACCGGCATCGACAATCAGCGTGGTTTCGTCTCCCGCGACGAAGCCGGCATTCACGCACCAGGGCGTGAAGTAGGCAAGGCCCGTGACGGCAAAGCAGTGGGTTGTCAGGCGCATAACCCACTATAGCGGAGGCCGGGGAGCCGATCGGGGGAATCGGGCGACGGCCCAGGAGAAAGCCCGGCGGAGGAGGCCTTCGCATTTACAATGGCAGACGTGACCTCCGAGCCATCCAAGCACATCATTCTTGCTGAAAACCTGACCAAGGTGTATGCAGCGGGCCGCATTCAGGTTGCCGCGGTGCGTGGGGTCTCGCTGGCGGTTGAGCCGGGAGAGTTTGTCGCCATCGTGGGGCCGTCGGGATCCGGTAAGTCCACGCTTTTCTATCTTTTAGGCGGGCTTACGCGGGCCACCGAAGGGCGCGTGGCAATTGACGGCGTGGATTTTGCCGCCTTGAAGGACCACGAGCGCACACGGCTGCGCAAGCACCGCATTGGCTTCGTTTTCCAGCGATTCAATCTGCTGCCGACGCTCTCGGGCCTCGGCAATATCGAGATTGCCTATGAGATCAGCGGGCGCGCCTCGGGGCCAAATGGGCAGCCGATGGATCGCGCGTATCTCGACCATCTGAGCGAGATGCTGGCGATCCAGGGGCGGCTCCATCACCGGCCCTCTGAGCTGAGCGGCGGCGAGCAGCAACGCGTGGCCATTGCGCGGGCGCTGATTACGCGGCCGGCCATTGTGCTGGCCGATGAGCCCACCGGCAACCTTGACACCAAGACCTCGGCAGCGGTGCTGCAAATGCTGCTGCGCTCGAATCGGGAGTTGGGGCAGACCACGCTGATGATCACGCACAATCCCGAGGCCGCGGCCATTGCCGGGCGGATTTTGACCATGCGCGACGGGCAGATTGTGAAGGAAGAGGCGGGGAAGGCATCTTCCGGCTTTTAGCTATTAGCTTCTAGCTAGTGACCCGTCGCCAAGTTCGACCGGAGAATTGACTCATCCGTCCTTTTCCTGCTATCTTTTAAAGGTTCGCAAGAACGCAGCTAGTTGTGTGTGTCTACTCTGGTTGCGTGGGGAGATGCCCGGTCCGGCAGGATGGACAGGGCGGGTTTCCCGGGCCAGGTGAAATCGGCCGGCCAAACAAGTTTCCGGTGTGCTCTCTTCTTGCGGAGGGCAGGAAACACTCGCATCGACGGCACGCGCGCTCCCCACCTTGGAGGGGCTATGCGGGCCGGAAGCGGGATACGGCGCTGGCTCCGCCATGGCGGACGACCGGCGAACCGTCCCGGTTCTCGTCTGACGATCGAAACGAAGACAGACGTGAAGCGGTAGCCACAGGGGTTCTGTGCGCTTTGAGCCGTGCAATGCACTGCTCCAAAGCCAGAACAGCCCGAAGGGCGGGCTTGTGGAATGGAAGTCACGGGTTTTTGAAGTAAGGAGTTGCGGTTTGCCTACATTTAACCAACTGGTTCGCAAGGGGCGTACGGCCCCCCGTTACAAGACGGCGTCGCCCGCATTGCAGGCCTCGCCGCAGCGGCGCGGCGTGTGCACGCGCGTTTATACGCAAACGCCCAAGAAGCCGAACTCGGCCCTGCGCAAGGTGGCTCGCGTGCGGCTGACCAACGGGATTGAGGTAACCACCTACATTCCCGGCATCGGGCACAACCTGCAGGAGCACTCGATCGTGCTCATCCGCGGGGGGCGCGTGAAGGATCTGCCGGGAGTGCGCTATCACGTGATCCGCGGCACGCTGGATTCAGTGGGCGTGGCGGGGCGCAATCAGAGCCGTTCGAAGTACGGCGCCAAGCGCGCCAAGGGCGGCGCGGCGAAGAAATGAACTCCGTTCCGGGGGCTTTTGGACGAGTTCCCGGAGAGGCGATGCCGTTGGCTCTCGCGAAATGGAGCTGAAAGCTGACGGCTGATAGCTGAAAGCTGTTTTTTGAGGATTTATGCCGAGAAAAGGGCACATTGCGAAGCGGGAAGTGGCGCCGGATCCGGTCTACGGGTCGACGCTGGTGACCAAGTTTGTGAACTCGATGATGTGGGGCGGCAAGAAGTCGACCGCGCAGAGCATCTTCTACCAGGCGATGAAGACCCTCGAGGAGAAGGGCGGCGGCGACGACGCGCTCAAGCTCTTCAAGAAGGCCGTCGAGAACTGCAAGCCGCTGCTGGAAGTGAAGACGCGGCGCGTGGGAGGCGCCAACTACCAGGTGCCGATCGAGGTAAATGCCGACCGCCGGACTTCGCTGGCCATTCGCTGGCTGATCACCTACGGGCGCCCGCGCGGCGAGAAGGGCATGACCGAGAAGCTCACCAATGAACTGCTCGACGCGGCCAACGGACGCGGCGCCGCGATGAAGAAGAAGGAAGACGTGCACCGTATGGCGGAGGCCAACAAGGCCTTTGCTCACTATCGCTGGTAAGCGGATGACGCAGCCGCCTCTGGCGGCTGGC
>Ga0187852_1000929_pt1 | contig 29323 bp, 29 predicted proteins | sample June2016WEW_6_40_FD_134511 | JGI IMG/M metagenome (GOLD analysis project Ga0187852, IMG submission 134511) | Peatland microbial communities from SPRUCE experiment site at the Marcell Experimental Forest, Minnesota, USA - June2016WEW_6_40 | ecosystem: Environmental > Terrestrial > Soil > Wetlands...
CGGCATGCTGATGGTCGAGACGAGCGAATCGCCCGGCTTCATGGAGACCGGCAGCTTCTGGATCAGGGACGGGGCGAACCAGTTCCGGACGCCGCTGTCATAGGAGATCTTCTGCGCGGCGGGCGGGTTGAGCATGAAGCCGTTGCGGACGCGGTCGTTCACCGGGTGTTCTTTGTCCCTGGCGTCAAGCTGGTTGGCGGGAATCTCGGCGCCGTAAAGAGGCTTGGGCGCAATCGCGGCGATCGTCACCGGCCCGACGACGTAAAAGTCCCCGTTGACGAATTGCCCGACGCGCGCCGGCTTCTCGAACGTCCAGGTCATGCCGTACTGCGACACGCTGTCCTTCATCGGCAGGTCGTCGAGCTTCGGCGCCGCCGGCGCGTTGGCCTGCGTGTAAATGACGACCGGCTTTTCCTGGCTCCAGGCCGGAGCCGCCAGGCCCGCCACCGCCGCCGCAGAAAGACCGACCGCTAAAATCTTTCCGAACATAATACTCCTCCTTTTTGTTCCGCCTCGGATGAGCCCGACACAGCCGCATTCTGCCCGCCGGAATCCCGCTTGTCAAGGCAAGAACGGACGAACGCCCAACATCCAAGTCAGCGGAACGGGTCGCGCGAGCACTTGGGCGTTGGACGTCCGATGTTGGGTGTTCGAAGTTCATCCGCAACTGCGCATGGTGTCCTTCGAATTAGATCAGGCGGCCTTCCCGCATGGCGCGGCCAAATGGGAAACCCCGGTTGACACGCGTGAGTTCAGTCGTCACAATACGACACTTCATGCCCGACCGTCGGGGAACGGGCTGGCCTGGGGCGAGTCCCGGTTAAGCTGAAAAAAAGGAGAAGCTATCATGAAGTCCAGGGTCGTCGTCGTGGCCTGCGCCGCTAGTGGTTTTATTTCACTTCTTTGCGGCGGCTGCGTGATTCAGGGGCCGCGGGTGGGCTTCGTCGCGCCCGCGCCGGCAGTAGTCGTCACGGGCGACGTGGAAGTCGTCGAGCCGCCGCCGGACGATAGAGTGTACATCTACGACACGGGGTATCCGCCGGGTTGTTATTTGTACGGGGGCTTCTACTTTTATGGGGGGCGTCGCTACACGCACGACGTCTTCGTCCGCGATATCGTCACCGTCAATATCCGGGAACACCGCTACGTCAACGTCGAAGAAAACCGGAGGGCCGGCGAGCGGATTAAGGTGCAGCACGCAACCGAATACAAAAAGACCGGAGGCCATCCACAAGCCGGCAAGCCTGCCCATCCCGTGGAAAAGGCGCCCGCAAAGGGTTCCAAGGACAGCAAGGAGTCTAAAGACAAAGACAAGGAATCCAGGCAGTAATTATTCTTCCCGGCCCTGGCCGATCATGCCGGTTTTATTCGGGACAGGCCCCGTTTTCTGCGCGCACTGAAAACGGGCCTGTCCCTTTTTTCTCCCCAGCGTTTCCTCCTCGTCCAACACCTTGCGCGTCTTATGCACGAACCTGCGGTCAAGTCTCAGAAGGGGCGAGAAGATAATCCCCATGTCATCCTCTCGGACTGCTTCTTTGCCGTAGATGTCCAGATAGTGATGATAGTACATGCAGGGCGGTCGCCATTCAATCATGTCGCTAGCCGAAAGAGCATAATTCCATCGCAGCCGGCCAGACTGTTCAAAACAATACTGGCCGCGAAGGGACAAAAAGCAGTAAGACGCTATATATGTGATGAGGCCGACAAGGAGGATGGCGGTGCACTTCTTTAGCTTCGCCCGCCAGCCTTTTCCCATTTGCGCTCCCTCAAGACGCCAGCCCCAAGCACTACATCATACGCTCGAAATGGCCGGCCTCAAGTTTGTACCGGCTATTCCGGAAAATGATGCGCCCAAGCGCACCCCACGCGCGGCTGAATGGAATGAGGAGCCTTAATAATAGGGGGCGAATAATAAGGGGCGGTGACCTATTATTGTGTTACGCTGTCCTCTTCTGACGCCGGTTACATCGCCGTCTGCACTTCGCGCCTGTAATGCGCGAATGCTCCTGTGATTATTCAGCCGCGGGCGGCAACGACGCTCCATTTCTCGTATGCCCTTCGAATTCCCCTTGTCTAAGCGCGTTTTCAAGACCAGCCAATGGGCTCCATAGTTCTCGTTCCCATTCATGGTCGAAAAGGCGAAACGTTATTCTCTCCCCTTCGTCGTTGCCGATGTAGATTCGAGAAACAGCAAAATAGGATATCACATAGGTAATGGAAATCGCGAGTATAAATGCACCGGCATACTTTCTTGGACATGTCGCCACGGCAGGCACCACCTTTCCCCTCGCGCCGACAGTATTGTACTCTTACAGCGTCTGTTTTCAAAGTTTTGCGGCTGTTCTGGGGTATTCCGCGGACATAAACCTGATTATTTTCAAGTGGTTTCTCAGCCGTTCGTAAAGAGATATGCCCACGCGCGGCCCTCGCGCGCCTGATGTGGACAAGTAACCTAATTGGTTTACTGTAGGACCTATGTGGCCAGCTATTGATGGCGTTACGACAAACCGGAGCCTTACCGATACGCGTCTTTGCGGTCATCAAGCGTGAGCAGGTAGATGATCCGTTCATCTCCGTCAACCAGATAGAAAAGCCGATAGCGCCCTAGTCGGTAGCGCCAAGTCTCCGGCGAATAGCCCCGCAGTTTCTTGATGTTCGGCCCGAAGTATGGTTGCTGGCGAAACTGGGGATAGACATGCGCGTTGAGTTTGTTCTCGAGGAATGCCGACTGCGCGGCGGGCAATCTTGCGAGCGCCTTCTGAAATTCGGACGTCTTGAAGATGCGGAACTTAGACAAAGCGGCCCCGCTTCCTCACGGCATCAGCCAGCCCTCGCTTCAGGCTGCGGTTCAATTCCACGTTGCCGAGGATTTCGGCCATCTCGAATTCGTCCACGAGGCCGTGCTCCTCGACGAAACGCATCGCAGCCGTCTCGATGAAGTTCGACAGCGGCCGGTTCTCCCGCTCCGCCATCGCCCGGAACATCCGGTAAGCGGGATCGTCCAGCCGCAGCGTCACCATCCTGGACATCGCTTGTCCTCCTGTATTCGTATAGCTACGTTTAGAATACACTAGTAAGCACGGCAAGTCAAGCCGCGGGAATGGCGAACTCATGGGTCAAAGCGTCATTCACCGCATCTGATCCTATTGACCATTGACCGGCTGAGCCCAGTTTCACGCCCCAAATGCCGGGGACATAAGCCTGATTACTTTCAAGTGGTTTCTCCGCCATTCGTAAAAAGATACGCCCACGCGCGGCCCTCGCGCGCCTGATGGGAAAGAGTAGCCGGTGCGGTTTACCGGAGGACCCGGATGGCCAGGCGTGTTTTGGACCTCAGCCGCCCGCGGAAAGAGCGCCCTGGCGCTGCAGCAGGGGGAAATAACTGGTCATGTGTCCCCAGATTGCCGAACGTGATATTCCTCCGTTCCGTTTCGCCTGGGATGACACCGCTTGCCCTCCTGCCGATACGCCTGCAGCAGGGCCTCGACGTTCGCAGGGGGACAGTCCGCCTGGATGTTGTGCGCGGTGCAAAGGATATACCCGCCGCCCGGGGCCAGTGTTTCAACGCGCCGGCGGACCTCTTCGCGCACCTGCTCGGGGGTGCCGCGAGGCAGCGTCTGTTGAATGGATACGCCGCCCTGAAAGGCCAGGCGCCGGCCATAGGTTGATTTCAGGAAGGCATAATCGGCGGCCATCGCTTCCGGCTGGAGTGATTGAAGGATCTGCAAGCCTCGGGCGGCCATCTCCCCGACCAGCGGAGTGACCCTTCCGCAGGTGTGGTGCATGGAGCGCGCGCCGCCGGTTCGGATGATCGTCATGTACTCCTCGAACCCATCGCCCAGGAATTGCCGCCACATCGCGGGGGACAAGAGCGGAGCATTCTGCGAGCCGAAGTCGTCGCCGGTGACCACGATGTCAACTCCGCCGTCGGCGGCTTCCAGCACGCGGGAAAGGTATTCGACATAGAACCGCCGAAGGTGGCGAAGAATGGCCTGGGCTATCTCCGGCGCTTCGGCCAGGTCCATGAAGATCCGCTCCACGCCGCGCAAGTACATGGCCGGCTTGAGCTGCGCGACGCGGTTGAGCCGGTCTCCCATGAACACGGCCACGCGCCCCTTGCTGCGGATCGCCTCGCATTGCGCTTTGACCGGTCCATAGTCGAACCAGTCAGGGGAAGGCCAGTGGGCGTAAGCGTCAATCTCCTCGGCCGTCTGCGCGGCGGCCAGCGGAGAGCGTGCGACCTCCTGGTAGATTTCTTCGCCGAACTGGGTTGGCACGCGCACCGTTTGCCTCGGCACGCCCCAGATATCCGTCCGGATTCCATCAGCGGAAACCGCCGGCGGCGGCCCGACGTAGCGCGGTCCCTCGATGTACCGGAAATCCACATCGTGCCGGTCGAGAAACGCCGCCTTATCCAGTCCCTGCTGAAGCGACCGGTAAAACCCCTCCGAGCCCCAAAAATCCACCGGCACACGGTCCGGCTCCTCGAAATTCAGGGCCAGGAAAACGCGTTCTCTGGAATCCATTCGCGCCCCGAAACTCGTGACATCCCAGTGCGGCGTCCCGGAAATAACTTGCGCCGCTTCCTCCAATTGCGTTCTGATCTGAGTGTTTCAGCGACTGTGCCTTTCCCGGGAACTCCCGCTGGATCAAGCCGGTCATCCGGGAAGACCCGCGAGCGGGCGCGCGCGTCGAGCTGCTTATTCCTTCCCGTCATTGGGCACGGAGGTAACGTTTGGATAGAACTTTACCCAGTCGTATACCGTCACCGCATCTTCTGTCGGGGGCAGGCCGCCCCAGTTTTTGTTGCCGGTCCAACTGTTCATCATGATCCAGCCGGGCTCGCTGGCGACTCCCGGATCCTCGAAGCTGTAGACAATTTTTCCGTCAACGGTCCAGTCCAGGCGGGTCGGCTGCCAGAGAAACCCGTACCGGTGAAATCCCTTGGAGGGATTGAATGGAAGCTCCTGGTAGTGAACTTTGCTCCGGTTATCATCCAGGTGATAGTTCATGGTGACCTGGCCGCTGTCGGGAGAGGTGATCCATTTATCGTTGGTCAGGAACTCGAAATCCCATTCGGCCGCGGCATAGTCTTTTTTCTTCCAGAAAAAAGAAGCGCAAACGCCCCGGTTGGTTGCAGGGTCGCCGACGCTGGTTACTTTCATCCTCACCTCGTAATAGCCGTAGCCATAACACGGGCCCGAAGAGATCGTCTGTATTTCAGATCCATTAGTCGTATTGGCTTTGGACTTGAAATGCATGAAGCCTTTGCTCTTCTCGCCAGGATAGGTTTCCGTAAAGGTGACGTTGGCAGGGTCGAACGTGTTTTGCCCGGTGCCTACCCAAATCCCATTGATTTTCCAGAGGCCATCCTGCGACGTATTGTTGGTCCAGCCCGGATTAAAATCCTGGAAGAGGGCCGGTTTCACAGCTCCTCCCTGCTGAGGAAGCGCACCCGTTGTATCTCCCGGATCGCGATTGGCGCACGATACGCATATCATTGACAGGAATAACGCGGCGATAACAGGCATTGCAGTACGACGCATCTTCGCGGTGATTGGATTCATGGCTTTCTCCCTGGCTCAAACTGACCGGTACGGGACTATCTGATCCGGGATTTCCCGGATGGCTCTGCCCACGACCGCCGTGGGCCTCTGATTCGGCATTTGCCATTTGACCGTCCCTCCGAGAACGGCCACCTCCCGCAGTTGAGATTGTACGCCCGAGCCGGCCATTGTCAACACCATTTCCGTCGCCGTCTGTCCTTCGCTCCTGGAATAGGCGGCTGTCCACTATTTTTCAGGCGGGGCGCGCACCGGGCCGGAAGTCGGGCACGGTGAGCATGACGCCGTCGCGTCGAGCCGATTCGGCGGCGAGGATCGCCGGCGCGGCGGTTTCGACGGCCAGATACACGTCCATCGCCGGAAGCGTATCGTTCAGAACGCATGTGACGAAAAGGTCCACCGGCTTGAAGTCCCGCCCTCCGTGTCCGGATTTCAGTTGCTCCGCAGTCGCATCCTGCGGGGAGGAATGCAGGTCCATCGGCTCGTGCGCGGAGGTGGATTCCTGCCAGCGCCAGAACTTGTCGTCCGGGCGCCGCGGCGATTCCACGCTGGCCCTGGTCCCGCGCAATTCGTACCAGTGGTGCTCCGTTTCGGCGTGCCGGTGAGGATAAGGAAAACTGAATCCCGCGCCTGTGGCCAACACCGTGTCCTTGGCCGTGTGCATGAGCGCGTACTCGATGTCCCTGACGGGCAGGTTGATGTCGGGCCAGGTGTAACTGATCTGCTGCGTGCCCATGCAGGAGACGCGATCGACGCGATCGCCCAGGATGTAAAGGAGGGGACTCAGCGTGTGCGGCAGGTAGTAGATCGGATCGGCAAACAGCTTGAGACGCCAGCTCGGGATCACGGTCCGATCCGTGGGGCGCGCCGGTTCGCAGATGTTCTCACCCGTCGCCGGGTCAATCCAGTAGTTGCAGTTTTCGATGAAGTGGATGTACTCGCCCTGCGCGAAGCAGACGTGGCCGAACTCGCCCCGTTCGCGCATCCGTTTCCAGGTTTCGGCGAAGCCGCTGTAGCGCACCTGCTCCATGAGCATGTACTTGCGCCCGGTTTTTTCCACCGTTCGGACCAGCTCCCAGCACTCGTCAATGGAGAATGCGGCGGGGACGTCGGTGCAGACATGTTTTCCCGCCGCCATGGCGCGGCAGGCCATGTCCACCTGAACCATCGGGTCGCACGCGAGATAGATGGCGTCCATGGGCGCGTCGCGGAGCATCCGGTCGAAGTCGGTGAAGACGCGCGCCTCGGGCAGGTGTAGCTTTTCCGCGGCCTTCTGCGCCGGCGCCGGGTATTTGTCCATGACGGCCGTCAGTTCACATCCGGAATGGTCCTTGAAAAGCCCGCCGATGTACGTGCCCCGAGGGCCGCAGCCCGCAACGCCCAGCCTCATTTTCCCGGCCATACGGCGTTCCTCCTTGAAGTTGCGGACGCCATACGCAATTAGCCGAATGAGTCCGGCATGGTCTCCCCGCAATTCTCGCATTTTCCGCGGGCCTGTCAAATCCAGCTCGCGAAAATAAGCGCACTGAAACCGCTCCGAAGCGCACTCAAGCGCACTCAAACCGCTGCGAAGCGCACTGAAACCGCTCGCAAGCGCACTCACTTTCACTGCGGCCATCGCGGCGAAAATACGGCCTTATAATCCAGAGAGCTTCATGAGTGCAGAGCTTGCCCGCCGTAGCTTTAGCGAAGGCGGGTGCAGAGGGTGCTCCAAAGCCTGGAAGGAGTTATTGATGCCACATGACGCTCCGCTCGACGCTGACAACCACCGCGCGGCGGATTACGCCGGGCCGGAGCGCCGTCGGTGCCCGCCGGAGGCGTATTGCATCAATCTCTCGCGGATCAAGATCGAGTTCGAGGGGTTCAAGCAGAAAGCCTCGGCGGAGTACGCGGCGCTCGAACGGCTCGTGGGCGAGCTGCGCGAGCTGGTGGTCGCACTGCCGAAGGAGGTGGCCGCGCAGATCGCCAAGGAGCGCAGCGAGCTGGACCGCACTCTCGATAAGGGCGGCGAGGATTTCAAGGAAATCTTCCGACGCCTCGCGAAGCTGGAGAAGGCGGTGCTGGCGGTCTACATCATCGTCGCGCTCGTGATCGTCGGCAAAGGCCTGGCGTGGTTCCTGGGCCTGCTGCACATCCTGTAGGAACGGTCCGAGTTTTTTTCGGGAGCGCGCGATGAATCTGCAGGAGGTCCGCCGGACGGCTGAGCATCTTTTCGTGCGCGAGGTGAAAACCCTTGACGAGATTGCTCTTCAGACGGGCTTTAGCCGGCGTACGCTGGCCCGGTGGTCGAGCAAGGCCGACTGGATGAGGAAACGGCTGGAGTGGCAGTACGAGTCGCCGCGGGCCGCCCTCGATATCCTCAAGAAGCAGCGCCAGTTCCATATGGACGCCGTCGGCAAGAAGGCCGCGGCCACCCCAGAGGCGCTTGAGGCGCTGAACAAGATCACGCTGCTCGTCGAGAGGCTGGAGTCGCACGTCGAGGCGATCGGGCCGATGCTCGACACGCTCGAGCGTTTCGCGCAGTTCGTCGGCGCGCGCGCCGAGTCGGAGGAGTGTGCGGTGCTCTACAAGTGGACCGAGCAGTTCCTCGATGAACAGCGGCGCAAGCACTCATAAGGTTTACTTTTCGTCGTGTCCCGTCGTGCCCGTCGTGGTGAGGAAAAATTGTGGCAGACATTGCGATGCAACTTGAAATCCGGCGGCAAATTTCGGCGTGCGATACGGACATGAAGCGCGCGACGGAGCGCGCCGCCGACGCGGTCCGGCACGTCAGCCGGGCGACAGTGCTGTTCAATTCGCCGATGGACATTGACCTCGACGTGGTCGAGGCCGCCGTGGCCGACGTCCGAGACGCGCGCCAGGCGTACATCAGCGCGCTGAAGAAGAAGCAGGAGCTTCGTGCGACGCTGGGCGAGGAGTGAAACGTGAATAGTGCAAAATGCAAAATGCAAAATGAAAAGTGAAGCGTTGCCGTCCTTGGTGTCTTGGTGACTTGGTGGTGAGGTGAACGTGGCTGACCGCTGGACAAAGGCTTATGAGGCGCAGCGCGGAAGGATTCTCGCCGCCGTGCTGCGCGAGGCGCGGCCGTTCGAGGACTCGTCCCACAAGGCAATCGCTGCGCGCCGGGCGCTGCCGTTCGACGCGTGGATCCACGCCTACTTCCCGCATTACATCTTCTGCGAGTCCTCGCCCCTGCACCTGGCGGCCGACGAGATCGTCGAGGAGAAGGGCATCCCGATCGCCGAGTACTGGTTCCGCGGCGCCGGCAAGACGACGCGCGCGCTGCTGCGGCGCGTCCGGCGGATCGTCGAACGCCGGGCGCATTTCATCATCGTCGGCGGCCAGACCGAGGAGAACGCGGCGGAGAAGCTCGACCTGATCAAGCTGGAACTGGTCAACAACCAGCGACTGCGCCGGGACTACGGCGACCGGATCGGCCCGCGCGGCGGCAGCGACACCGACACGGATTTTGTCGCCGTCGAGACGCGCGTGCTCGCGCGCGGCACGGGGCAATCCTGCCGCGGCCTGCTCCACGGCCCACACCGGCCGGACGATTTTCTCGGCGACGACCTGGAGGACGACTTCCTCGCGCGGAACCCGCAGCGCGAAAAGCATCTCTGGGAATGGCTCTTCGGCAACGTCTTCCCCGCGCTCTCCGTTGAGCACGCGGTTTCACCGCAGAGACGCAGAGAACGCGGAGAACTGCACGGAGACGGAAAACCTATTCCTGGTGAAACACTCCGCGACCTCCGCGCCTCTGCGGTGAATACCGGCGGCGCGTGGTGCGAGATCCTGCTGAACAACTATGGCACGCGCCACGGCCTGAAGGCGCGCTTCCAGGAAGCCGCCGCGCAGCGCGATGCGGCCGGCCGGCCGATCTGCCGCTACGTCGAGTACCTGGCCGAGGACGAGCGCGGCGAATCCGCCTGGCCGGAGCGTTTTCCGACCGCCGTCCTCCGGCGCATGTCCGCGATCATGGGGCGCGGGCTCTACGGCCGCGAGATGCTCGGCAAGTCGTTTTCCGACGACGAGGTATTCCGCCCGGACTGGGTGCGCGATTTTCGCGCGGCGGAGTTCGACCGCTCGACCGCCGAGGTCCGCGCGGCCGTGGACCCGAGCGCTACGGCGAAGGAGACCAGCGACTACAAGGCGCTCGTCGTCCTGGCGCGGCCGCGGGGCACGCGCGAGCTGCGCTGCCTCCACGCCTGGCTGCGCCGCGCCTCGCCCAACGAACTGATCGCGGAGATCCTCCGCGTGTACGACGCCTTCTCGCCCGGCCGCATCGGCTGCGAGGCGAACGGCTTCCAGGCGTTCCTCTGGCCCCTGCTCGAGGCGAATGAGGAGATCCGCGGGCGCGTGAACCGGGTCGGGCTGTTCCCGGTCACGAACGCCGCCTCGAAGGAGGACCGGATCCTTTCCTTGCAGCCCGACTTCGAGCGGGGCCTTTGTTATTTCGACGAGGGCGAGGGCGATCAGCGGCTGCTGCTCGACCAGTTCCTCGATTTCGGCAAGCCGGGCGTCCACGACGACGGCCCGGACGCTTTTGAGATGGCGCGCCGGCTTTTCACGGATTCCCGCCCCGGCGGAAAACCGCGCGAGCCGCTGATGCGCCTTCAGCCGCGCAACAATTTCGCCGTCGCGTTCGCGGGAGGCGGAGGCTTGGAAGTCAGAGGGCAGAATGATGAATGATGAAGTCCGAGCGCGCATCCCTGATTATGCTAATCCGCGCTCGTTTGCCGAGGGGTGTCAAATCCAGCTCGCGAAAATAAGCGCACTGAAACCGCTGCGAAGCGCACTGAAGCGCACTCAAACCACTCCGAAGCGCACTGAAACCACTCGCAAGCGCACTCACTTTGTCGCGCGGCTCCGGAGCGGAATTTCACCCTTATAATCGGGAGAGCGAGCGAGGAGCCGGAAGTTAATTGCTGAGGGATTCTTCGATGAGCGATGTCACGCTGATGACGATGCTGCCGACCGGCCTCGACAAGTATGGCCTGCCTGCCGTGAGCAGCGCCGAACGGCAGCAGCCGCAGCCGGCCGCAATGCGCGATCCGCACGCGATCCTCGATCAGTACGGCAAGCCGTACACGAAGCCGGAGACGCGCGAGATCGCCCCGGCCACGCTCGGCGGCTGGCGGTATTACATGGCGAATACCGTCGCCGATCTGCTGACCCCGGCGCGCCTGGTGAACCTGCTCCGCGAGGCCGAGCAGGGCAACATCCTCCACCAGATGGAGCTGTTCGAGGCGATGGAGGAGCGCGACGCGCGCCTCTCCGGCCTCTTCACGCAGCGCAAGGCGGGCGTGACGAGCTGCGAGTTCGCGCTGGAGCCGGGCGACGATTCGAGCGCATCGCTCCGGGCGCGCGATTTCTGCGCCGCGCTGCTGCCCGCGCCCGACGGCAAGCGCCTCGGACGCATCCAGTCCTGGAGCGACCGCCTCCGCGACCTGCTCGACGCGGTCGCCAAGGGATTCGCCTGCCTCGAAATCCTCTGGGAGACCAGCCAGCGGCAGTGGCTGCCGAGCGACCTGAAGTTCCGCCCGCAGCGCTGGTGGACGCTCGACCTGGTGGACCGGCAGAAGCTGCTCCTGCGCGACGTATCGGCGCCGCTCGGGCTGCCGGTGAACCCGTTCAATTTCATTCTCCACCGGCACAACGCGCTCAGCGGATCGCTCCAGCGCGGCGGCATTTCGCTCGCCTGCGCGCGACCGTTCCTGGTTCGCAACTACGCGCTACGCGACTGGCTGCAACTGGCGGAACTCTGCGGGATTCCCGTCCGCCTCGGCGAGTTGCCGCCGGGCGCGACGCAGGAGGACGCCGACCTGATGTGGCGCGCGCTGACGTCCCTCGGCAGCGCGGCGGCGGGGATGGTGCCCGCCGGCGGAAAGATCACGTTCGCCGACGCGGCGCGCGCGTCGAGCGACGGCGCGATGTACGACCAGTTGCGCCAGCGCGCGGGCGAGGAGATGGCGCTTGCGGTGCTCGGCCAGACGTTCACCGGCGGCAACGGCGAAGGGCACACGCTCGGGTACAGCGGCCGGGCGCACGAGGCGGTGCGCTTCGACCTGGTGGATTCGGACGCGCGGGCGCTCGACGAGACGCTGAACCGGCAGTTCTTCGGGCCGATCACGCTGCTGAACTTCGGGCCGGAGGTCGCCGCGCCGGTCTATCGCACGCTGGTCGAGGAGCCGGTGGACTTGCAGCGGCTGGCGACGAGCGTCTTGACGCTCGTCAGTGTCGGGCTGCGCGTGCCGGCGAAATGGGCGCGGAGGAAGTTCGGGATTCCCGCGCCTGCCGACGGCGAGGAAGTGCTGGCGCCGATTGCGGCGGATCGGACGAACGCGTCTTCCGCGACGACAACCGATGGAAAGGCGGGTGACTGACCATGGAAAACCGGGAACAGCTCAGCAACTCCGCCGGTGCGCTTCCCGCCGACCCTTCGGACGTGAGCTCAGGGCCGAACGGCGTCCCGGCCGAAGGCTGGTACCAGGTGGATTTGCAAGGCGAGTGGGAAGGCCACCCGGCCGGCGCGTACCGGTTGACGCCGGCGGACATCCGCTGCATCGTCGAGTACTTCAACCAGGCCTGCCGCGCGAACGGCGTGGACCTGCCGGTGGACTACGAGCATCAGGGCGTGGTCGCCAAGCTGCTCGGCAAGAGCGCCGAGTCCGGCGGCTGGATCAATTCCCTCGAAGGGCGGAACAACGATACCGAACTGTGGGCGCACATCAAGTGGGTGGCCGACGCGCGCGCGCTGATCCGCGAGAGGAAATTCCGCTACCTCAGCTCGCACCTGCTGAAGGATTACAAGGACCCGGTCACCGGCCGGATCATCCGGTGGGTGCTCGATTCCGTGGCGCTGACGAACCGTCCGTTCAAGAAGGCGCTTCCGGCCGTGGCGAACAGCGACGCCGCCGCCGCCGGATTGGCAGAGGAGCGCACCGGCGCTCCCGATTCAGCCGTCGCAGAAGAGGAGGGCGGAGCCATGCAGAATTTGCTCGCCTTGCTGGCGGCGGCCATGAACGAGGGGCGCGCAGGCGCTCCCGCGCTTGACGCGAAGACCGTCGCCAACAGCCTGGGCGTCGCGGAAGACGCCAAGGCGGACGTAATCGGCAGAGCGCTCATGACCCTGATGGACGCCGGCACGCGCGCGTCCATCCAGGTGAAGGTCTTCGCCAGCTCGCTCGGCGTGGCGGAGACGGCCGACGAGGCCGCGATCAAGGCGGCACTCGACAAGCTCAAAGTAGCGCCTGACGGCGCCTCTACGAGCGATGCGGATGTGAAGCTGCTCTCGATCTGCAACGCGCTCGGCGCGACGCCGGACAGGCCGCTGGCCGAGCTGCTGGCGCTGATCGGCGCGAGCCGGGCGATGCCGGCGCAGTCGGCGGCCGAGAAGCTCATCGAGAACGCGATCTCCGTCGAGCGGAAGATCACCCCGGCGAACCGGGAGGCGTTCATCCGGCTGGCGATGCAGGACTTCGAGGGCGCACGGGAAATCCTCAACAGCATGCCGCCGGTGCTCGTAGGCGCGACGAGCGCCGCCGGCGCCCAGGCCGCCGCCGAGACGCCGGTCCTCTCCGACGCCGACCGCTGGGCCTGCGAGCAGGCGGGGCTGAAGGAGGCGGAGTTCCTGGCGACGAAGCGGCGGATGGTTGGGTAAGGACATCGTCTGTCGTCTATGGTCAATGGTCTCTTTTTTAGGAGCAGTCGCATGAGCAACTTGACGTCGGATCGGGACACGGAGTTCGTGGACGAGCTGCACCGCGACGAGGCGCCCGTGGCCGCCGCGACGCAGATCTTCAACGGCGCCGCGGTGGGGCTGAACTCGGGCGGCTTTGCGGTTCCGGCCGGCCCGGGCGTGAGGCATTTCCGCGGCATCGCCGACGAGACGGTGGACAATTCCGCCGGCGCGGCCGGCGCTGAGACCGTGGAGATCATCACGCCGGAGGCCGCGTACTGGGATTCGGCCGCGACGCTGACGCAGGCGAGCGTCGGCCAGCCGGCGTACTTCGCCGACGATCACACCGTGACGCTGACCGCCGGCACGAACACGTATGCGGGCCGCATCAAGTCGGTGGACCGATACGGAGTGCTGGTGGACATGCGCGGCGCGTACGTCGAGCCGGCGCTGCCGGTGACCAGTGCGCCGACGACGGCGGCCTAACGGAATTGCAGATTGCCCGTGTCGCGCTTGCGCGACAGGAATGCCGATTGCCGATTGTGTAGCACAGGAATTTTTTTAGGAGATGACGCAATGGCAGTAGTCAATGCCGCAACGCTGGAGGCGTTGTGGGTGTCGTTCAACACCATTTTTCAGCAGACGCTCGAGCGCACGAAGACCCGGATTGACGACATCGCCTCGGCGGTGCCGTCGTCCACGCGCATCGAGCACTACCCGGTCGCCGCGCTGACCGGACGCATGCGCGAGTGGGTGAAGGACCGCGTGATCCAGGACCTGGCCGCGTTCGAGGCGAGCGTCCGCAACCTGACCTTCGAGCACACGATCGGCGTGCCGCGCGAGGACATCGAGGACGACGTGACGGGGGCATACGCGCTGGCGATCCAGCAGCAGGCCGCGCTCGGCGTGCTCGAGCCGTGGCTGCAGGTGCAGGACGAACTCGGCGTCGGCGCCTTCGCCGAGTCGGTCGGTTTCGACGGCGTGCCGTTCTTCTCCAGCTCGCACGTCTGGCAGGGGATGAAAGGCGCCGCCGGCGCTCCGCAGTCGAACCTGACGACGGCATACCTCTCGGCCGCGGCGGTCTACGCGGGCATCAAGCAGATGAGCACCTTCGTCGGACCGGACGGCATCGTGCTCCTGGTCCAGCCGACGCACTTCCTGTTCTCGCCGGCGCTGGAGCAGGCCGTGGACCAGCTCTTCAACGTGCCGCTGGCCAACTCCAGCCAGATCAGCCAGACGCTCTACGGGAAGTTCCCGAAAGAGAACCAGATCAAGATGCCGATGTGGACCGGCAACCAGTGGATGATGCTGGACTGCTCGAAGCCGATCAAGCCGGTGGTCAACCAGGTGCGCCGGCCGCTGGCGCTGACGCCGATGGTGAAGCTCGACGACCCGAACGTTTTCTACCAGAAGCGCTTCGACTTCGGCATGGATTACCGCGGCGCAGTGAAGGCCATCGCGTGGTGGCTCGCCTACGGCTCGCAGGGCACTTCCGGCGCCCCGACGACCGCGGCGTAACGAGTGCAGAGTGCAGAGTGCGGAGTGCGGATTGCGGATTGAATTCCGCAGTCCGCATTCCGAAATCCGCAATGGAGTAACCGATGAGCTATTGCGCTCCGACTGACTTGGCGAACGTCAAGACCACCGCCGAACTGACGCAACTCAGCGACCTGGGCGGGACCGGCTCGCCGAACAACACGGTCCTGCAGGCCGCGTGCGACCAGGCGTCGTCGCTGATTGACGGCTTGATCTCGCCGCAGTATCCGCTGCCGCTGGCGACCGTGCCGCCGATGCTGCTGAGCATCGCCGTCCGCCTGGCGCTGTACTACCTGTACCTCGGCCGGCAGTCGCTGCCCGACGAGGTGAAGAACGGTTATGACCGCGACGTGGCGTTCCTGGAGCAAGTCGGCCAGGGCCAGGCGTCGCTCGGCGAGCCGAAGGCCGACGACCGCGGCGACCGCTTCCACGGCGCAAAGGCCTCCGGCCGCCGGCGGCAGTTCACGCGCCGCCAGACTCGTGGTTTTTGAATGCCGCACCGGATTCGCACTCGGCTTTGGGAGAGATTCTGATGGGCCTTTCGACCGATGTCTTGAACGCCGTCTGGAGCCGCCTGCAGGCCGACTCCGCGATGTCCGCGCTGCTGAAGGGCGGAACGATGTTCCGGTTCAACGGCCAGGGCGTGTTGACGCGCATGGAGATCATGCCAGCGGTCTGCCCGGTCTTCGCGATGGGGCCGGCGGAGGACTTGCATCACTGGCCGCCGGCGAAGTGCAAGCGCGGCCCGGCGGCCGTACTCGAGCGCCGGACCGCGTTCCTGATCGAGATGGCGACCGCCGGCGAGGACTCGCGCCGTATCGTGGACCTCGCCGAAGGCTTCGAGGACTTCATGAGCCGGCAGTTCCAGGCGGACAATTTCGGCCTCGGGGCGACGTTCGCCGAGGCGGAGTACGCGAACCCGTCCTACGCGCCGAAGATCGCCCTGCAGAAGCACATCGAACTCTGGCAGTTCACGACGACGATGGTCTGCAAGTTCAGGATTTCTTGAAAGGAGGCGGCGATGCACCGCAGAGACGCGGAGAACGCGGAGACGGAAAGTTCTGGCAATCAGGCCTTGAGGCGTTTCGCCGCTCTCGGCGTCCTCTGCGCCTCTGCGGTGATCTTGGCCGTCGGCTGTTCGTCCGCGCCGGCGCAGAAGGCGGCGCAGACGGTCGCTCCGGACTCGACCACCGCCTCGACGCTCAAGGACGTCCAGGCGCAGGTCCTCTCGCTCGCGCAGCAGAACACGGCGATCATCAATGCGATCCAGAAGTCCTCGCAGGACACCGACCAGTTCCGCGACCAGGTGAAAGGAAGCATTGCGTCTCTGACGCAGGTGCAGTTTCGGTTTGAGTCCTGGCTGGCTGAAGTTTCTGACAGTTGGCGGCTGCGAATGCTTGGGTGTGCTCCTTATCGTCCTGCTGGGGAAGCTGGACCTGAACTGGTGGTCGGACCTGATCGTGTGCGTGATTCTTCTGGGCCTGATGCTCGGAGCGCCGCTGCTGGTGCTGACGCAAAAGGCGCAGTTTTAGCCACTGACGATCGTCCATCGTCCATGGTCAATCGTCCTGTGAAATGGAGGCCGACGATGCTGCAACTGATCGTGGCGTTCCTGCTCGGCTGCGTGCTGAGCAGCGTCGTGCTCGGGATCCTCGCCGCGCTGCACCAGGTGCTCGCGGACCACGTCCTGGCGAAGATCGGCGCCATCATCTCGTGGATCTGGGCGAAGCTGGTCGGGCTGATCGCGCTGTTCAAGCCGAAGGCGGCTGTGCCGCCCGCTTCGCCGCCGGCGGCGCCGAAGTGAGCGGCGACGATGGACGAGAAACGATGGAGGCAGACGATGGACGATAGACGATGGACGATTGCCGCGCGTGGTCTATCGTCCATAGTCCATCGTCGCGGAGCGTACCGTGTTCAAGCGCAGTGACCGAAGGAAGGTGGAACGGATCCTCTTTTTGATGGAAGGAGTTGGTGCTATGGCAACGGTCAGCATTGATCTTACCCCGATCATTCAGGCTGTGGCGGCCGAGACGACGGTGGATGCGAGCGCCGAAGCGCTCCTCGACCAGCTCACCGCGCAGCTCCAGACGGTCGCCTCTCAGCCGGCCCAGTCGGTCGCGGCGCTGCAGGCCCAGATCCAGTCGCTGGCGAACCAGATGGCGACGAACAAGGCCGCGCTGGTCGCCTCCGTCTCGGCCAACACGCCGGCCGCCGCGACGACGCCGGAACTCACCACTACGGACACGACGAACGGCTCCACGACTGACGAACCCACGACGCAAGACTAGGTTGGTAAATCCGTACGTCGCGCGCGTCGGGTCGTAGTGGTGAAAACGTTTTTTGGAGGTGAGAGTTGTGGCGAAGCAGACGGTGGTAAAGAACATGGCCGATGGGATCATCACCATCGAGGACGGGTCGAGCCCGGCCAACGCCGTCCAGCTCGTCGTGGACGAAGGCGACATGTGCTTCGACGTGGCCCAGCGCGAGTCCGTCGCCATCATGGACCGGACGGATCTCAGCTCGCTCCGGGCCGGCAAGGCCAGGCCGTGCAGCGGCAAGTTCCAGGTGAAGTTCAAGGAATTCCTCAGCGCGACGGGCTATCCGGTCACGCCGCACGAGGCGCTGTTCGGCGTCGGCGCGGCGAGTTCCTGGCTTTCGACCAGCAACGACGGCGGCGTGCGGACCGTCCGCATCCGGTTCACGTGCGTCTCGCCGATCACCGGCGAGCAGGCCGAGGATATCGTCTTCGAGAAGTGCTACGAACTGAACGAAACGTTCTCCGAAAAAGCCGACGCCGACATCCTGGCGGTCGCCTTCAAGGACTTCGAGGAGCGCCCGACCGTCGCCAAGCGGACTTCGGCGAACCCGACGAACGAGCCGAGTTCGGAACAGACCACGGCAGCTTAATATTTTTTAACCGCCGAGGGACCCAGAGCGCGCAGTGTACTGCGCGCGTGATGAACGCAGATACGGATTATTACTCGGTCGTTTGCCTTATCTGCATTCATCGGCGTCCATCGGAGGTTACAGGAATAATTAAATGAGCGTTTCCTTTTCTCTCGGCGGCGTGACGGCGACGGTCCAGAACCCGGACCTGAACGACCAGCTCGATCTCGATCCGCACCAGGTCGTGCAGCCGAAGGCGAGCGGCGGGTTCTACCGCTTCGCGCTGGCGGACGCGACGGACACGCGGCGCGAGTTGAAGTGGTCGAACCTGCGCCTGAGCGAATTGAACGACGTTCAGAGTTTCTTCAAGAACCAGGCGCAGGGCACGCTGAACGAGTTCACGTTCACCGACGAGCGAAACGTCGCATGGGCGGCGTATTTCCTCAGCGCGACGCTCGCTCCGGTCACCGTCGCCGACGAGGCGGCTTCCACCGGCAGCTTCGTCACCGGCGGCGACACGGTGGCGACCACCGTGCGCTCCGGCGGATTCTACGAACTGACGATCAAGCTGCACCTTTCCAGCGGATCGGCCTCCACTTCGTCGGCGACGGGCAGGGCGACGAGTTCGCCGACCGAGGCGGGCACTTCAGGCCCGACCTCGCCGCCGACCTCGCCGCCGGAGTACGCGCTTGAAGACGATCTGCTCGCGCACGCGGACCTGACGACGACGGCGCACGGCGGGATCGTGGCTGCGACGGATTCGAGGCTCACCAACGCCCGGACGCCGACCGCGCACGCCTCGACGCACGCATCCACCGGTTCCGATCCGATCAGTCCGGCGAGCATCGGCGCGGATGTCGCCGGCGCGGCGGCTGCGGCCCAGGCCGCGGCGGAGGCGGCGAGCATCCCGCTGACATCTGCCGGCGCGGACAGCGGCGTTGCCACGCTGGATGCGAGCGGCAAGGTGCCGACGAGCCAGCTCCCGGCGGCCATTGTCGGCGCGCTGGATTATCAGGGAACTTTCGACTGCTCCGGCGGCTCGTATCCGGCATCGCCGGCGAAAGGCCAGTATTGGGTCTGCTCGGCCGCGGGCACGATCAGCGGCACGACGTACGGCGCGGGCGACTGGTTGACTTATAACGGCGCGTCCTGGAACCGGATAGACAACCAGCAGGTCGTCTCGAGCGTCTGCGGCAAAGTCGGCGCGGTGACGCTGGGTCCGAGCGATGTCGGGGCGGACGCCTCCGGTGCGGCGGCTGCGGCGCAGTCTGCGGCCGAGGCGGCGAGCATTCCGATTGCCGACTTGGTTACTACTGTCGGCTCGCCGGGAAGCGACAGCAACGTGCCGAGCGAGAAGGCGGTGCGGACGGCGATCGCGGACTCCGTTTCCGGCTTGGGATCGGGCGATGTCACCGGACCGGACTCGTCAATGGCCGGGCACGTCGTACTGTTCGCCGACGCGACCGGCAAGGCCCTCGAGGACGGCGGCGCGCTCGGGACCGCGGCGTTCCAGGCCAGCAGCGCCTTCGACGCGGCGGGCGCGGCGGCATCGGCGCAGTCTGCGGCCGAGGCGGCGAGCATTGCGGCGAGCGCGCTCGTCATTACTGTCGGCTCGCCGGGAAGCGACAGCAACGTGCCGAGCGAGAAGGCGGTCCGGACGGCGCTTGGCTCGGCGATCTCGACTGCGGAAAGCGCGGCTGAAGCCGCGAGCGATGCGGCCGGCGCGGCGGCGACGGTGCAGGGCAACCTGAACACGCATGCCGGCTTGACGACGACGGCACACGGCGGAATCGTGGCATCGTCCGATTCGAGGCTGACCAACGCGAGGACGCCGACCGCGCACGAGAGCACGCACCTGACCGGCGGCGACGACGTGCTGGCCCTTCCGGATGCGATCGAGTTCGTGATTGACGGCGGCGGCTCGGCGATCACGACGGGCGTGAAGGGATTCCTGGAAATCCCGTTCAATTGCACGATTCAGCGCGTGACGCTGCTGGCGGACCAGTCGGGGAGCATCGTCGTGGACGTCCAGACGTCCACGTATTCGGGATTCCCGACCACGTCCTCCATCGCGGCCTCCGACCTGCCGACGCTCTCGAGCGCGCAGAAGAGCCAGGACTCGACGCTGACCGGTTGGAGCACGAGCCTCACCGCCGGCAACATCATCGCCTTCAAGGTGAACAGCGCGACCACGGTGACGAGGGTTACGGTTTCCCTGGAGGTGGTCAGAGCATGATCGTGGGATACAACAGAACCTTCTTCGCCTACACCGCTTCAGGCGCCGGATCAGCTAATGCCAACGTAGATGGCAACTATGCTCGGCAGTCCGGGACTCACGATGGCCAGAACTACTGGATGAACAGCAACGGCATCTACCTTCACTACAATTCCACGTCAGGAAGGTGGGTGATTGACAACACATTGACGGATCAGAAGCCGCTCTATGAGGCCTCTACGACCGGAACCGCTCTGAGCAACATCGTGGGATCGTGGACGTTCATTGGCTGCAATGGTCAGAGTCCTGCTCCAACCGTTGTGGCGGGGTGAGGATAAATGCGCACACTAACATCTTCGACAATCGCCGCGGCGGACTCCGAGAGCAGCAAGCCGTATTGCCTGCTGCAGATTTCCTGGCCTGCGGCCGGCGGCAGCACGGCGCCGATTCTCATTGCGCCGGGCGAGCCGACGGTCTCCGAGACCGGAGCGACGACGAGCGGCGGACCGACGCTGCCTCCGGCCGCGCCGGTCGGGGTGAAGTGGTACGCGCAAGAGGATTTCGGCTCCGGCGATGGGGCGTCCTGGGACAACGCTCAGGGGCGCGTGCTCGAGTGGGGCGTCGTGCGGCTCGGGATCAAGGCGGACAAGGCGGTCAACGTCGTCGGCGACTGCACGGTGAAGCTGCGCGACGAGGACAAGGTCCTCTTCAATTATTTCCAGAGCATCGAGCCGCAGCGCGCGTGGGTGGCAATCTATCAGCAGTTCCGGGGCAACGCCGAGAGCGACCTGGTCAAGCTCCACGTCGGCATCATCAACGCGCCGTGCACGTGGAGCGAGCGGGACCACGCGGTGCTGCTGGACATCACGGACATCTCGACCTATTTCAACCGCACGGTCGGAAATTTCGCCGACCGGCTGGACTGCCCGAACGTGGTCCAGACTGACGAGAACAAGCTGATCCCGCTGGTCTTCGGCCACGTCATGCGTGCGCGCGCGGTGGCGGTGGATTTCGGGCCGGTGACCGAGCTGGCGCGGGTCTGCAACTACTTCGACATGGGCCTGTACGTGAACGACGCGGAGTATTTCCCGCAGCTCACGCCGATGGAGATCTGGATCGGCGGCGAGCGGATCAACGGGCAGTTCAACGGCAACTTCTTCAGCATCACCGAGCGCGGCGCGCCGCTCTACACCGGCACGGTCACCGCGCTCGGCGTGGATTGCCAGCACCTGGTGGACAGCGCGCTCACCGGTCCGGACGGCACCTACGTCGGCTACTACATTCTCTTCACGTCGCCGGACGGCACGGTGCAGCGGAAGATCATCCAGAGCTACGACTCGGCCACGCACACCATCGTCTTCGGCATGCTGAGCGGATTCGCCTACGTCAACCCGCTCGATCCGACGCAGACGACGTGGATCGGCGACGCGTTCACGAACGCCGGCCATACGTACACGCTGCCGATCGGCGCGACGTACCAGATCGGCAGCAACGTGGCCGGACATCCGTGCGGATCGAAGGTCTACGTCGCGCGTTCGAACTACACTTACGTGGTCAATGACGCGCCTTCAAAGAAGGTTTACAGCGTCGAGGGCTATGGCCATCCGCTGAGCCTGTGGATCAACGGACAGATCTGGACGACGCCGACGGAATGGTACTTCGCGCTCGATCCTTCGCTCTACACGATCAACTACAACGACACGGCCACGTGCCCGGGCCGCGCGGTGACGAGCATCACGTTCAGCCTGCCGCCGTCGCAGCTCGATATCCGGATGAAGAACGACGACCTGTGGATCACGCTCGACGGCGTGGAGAGCGTCGGCGACGGGACCGGGACGCTCTTGCAGAATCCCTCCGACATCATCCAGGCGATCCACACGCGCTGGATGGGCATGACGAGCGACAACATTGACGCCGATTCTTTCGCCGCGGCGAAGACGGCGACGGCGGCGCTGCTGATGGGCTTCGCGCTGACCGAGCAGAAGAAGGGACTCGAACTCTGCGCCGATCTCGCGTTCCAGGCGCGTTGCGCCGAGGTCTTCTTCGCCGGCCAGGCGCAGTTGATCTACCTGACCAACGTCATGGTCCCAACCGGCACGCCGCCGACGTCCGGAGCCGATCGTTATCTCGGCTCGCTGGACATCGCGCGCCGGGAATGGAACCAGATCGTCACGGAGATCACCGGCTCGTACATTGACAACGCGGTGCGGCGGACGATAATTCTTCGGTCGCCGGCGGCGGAGGAGTTCGTCGGCGGCCGCATCGCCAAGACGATTGACTTCTGGGCGTACGCGAGCCTGGCGCCGGTGCAGGGCGTGGCGAACTTCTGGCTGAACCGCTGGCAGTACATCTGGCAGCAGATCGCGCTGGTGGACTCGCTGCGGCGGCTCGACGCGGAACCGTACGACCTGTTCGACCTCGACCTGGCCGGCTGGTTCGGAGCGGGCCAGGTCGCGCGCGTGGTGGGCATCGAGCACACGCTCGGCGGCGGATCGAACCGCGCGGTGCCGGGAATCAAGCTCAGCGCCGAGATCCCGTATTTCCCGTCCGGCGTCTGCGACACGCTCGCCGAGGCGATGCCGCCGGGCGGCTGCTGGGCCTGCGAGACAAGCTGCCAGATCGGCTGCGAGCTTTTCTGCACGACGCAATTCGAGCTGAACGGGATCGTGCTTCGCGGCTCGACGGAGCCGGGCAGCGAGCCGGGGACGACGCCGGGCGAGACGACACCGAACGACACGACGCCTCTGGAGACGACGGCGGAGGGTACGCCGCCGGCGACGACTCCATCGGGCACTCCAGCGCCGACATCGCCCTACACCGGCGCGCCGACTTCGCCGCCGACGAGCGCGCCGACCGAAGAACACACGTCGGGGCCGACCGAAGCGCACACGTCCGAGCCGACCGAAGCGCACACGTCGGGGGCGACCTCCGAGCCGACCGCCGGGCACACGTCCGCGCCTACGGCAGCTCATACCGCGGCGCACACGTCGGCTCCGACCTCGCCGCCGACCTCGCCGGTCGGCTGTGACGCCTGCTCGGGCGCGACTCCGGCAAGTATTCGTCTGACGGGATCGGATGGATCGAGCGGAACACTGATTTTGACCGAAGGCCACTGCACCTTTGCCGCGCAACTCAGCAATGGCCTCACCGCAGGTGTCATCTTCGATCTTTGGGAAGTCCGGCTCGGCATAACTCCGATTGGCGGCGCCGGCTGGGAAGGCAACTACGCTCCGGCAACCACCGACGGCAAGTACGATTGCATGTCAACGTTCGTGATCGAAGTCCACGGAATCACCTACACGCTAACCCCGAGTTGAACATGAACCCAAGCCGAGCACAAATCTGCGTCCGATGCGAGTTCGAGCACCAGCAGAGCATGAACCCGGCGACGGGAATCCACCGCAAGCTCTGCGCCGCGCCGGGGACGGACTCCGCGAAGTGGCTGGTGATGGACCACGCGTTCATGGGCGGCCCGGACTCGAACTGCCCGAAAAAGAAATGGGCCGGCGCGGACATTTTCGAAGGCCGGAAGGATCTGACGAACTGCGCGCCGTGCAAGGAGAAGATGCTGGTCGAGATGAAGGCGGCGCAGATGCCATCGGCTGCCGTGCAATCGTCCATCGTCTCTCGTCCATCGTCTATTTCCGTTGTGATCTCCAGCCTCAACGAGCGCGAGAACCTCGTCGCGACCGTCGCCAGCGTCAAGCACGATTGTCCGGACGCCGAGATCATTGTGGTGGACGACGGCTCGACCGTCCCGGAGCCGGTCTCGGCCATCCGCAATCCGACGCGGATCGGCGGTCCGCGATCGCGGCGGCTCGGCGCGCTGCGCGCGAGCGGCGACGTGGTGATCTTCCTCGACGCGCACAACGCGCTCGACTGGGAGACGGCGTGCTGGTTCGCGACGCGGTATCCCGAAATCGGGCCGGTCAGGCCGGAGTTCAAGGAGATGCTGGACCGGCCGCACAAGCTGCGCACGCTGGCCGCGGCGGCGCTGGAGCGCCAGGCGATTGTGTACGGCGGCTGCATGTTCACGTGCGGGCGCGCCGGCGCGTGCCTGGTGCCGGAGAAGGGAATGCTCGGCGGACGCTGGATGAAGCGGCGGCCGGACCTGCCGAAGCTCGAGCTCTGGCCGACCTCGCTGATGATGGGCGCGTTCTACGCGATCCCGAGGACGGTCCTCGACCGGTTCGGCAGCTGGCCGGCGCTGCCGAATTTCCACGGCGCGCAGGAACTCGCCGTCGCGCTCCTGGCCGCGGCGCACCAGGTGCCGATCCTGTTCCATGACGGCGTCGCGCTCTGGCATCTCTTCCGCGGTTCGAAGACCGGCGTGAGCGTGCCGTTCGGCACGACGATGGAGAACGGGACGTGGCTCGGCTACGCGGCCGCGTGGCGGCTGGTGCTGGACGACGCGCACTGGGAGGATTACCGCGCGCGGCTGGCGGCAGGACAGGGGCCGCACGGCGCGATCCCCGAGCACGTCCTCGCGCAGGTTGAGACCGACGAATTTAACCGCTACCGCGCCGACGCTCAAAGCCGGTTCAAGCTGAACTCCGACGAACTGCTCGCCGAGCTGGATCGCCGGATCGCTGCCGACCGCGAGACGCGCGTCCAGGGCGCGGAGGACAAGACGCTGAACCAGGGAAAGAAGATTCTTCTGGCGATTACGATTTCGGCCGATGACGGCACGAGCTCCAACGCGGCGACGCTGGAGGAGAAGCGGCAGATTCTCGACCGCTGCCTGGAATCGGCGCGCGCCTCCGGAGCGGACGAGATCGCGCTCTGCGTCGTCGGCGATGCGAGCCCGATTCGCGGCTGGCCTGAAGTCTCCGGCATCAACGTCATCGAAACCGGCGCCAATCCCGGACTGCCGGTCGGCGAGAGGCGCGCCGTCCGCGCCGCCACTGCGCAGGCCCGCGGCGGTGGATTTGAATGGGTCGTGAAGATCGGCGCGGACGTGTTCCATCCGCGTCCGGGTTGGGCGCAGGAGATGGTGCGGCGCGCGATGTCCTCCGCTCAAGGAGCGGCGCTGGTCACGGGAATCTGCGACAACAAATGCACGGTCACGAAGGTCTTCGCCGCGCGGACGGATTTCCTCGCGCGCACCTGGCCGGAGGATTCCGAGGTCGCGCCGCTCGGCGCCGGCGCGGTCCTCGAGCGCATCTGGACGGCGAAGATCGAGCGCCTCGGCCTCACGAAGCTCTGGCTGCCGCTGCCGTGCCGACAGAGCTTCGAGGGCAAAGCCAATTGGTGGACGCCGACCGATCCGGCGCTGACCTACGAGCACACGCACGATCCCGCCGTCGCGGCGAAATGGAGGATGGAGAAGCCATGACCGATCCCGCAGTCCGCAGTCCGCAGTCTGCACTTCCTCTGGTCGCGTGCCTGACCTGCACGTACGGCCGCTTCCAGCGGATGCGGGAATGCCTGGCGTTTTTCCTGGCGCAGGATTATCCGGCGAAGCGGCTGTTCATCCTCAACAATCATCCCGTGCCGCTTCGCTGCGAGCTGCCTGATGTGACGGTCTTCAACGAGCCGAGCGACGAGCCGGGCATCCCGCGAAACCGGCTTCTCGGGAAGGTCGGCGACGAGTTCGAGTTCGTGCACACGTGGGATGATGACGACGCCTGGTTGCCGTGGCATCTTTCGCAGGCAGTGCAGCAGTTAGCCGCAGCAAGGAGGGGCGAGGATCTCGCTAAGGGCTACGATCGGATTGACGTGCATTCCACCATTCCTTTCGGCTGGAAGCCGGCGCGATCGTGGATTCACTTCACGGCAACCGGCGAGTACAAACTGAACGTGAACAATTACGAAGCCTCAATGATTCTCGCGCGCGGCTTCGTGAAGCACCATGGTTATGGAACTGCCAGCGGCAACGAACACCGGAAGCTGCTCGACGCGCTCGGTGAGTTCGGGCTGGCGACGACGGAGGTCGGTGCGCGCGCGAGTTACATTTATAGCTGGCGCGGCGACTTCACGCATGCGAGCGCGCCGCTGGGCTCCTCGCCGCGCGAGACCTGGGATGCGACGCTGGCGCAGCGCGACGCGGCGTGGCGAAAGCTACAGACCGATCCGGGCGACGGCAAGACGCCGCTGACGCCGGCCGACATCCGCCCGCGCTACCGTGATCTGCTCGCGCACTGCCGGTCCGGATTAAGCGAGTACGAGGCGCTGGAACTGCATCAACTGCTCGCGCGCTACTGTGACGGAAACGACTGATGTCAACCACGGAATACACGGAAAACACGGAAATGAAGGGACGGAGAAAAACAGCTTCCGTGTGTTCCGTGTATTCCGTGGTTAAGCCTGGATTGAGGGAGAAGCGATGAGACTCGCCGGCGCGATGACGATTCACCAGGGCGTGCAGGCGCAGTTTGCGGAGCAGATCATCTCCGACCTGGCGCGGCACGTGGATGCGCTGTTCATTCTCGTCAACGGCGAACCGCCGCGGGAAGTGATGTGCAACGTCCAGCTCTGTCCGAAACTCGCAGAGGTCGCCCGCGTGGATATTCCCTACAACGCCGCCAACGCGATCGCGGTCGGGCACGAGCTGCACGCGCGGCTGTTCGCGCTGATGGACAAGGCGCGGCCGGAGATGGTGCTCTTTCCCGACGCCGACGAGCTGCTGCCGCCGAACATCGAGGAGATCATTGCTTTGATGGACCGCGGAGGCGCGGAGAACGCAGAGGACGGCGTTCCTGATAATGCAAAAGCCGCCGTTCTCAGCGACCTCCGCGCCTCTGCGGTGAAAAAGCCCGCGCTCTGTGTGGAGTTCCCGGTGCTCGTCTGCGTCGGCGACGGCGATCACGTCATCCGCGACGCCTCGATCCATGCGAAGTATCACAGGCCGCAGGTCACGCTCGCGGTCTGGCGGCCGGGAATGAAGTTCGACGCGAAGCGCGGGTTCAACTATCCCGGCGAGGACTACGTCGGGCGCGGCATCGTCTCGCCCTGGCCGAAGCGGCATCTGTACGTCGCCACGCCGGCCGCCTGGCGCGCGCGCTACACTTTCAAGCCGCAGCCGTGGATGGTCCAGCCGTGGAACGTGGTCGAGTACGATCCGAAACGGACGTGGGAGGAATGGGAGTGTATGGGAAGGATGAGGACGGCATGACGCCGCACATTCTCAATCTGCAGGTGCGGCCACGCGGCGCGACGGAGCTTTGCGCGCCGGACGTGCATTACGTCACGGTGGGCGAGGACAGCGTCATCGCGTTCGACGCGAACACGCTGGTCGCGGTCGAGATCTCGAAGGCGCAGCACCAGGCGCTGGCCCTTCAGCGTGCGGTCCCAGAGGGCTTTGCTGCGGGGCTGCTGTTCTCGAAGCGGCGGCCGAAGTTCGATCTCAGCCCGGATGTGTCCTGCCGGCAGCTCACGCTCCATCTCTCCGATCAGTGCAACCTGCGGTGCAAATACTGCTGGATTGCCAAGGATGACGCCGAGCCGCCGGTGATGACCCGCGACATCGCCTCCGCCGCGCTGAGAATGTTCCCTGGCGACGGCCGCGACCTGCGGATCGGGTTTTTCGGCGGCGAGCCGCTGATGCACTTCGGGATGCTCTCGACGATTACTGAAATGGCGCAGCGACTCGCCGAGATGGATAAACGCCGCGCCGTGTTCCACGTCACCACGAACGCGACGCTGGTGACGCCGATCGTGGCGCGGTTCCTGGCCAAGCATGGGTTCTCGATCATCGTCAGTTGCGACGGGACGCCCAGACTGCACGACGAGGCGCGCGGCACTGGCAGTTACGCGGCGATGCGGCGCGGGCTGAGCCGGCTCCATCGCGCCGGATGCTCCGGACGGATCGTCCTGCGCGGGACCTGGAGTGGAATGCCGGCGGACGTCCTCGCGCGGCTCGGCGCGCTCAACGAACTGTGCGATCAGGGACTCGCCGCCGGCGTCGCGCTCGAACCAGTCGCCGGCGCCGCATACGGACATACGCTCGACGCCGAAATCCGCAGCGCGTGCAACTGGTTCGGCGCGCGCGCGCGGTCGGGCGCCCCGCCGCGCTGGCAGTACCTCGAGAAGACGCTCCGGCGCATCCTGTGGCAGGAGTTCCGGCCGAGCGAATGCGGCGCGGGGCGCGGGTATTACAGCGTCGGGCCGACCGGGCTGATCTACGCTTGCCACAAGCAGCAGAACTCGCACATCGGCATCGCCTGGCCGCAGGTGGTGATTGACGAGGTGCTGCGCGGGCAGTGGCTCGATAACCGGTTCTGCTCGAGGAAGGAATGCAGCCTGTGCTGGGCGCGGCACGTCTGCGGTGGCGCGTGCCGGAGCGAAAGCCTGGAGTTCTGCGGCGCCGTGGCCCAGCCGCACGCCGGCCGCTGCATGCTGATGCGCCGGCTCGTGTGCGAGGTGCTGGTCCTGGCGGCGACGCTGCCGCGAGAAGTGCTGCTCAGAATCTGTCCCGCGCCGGACATAAGTACGCCTCCAGCCGCTAGTTAAAGCCAGTCTTGACCGCCGCCCGCCCGCCGCTCCTCCTGTCGGAAAAACCTCGAAAAAGCGGGTAAAGGCTCCGAAGTTCATGCCGATAATAACTGTGGACACACCCTCGGAAATGCGAGAGGGTCGCGGGGTCATGCTGTACTTTGGCGCAACACAATTTGGGGAGGGAGGACCGTGGTAGAGGCCATATCGGCGACGCAGGGGACTTCGGGGACGTATCAAGCCAACTTCGCAGCGATGCAGCAAATGCTGATACAGCAGATGTTCCAATCCGCGGACACGAACGGCAGCGGCACGATTTCCAAGACCGAGTTCGAGAACTTCTATAACCAGTTCATGGGGGCGAACTCGAATTCAGCGCCTTCGTCCTCGACGACGGCCGCCGCGGACCAGCTCTATCAGCAGTTGAACACCACAGGCAACGGGCTCACGCTGAACCAATTTGGGACCGCCGTCAAGCTGATGATGTCTCAGAAGGCCCAAGGACAATATCATCTTCATCACGGTGCGGGCGCCGGCGGGACGGTCAACAGCAGCACAGCGCCAACGGGCGCCACCGTGACGGCCGCGAGCAATCCCACGACGTGGCTTCAGCAAATCCTTGCCGCCGGCAACCAGAACGCGACGGCGCAATCAGCGCCGGCGCAGAGCGGCGGCATTGAGTTCATAGCCTGAGAACCCCGCCGGACGTGCGGCGGGAAGCGGGCGATCGCGCACGCGGGGATCGCCCTAGTGTTTAGTTGCGTAAATTGGCGTACCAATTTACGCAACTAAACACGGCCCAACGGAACTCATAACTCGGTATAACGACGCGGTTCATTGCGGTCATGCTTCCTTGCGGAAATAGGACGTCTATTTCCGCAAGGAAGCACTAGTCTATAGTTTCGCACTTTTCGAGTAGAAAGAAGGCCCGACATTCAGTATCGTGCCAGTGGGTAAACTGACCAAGGTACTGGAGGGCCGGGCCTTGAGGATCGGTCAAGTTGTACGCGA
>Ga0187852_1000930_pt1 | contig 29320 bp, 35 predicted proteins | sample June2016WEW_6_40_FD_134511 | JGI IMG/M metagenome (GOLD analysis project Ga0187852, IMG submission 134511) | Peatland microbial communities from SPRUCE experiment site at the Marcell Experimental Forest, Minnesota, USA - June2016WEW_6_40 | ecosystem: Environmental > Terrestrial > Soil > Wetlands...
ACCGAAGGATCGTCCACCGGGTGGCGCAACTGGCACTCGCGATTGTTCTGATTCTCACCGCCAAGCTGATCGACTGGCGAGACCGGTGGGAGTTCGCATGAGGCGCCTATTCGCGCAGGCTCTAAGTAGCCACCACGTCCTTGCCATCTCCAGCTTGGTCGACGAGCGCCATGCCGACACCCTTATCCTCCTCCATGGCCACGACGCGAGCAGCGTGGCTCCAGGCGGCATCGTGGAGAACTAAATCCTTTGTGAGCTGAGTCGCGTCGACCACCTCACCGACGCCTGGGAACGTGTAGAAGCGCCCTATGGCTTCTAGCTCAGCTCGTTTGTTGCGTCGTGGGCGCTCGATCTTGCCCAAAGCCACCAGGTCCTCGTAGCGAGCGGTGCTGAGGGCCGTGTTACACGTGGGGCAGGGCGTGGGCGTAACCCACCGTCGAATTTCTTTCACGTCGCGGCAAATTGTGCTCCGAGAGACATCGAAACGTTGAGCCAATCGAGCTTGGACTCCGCGCTGCCAGACGGAGGAATCCCCGCACTCGAACATCTCGTTTATGACCCTGACGATTTCGGTCCGCCGCATGTAGGCCCAATCTTGTCGGAGTCGGTTCACGCGCCGCCGTCCGCCAGCTCGACGACGAACGACGTCGGGGGTGGTGCGTGTCGACCAATCACTGCTCATCTGTTGCACACTTCTATCGCCTAGCAGTCGTGCGTGACGTTGCGGCCTTATACACTCGAGTCTGCCGTGTCGTCGGTAGGTCGAGGGGGACTGGTCTTCAGCGTGGTTGACTATCCAGAACAGTTGCTCGGTAAACTGGTCGGTTCCCAAAGACGGAATGTATGTATTTCCGCAGGCGTTTTGGTGTATTACGGCCTTGTGTATGGTCGGTTTCCGCTAGTGGGATAGTCACCTTTGGTCGGAGTGCGCGCTGCATTGTCACGAGTTCCCTATGGACCTCGATTGTCACGACTTACCTATGTCCCGTAGTGTCACGACTTACCTATGTCCCGTAGTGTCACGACTTACCTATGTCCCGTAGTGTCACGACTTACCTATGTGACGCCGCGATCACCCTTCGGACCCGGAAGTGTCACGACTTCCCAATAAGGTTCTTTAGTTGGCATCTCGTGACACTCACCGCGCCTAGGTGCATAGGGAAGCCGTGACATTCCCATAGGGAAGTCGTGACGTTGAGCATCGAGCTTCATTCCTTCGGTGCTTTCTTCGATGCCTCGACCCGGCGACGCACTCGGACGACCTTGGTGGAGTCTCGGATCGTCGTGGCCCACTCCTCTACAGAGGCCACGTCGGCTGGGAAGAAGACGGGCGAGGGGGTTATGCCCCACTTCGCCTCGGCGATTCGACTCGCTTGTTCCATCACCTCGTCGCGAGTCTCGGGCATGACTGAGTCGAGAGCGATAAACCGTTCACTACGACCGTCCCCTTCCTGGCCGTCCCCTTCCTCGACCCCATCCCCGTCCCCCTCGCCGTCCTGATCCGCTGGTTGACCATCACCGTCGGACTTTGTGATCCACTTAGGCGAGATCGCCCACACCCCTGGAAGTCGAAGAGCCTCGGCCAGGCGCTCAATCGCCTCCTCTGGAAGCAGGGGTTCCCAACTCCGGGGAGGCTTACGCGTCCTAGGTCCCGACAGGTCCGCCGTCGCAAAGAAGTGAATGGTCTCCACCACCACGAAGTGATCCCAGCCCTCCCCCCTGTCCCGACGTCTCACATAGCACGACCTCCCTCCCTTGCGCCCAGGACGACGGGTGCTGCGAACACGATTGATCACCCCGGAGTCATAGGGGACGACGGCGTGGTAGACGACGTCGAGATGGTGCCAATCACGGCGCGCGGCAAGCAAGACAGCGTCGGCCTTGCGATGCGCGTGGTCCGGGCACCGGAGCGAGTCGTCGCATGGGCCGAAGCTGTACATCTGCGCGCCCGTTGTTGCGCCGATGACCCAGTGTGGTACCGGGCAGCAAGCCGTTTCCCGGTCTTCCTCCATCTGCTCCCACGCCCCTTGGTCCACGGTGTAGGTAACGTCCTCGACTGAGTACGTGTGCGCGCCACTCCGTTCAACTCGGAGAGCAAGGATCACAGGCAAGGGCTCGATCCCCCGCTCCCTGCACCACCTAACAATCGAGGGGTAGGTGAACTCCCCATCGCACTCGATCTCCCGCTCGTGGAGGTAATGCGCGACGAGTCCGGGGCTCGCACGAGAGGTTGGAGTGGGTGTGGCATACTCTGCCGCCCTCACCCAAGCCACGAGGTTTCGCTCTGCCACGGAGTCAGCACTGTGCTTGGAACTGTCATTGTCGGGCGCTAAACTACCCATAGGATCTTCTTCCTTGGTTGGGCTTAGATTCTTTTGGGGAGCCGTCGGAGAGGGCGGCTCCCTATTTTTGTCACGACGCCGCTGGTACTCGACAGCGGGCGATGTACGACCGCAAATCCTCGGAGGTGAAGCGAACTAGCCGACCGATGCGATAGTGAGGCAGTGACCCATCTGCCACCCGACGGCGAATCGTCTTCGGGCTCACCTGGAAACGTGACGCCACGTCGTCCACGTCCAACGACGGGCAATCAGGTACGCGCGTGTCCTCGAATGTCGTCATGGTGACACTATGGCCCAGTTCGCGTGAGGATGGCCGGACTGGTCCGCCCACAGCTCACTTTTTCATGAATGTCCAGATAGAGAGTTTGTGGTCAACAGGTCTTTGAGATGGCCGCTCCCCGATCTCGATCCCGCGTACCGATGGAGAGCGTTGCGCTCTTGGTTGGTCAATAAGTCTTCCAGATGCTCGCAATGGTGTGAGTCACATCAAGACGACCCGAACTCTCACGCGACCTGAGAACAGAACACCGTCTAGCTCGTTAGTGACCTCACAGATCCTCTCCTACGCCATCGCCAAGATCACCTACTCGGTCGCTTCCTTGCCTGCGGCCTCTTGCAGTATGCGCAGCAGTGCTGCCGCCGCCCTAGTCGTGAGCACTGGCGGATCTGTCGGGAGTTCCACGACAACAGAGTCTTGGCCCACTCTTGCCGCCTTAGGTGAGGCGTCGTGATTGTGAGGGTCGACGGTCATCGTTGGGCTCTCTTCCTGCGCGCCTTTGCTGACTTCAGAGCCAACGCGCCAAAGTACGCTTTACGTGCGTGTTCAGCGCGCCGCTTGCGCTCCGCTTCTGGTAACACGCGGTCTGGGTCGACCTCGTCGAGGAACCGTTGCTCGAACTTGTCTCGGGCACGCTGAGTCAGTTCGCGCGAGTCGTAGCGACTGTGTAAAACGTGCGCGGCGAGACGCGAGCGTTGCGACCGTTCTGATGGAGTGAGAGAGCTTGGCACGATGGCAACACCTTTATCTAACTCGTCGGCGAACGCGTTGCACGATATCCGAGACGATCTCATTGATGTCGCGTTCGGCCCTACGCCAGCCTGGCCTGACGAGCCTCAAACCGGTCAAACTCGGCATTCAGCACCGCCTGCTCTCGGATCGCCTCTTCCCGTTCTTCGTCGCTCCAGTGCTCCCACTCCCAGTTGGAACCGACCACACACCGTTCCCAGTCCTTTGAAATATCGTGACCTTGCTTATCGACGTAGCGCACCACCGGTGGTCCAAAGATACCGGGGCGAAACACGACGATCACGGACGGAAACCTCGGCGAGAATCTTCCTGGTGCCGTCGTTCCACCCTCTTTCGGGCACTCAAACCTCAAGCGACCGTGGATGAAGCGCAACTCCGCCGCCCACATGATGTGCTCCTCCCACCATTTCGTCTCGATGCTCGCTCGGATGAGGAGCACGACTGTCGAACCCTTCATCACTTCCTCTCGGCTCTTCGCCAGCCACCGGGGGATGTCGCTGAACGGCGGGTTCACGAAAACCGTTCCAGACCACGGCTTGGTCAGCCCGTCGTCCTCCTTGGTGAAATAGGTAAGGCACTTCGCACTCTCGGGCGTCGCGCATGGGTCGAGCGTGAAGCCGAACTCCGCATTGAGAGTGGCGAATAGATCCTCTGGGGTGTACCACTCGTCGGAATCCGACGAGCCTGCGGTGCACTGTGCCGGGACCTCCTTGCCTGCTTCTAGAGCTTGTATCGCCTCTGCGGCCAAACTCTCGGCCAGCTGACGGGTCGCTGGCTGCACGTCGAGGACTGATTCGGGACATCCTGTGCGTGTCGCATGGTTGTCATCAGGATCGTTTCTTTTCTTCATGTCGATTGCTCTCTGTTAAGCCCACGTCGTGGGGGCAGAGTTACAGCTTCATGTGAGGACGCAGACGGTTCGGGGGCCGTTACTGCCCCGCTATTTCCCGCCTGCTCGGCAACGAGGTCGTCGACGTACGTTTCGATTGCGCTGCGCGGAATCAGGCGACGGCGACCAACCAGGACCGACAGGAGACGGCCAGCGGCCATTTCCTGGTAGAGGCGAGTTTTGCCAAAACCCAAAGCCTCAGTGGCCTCCTCGACTGAAAAAAGCTCCCTCATTGCGTCTCCTTTCCGGCACGTACGAGCACGTGTGAACTCGTAGGATGTACTATCGCCAAAGAGGGAGGAGATTCGATAGTGCCTGTGGGTCCGGTTAGTACTCGAAGACGCATCGAACGACGCCTTGGTCAGGAGCTGCCCGACTCTGTCTGGGAAGAGGAAGGAGACAAGTTGCACCATGACATGCGGACGGGCGGCACCGACTTCGCCGCCGACATAGCACGCTCCTACGTGGAACTCCCTCCACCAGCGCCCGCGCTGACAATCGCTCCAGCGGATCGCTGGCTAAGACCGCGACGAACGACGAACCTAACAGAGGACGAGAAGCATCTGATCCACCGGGCAGCCGTCATGGGCCGTATCGCTACTGCCTCTGCGATGGAAGGCTCACTCGGGAAATGGATTGATAGATGGCGCAAGGAACACCTACCTAAAGGTCTACTCAAACCCTCCCAGGTTGCACCTTGGATTGAGCGGACAACAAAGAGGTGGGGTCCAGGTGAGCGATTCCTGTTCTTTTGGCAAAGGGGACGAACACTCGCTTTGGTTACCGTCCCCGAAGACTCGCCACTCGCACTACTTGCGATACTCGTTGAGGAGGTGGAAGCAAGCTACGGAATCACGATCCCTGACGGAGTTAACTGGATTCTCACTGATCGCCCCCCGAGCGTGCTACCCGTGCGCATAGTCCAGCATCCACTCAAGCCTGGACAACGAATGCTCACCGAAATCGACCCGACACTTACCTCCAAGGAGCTAGTCATGTTGTGGCCTACCCTGCAATGGTCTTTCTACTGGAGTAGCGAGCCGCCGGTACAGGTGATGAGTGCGAAAGCCCTAGAGCTGGCGGCGTTCTACGCCGAGACTCGCCGGAGCGCCTCCACGTGGGAACAACGAAGGCGAGAGTGGAACCGGAAGCACCCCCGTGACTCCTACGATCATCGGAACAACCTTCAACGAGACGCGACCAACGCCTATCGTCGACTCACAGCTCTACCTCGGTCGCTGCCGCCTGAATAGGTAATTTACGGCAGCGCGCGCTCCCGACGTAAGCCCCTCTCAGAGGGACGGAGTCGCATCGCAAGTCCAGTACGAGACCCAAGCTCCCCGTGGTCCGGCAGGCTCTATCACATAAGAGAGATACAGGATGATAGGGCACTCTGGTCACCGAAAACGCTCGTCAGGACTCACATGGAGGTCAGCGGGATCAAGAACCTCTCTAAGGAGCTAGTTCCATGCCCGCCAGAAAGAAAATGCCACATTCGACCAAAGATCAGCTCGACACTGTCGAAGGGGCACCAGTCGCGTTCAAGAACTGGGGAGAGGCACTTACACAGGTCGCAAGGGACCGCCAGGCGCAAGGTCTTCCTCCGATCATTACTGACGCCTTAATTCTAAGGCAGGCAGCTCGGCTCTTGGGTCTATCGGTAGACGGCTCGCAATCGACTGGGGTCGAACCGACGACCTCTGTGCGAGGCAGGAGCGACCTCGATGTGGTCAATAACAGCAGCGACAATCGCCTGGCGCGTATTGAGATCGAGAGTGCTCCAGAGTCCGCGTAGCTTCTCCGGCTTCCCCCGGTAAGGATTCACTGGCGCAGTTCCAACCGAGACCTTCGCTAGTTCGGTATTCAGCTCTCTCATCTCGACCTCTGTAGCATCAATAGCCTTTTGCCACGCGCCTGGGTTAGAACGACGCAAATCCCGGTTCTGAATCAGCAAGTCTCGGTCTGCCTCTACAACAGCCAAATTGTCGGTCAGTTCCTTGCGTCGTCGTTCCAGATTGTTAGCGATACCGGAGCCGAGGTCGGAGCTTGCAAGCAAGGCACACACGGTGTCGACGACCCAATCATTCACAGGATCTTCCCGAACGACAACGCCGCACCCGCCTCTTTGCTTGGAGCACTCCCATAAGGCGATGGGCTTGCCTTTCTGTCCACCTTGAGATCGCAGGCCGCTGGTCATGCGACCACCACATCGAGCGCATTGGAGCTTGCCCGCCAAGAGCCGACGACGCGCGGTAGGCCGCGTTCCCTCACGCGCCTTGAAGATCACCTGGGCCTGGCGCAGCTCACCTTCGCTGACGATGGGCTCCCATTGAGCGTTGCCGACAACGGACCCGCGAAACACTCGTTGGCCCGCAATCCTCGGCGCGGTGAGAATCTCGTGAACTGTACGTTGGCTCCAATGACCACCCTTTGGGGGCTTGACGCCGGAGTCCTCAAACCCGCGAACAATCGAAAGAAAGCTTGCACCGCCGAGGAGTTGCTCTATACCCCATTGGATCAGCCTGGCTTCCTCGGGAATGATCTCAAGACGTCCTTTTTCTTCGCCACGCTCGTAGCCAAAACCCACCGGTCCTCCTTTGTACCGTCCCTTCTCGGCCAGCTCTTGGTGCTTCCGAGCGATTCGTTCGGCTTGGTGCTCCGATTCCATGCGCGCGATGGCCCCGAGGATACGAGCATGTGCTCGACCAGATGGTGTGGTTAGATCCCAGTCGCCAGCCAAACAGGTAGCGACCTCTGCACCAGTTACCTCGACTATCTCGATGAAGTCCTCAAGCTCTCGGGGTGAACGATGCAAGCGGTCGCGATGCCAGGAGATGACCGCGCCGATCACGCCTCCTTTCAGGTCGTCGAGAAGTCGCCGATACTCAGGACGCCGCTTGCCGGTGGACGCACTGATGTCGTTATCCACGTAGATAGGGTCAGCAACAACCCAACCCCTTCGAGCGGCTAGCGCACGACAGTCGGCTTCATGCCGGGCTACTCCGAGAGCCTCTCCAGTTCGATCCTCGCTGATTCGGCAGTAGATACCAGCTCTGAGCTGGGGCGACTCGACCATAAAGTACGATTATATGCGTTCGGTCAGGTCCAGCCATACCCCGCCCTTCTTGACACCCGACGGCGCGAGGTTGACGGTCATCCGGCGGTTCGGCCACTTCAACCCACTCGTCACAAGCGCAGCGCGCACACGATCACGCGATTCGCGTACCGCGGCGTCGGGAAGGCCCACGATGCTGAACCCAGGCAACGCGCTGTCGGCAACGTCGACTTCCACGGCAACAGGAGTCCCCTCGACTCCGTGGAGGATGGCAGATGAGATGCAGGCAAGCATGGAAGTCCCAGACGACGACGTCGCGGCATATGGACGCGAATGACTGAAGGTGGAGGACCGCATCGGGCGCCGGCCTCTCGAGGCGCTGGCGAGAAACCTACAGACGGGATGTAACGCCCCATGAGCAGCATTGTGACGCTGTCAGTTCCCGGCTCGAGGACGCTCATCAGCCGCCCCCGCGCTGACCTGGCCGACAGAGTGCCCTGGTACTTGTCTCTTTTCGCCCGTCAGTGTCCGGTGAAATGTGGCTCGCGCTTCTCGGCGAACGCGCGCAGCGCTTCGGCGGTGTCATCGGTGCAGGAGTTCGCCACCTGACAACGCGCCTCGTCCTCGAGCGCTTGGGCGATTGTCACGTTCAAGCCGTTGTTCAGGAGCTTCTTCGTCATCGACAGCGCCATCGTCGGGCCCTGTGCCAGCCGGCGCGCCCAGTCGTCCACGAACGCGTCGAGCTCCGAGTCTGCTACGACGCGGTTGACGAGACCGATCGATGCGGCCTGCTCTGCAGAGATCATCTCCGCGAAGTAGACGAGCTCCTTCGCCTTGTGCAGCCCGATGAGGCGCGGCAAGAGCCAAGAGGCGCCACCGTCGACCGACAGGCCGCGTCGGGCGAATATCCCAGAGAGCCGTGCCCCGTCGGCCGCCACCGTCAGATCACAGCCGAGTGCCAGGCTAAGACCCGCCCCGGCAGCGACACCGCGGATTTTCGCGATCGTGGGCTTGGGCAAATCGTGGAGGGCGAACATCACGTTGCCGAGGAAGCGCATACGTACGATGCCCGGGTCCTCGGGATCGCCACTCAGCCCGTTCGGGTCCACGATGTCGGCCCCAGAACAGAACTCGCCTCCTGCGCCGGTCAGCACGAGCACCCGGTCGCTCCGCTGACGGGCCACTTCGACGAAGACGTCGTGGAGCTCTTGCCACATGATGCCGTTTCCGGCGTTCTTCCGTTCAGGGCGGTTGAGGGTGACGATCACCACGCCCTCTTCGCGCTCGACCAAGATCGTCCGGGTGCTCACGGCGTCAACCCTAGGAGCATCGGACACCGCACCCCAAGTCCCACCACGCCGATCACGATAGGCACAGCCTCCGGCTCAGAACGCGCCCTCGAGAACCTCGACCCTCATACAGCCGCCTCGCTCGGGGGTGACCGCGGCCACGTCGAAGCGAACCTCTCAAGTCCCTCGCCACTTTGGGGCAGCCGAGCGCCTCTCTGCGAGCCAACGCGCGGCGAGGCGGCGCAGCCGGCGCTGTTTGGTAACCGTGACCGCGTCGAACGCGGTGCCGAAGCACGAGCTCGTTCGCGACTTCACCTCGCAGAAGACCACCAATTCACCCGCCGGGCTCTCGAACACGAGGTCGATCTCCCCTTCTGAGCAGCGCCAGTTCGCGGCCAGAAGCTCGTAACCGGCGTCGCGGTACCACCCTGCCACCGCCTGCTCTCCGCATACCCCCAACGCCCGCCGACGATCCGTTGCCACGAGCTCAGCCCCGAGCCGGCCGAGCCGGCTCCGCCCGCCCCGGACGCCTTCTGTTCGTCAACGGATGTGACCGGCGGTTTTTCAACATTACCTTGGGGGGTCCGCGTTCTCACGGCATCGCAGTGTCATGTTCGGGGAGCCGTTCCACGTTCACGTCGCGAAACGTGATCACCCGGACGTTCGGCACGAAACGAGCAGGGCGGTACATGTCCCACACCCAGGCGTCGTTCAACTCCAGCTCAATGCAGGTGGGCGACGACGAATCGCGCACGGTCACCTTGACGTCGTTGGCCAGGTAGAAGCGACGGTCGGTCTCCACCACATAGCGGAAGAGCGCGAGCACGGTTCGGTACTCCTGCACAAGCGCAAGCTCGATCTCGGATTCGTATCGTTCGAGATCTTCTTCACTCATTAGTGCCGCCTCAGTGGCATCTGTTATGCCCCTCACGCCTTATCGCTGTGCCTGCCGGGTGGCGTCGCACCCGGAGCGTGGGTTCTTCCCGAAACCGTCATCCTCACGGAGGACCCTGCCCCACCGCACGCTCGCCTCGGCGGGCCAGTCCCGCGGCTTCGCCGCTGTCTCGCGGCGCTAGCTACGGGCGGCTCGCTTCTCTTTGATCTTCGCGGCCTTCCCCACGCGACCGCGTAGGTAGTAGAGCTTCGCACGGCGCACGTCCCCCCGGGTCACGACTTCGATCTTGGACAACACAGGAGAGTGCACCGGGAAGGTCCGCTCCACTCCCACCCCGAAGCTGACCTTGCGAACCGTGAAGGTCTCGCGGGCACCCGAGCCCTGGCGACGGATGACGGCTCCCTGGAAGACCTGGTCACGCTGGCGGTTTCCCTCGACCACTCGCACGTGCACCTTCAAAGTGTCACCCGGGGCGAAGTCGGGGACGTCGTCCCGCAGGCTCTCCCTGTCGACGATGTCGGTGGGGTTCATGGCGCGCGTCCCTTCAGGGTCGATCCTCCAAGGCCGACGGCACCCGCCGGGACCGCCACCGAAGGCCGGCCCGACTCAACGCCGGAGGCAGCCAGGATAGTCCGTGTCCGCTGAAGCCAGGTACTCCGTTAAAGCTCGTCGAGCAGACGTCGCTCCTCGGTGTTCAGCCCGCCCCGAGCCTCGATGAGGTCCGGGCGCCGTTCGAGGGTACGGCGCAGCGCCATCACCAACCGCCACCCGGCGATGCGGCCGTGGTCGCCGCTTCGCAGCACCTCGGGAACTTCCCACCCCCTGAAAACCGCCGGCCGGGTGTACTGGGGGTACTCGAGGAGCCCCGAACCGAAGCTCTCCTCCAGCCCCGAGGCCTCATTCCCCATGACCCGGGGCAGCAGCCGGGCGACCGCCTCCACCACCACGCAGGCGGCTGCCTCGCCGCCCGCGAGCACGTAGTCGCCGACCGACAGTTCGCCGTCGACCAGGTGGTCAGCCACCCGCTGGTCGACCCCCTCGTACCTGCCGCACAACAACGAGAAGCCCCCCGATCCCGACGACCCCAGGCCGGCAAGCTCCTCGACGAGCTCCTGATCTAAGCGTCTGCCTCCCGGAGCCAGGAGGAACAACGGCCGGGGCGGGGAGATCGCCTCCACCGCAGCAAAGACCGGTCCCGGTGCGAGCACCATTCCCGCTCCCCCACCGAAGGGGGCGTCATCGACCGACCGTCTGGGATCCCCCGCGCCTGAGCGCAGGTCGCACACGTGCACATCCAGAAGACCCTCCTGGCGCGCCCGACCAAGCAAGGACCCGGAGAAAAAATGTTCGAGAAGATCGGGGAAGATCGTGAAGACGACGATGCGCACCTACGGACCGGCCCGTCAGTCCATCAGCCCGGGCGGCACGTCCACCACCACGCTCTTCGGGCCGTGCTCGACCACGAAGCGCACGGGCACGAGGCTCCCTCCCTCGAGCTCCAGCAGGTCGCTCGCAGGGTTGGCCAGAACCGACCTAACCGTCCCCAATTCGTCGCCCGCGACCGAGCGCACGGCTGAACCGATGAGCTCGTGCACCCACAGAGCCTCGGGGTCCGAGAGCGGGAGGGCAAGGAGCGGCATGCCCCGCAGGCGCTCCGCCGCCTCGAGGTCACCCACTCCGTCGAAGCAAACGAGCCAGCGTCCGGAGAACCACCGTGCGGTCCTGATACGAAGTTCACGACCCGAGGTGTAGAGCAACGAGCCGGACTCCAACCGTTCAGGCCGGTTGGTCACGAACTCGACGACAACCTCGCCCGACAGCCCGTGCGGGCGCACCACACTCCCGACCTCGAGCAGCTCCTCGCCCCCAGGCGGCTCGTCCTCAGGGACTCCTACCCCACCGGGCGGCGCTTGCGCCCGTCGGCGCATTCAGTCCTCGACGAAATCGACGTTTGTGTCCACGCCGTCGCGCGAGCCGGCCACCCGGACGACCGTGCGAATCGCCTGCGCGACGCGTCCCCGGCGACCGATCATCCGCCCCATGTCCCCCGGTGCGACATGAATACGGAACTTGATCGCTCTCCCCGAGTCATTGGTTTCCACCACCACCGAGTCAGGCTCTGTTGCGATGGCGCGCGTCACGTAGTCGAGGACGCTTCGTGCAGTCCCACCCTCGATCCTGTTCCCGGCCATGTCGTCAACGGCTTCGAGATCCCCCGCGGCTTCGTTGCCCGAGACAGCATCCTCGTCTTCCAGGCCGTCGTCTTCCACGCCGTCGTCTTCCAGGCCGTCGTCTTCCAGGCTCATTCGGACTCCTCGGGGGCCCGCACAGGCTTGTACTCGTCCCACGCCCCCGATGCGCGCAGGAGTTTCTCGACCCGCTCGGTGGGCTTGGCGCCCTGTCGCAGCCATTTGAGCACCTTGGCGTTGTCGAGCTCGACGACGGCTGTGGGGTCGGCAGCGGAGCGTCCGCGAGGCGCGTAGGTGCCTACGATCTCGATGAACCGCCCGTCACGCGGCGAGCGGCTGTCGGCCGCGACTACACGAAACGTAGGTTGCTTCTTCTTGCCCATCCGCATGAGCCGGAGCTTCACGGACATCGCCTGTCTCCTGCCTTCTATCTTTCTGGCGCCTTCGGCGCCCTCGGACGACCGGCGAAGTCTACCGGCGTCCGGACCCACCTGATTTGGGAGTGACCCGACCACCCTTCCTCTTCTTGTTCTTGCCCTGTTTGATGCCCTGGCTCCTGGCACCGCCCCCCGCCGTATCGTTCGAGGCGGTTCCCGGCAGGGGAGCACGCCCCGGCACGCCCGAGGTCAGGGTGCGCGGCGTGGCCCCCGGCGGGTCCTGCGCTCCGAACTCCGAGATGCCGAGCAGATCCTGTCCCGCCAACTGCTTGCTCAAGGCGTCGGAAGCCGCTCCTGCTCGGCCACCCCCCAACATGCCCTTCAGCATTCCCGGAGAGCGCATCAGCTTCTGGGCTTCGGAGAACTGCCGCAAGAGCTGGTTGACCTCCTGGGTGGTGGTACCACTTCCTCGGGCGATGCGCACTCGTCGCGAGCCGTCGACGATCGCGGGCTCGGCGCGCTCGGGCGGTGTCATTGAACGGATGATCGCCTCTACCTGGGATACCTGTCCGTCGTCAACGGCCGCGCTCGCCTGCCTCAGCTCCTTTCCCAATCCCGGCATGAGAGAGAGGATGCCCCCGAGAGGGCCCAACTTCTTAACCTGCTGGAGCTGGGAGAGAAAGTCCTCGAGGGTGAAGCGGCCCTCCAATAATCGCGCCGCGCTCTGCTCGGCCAGGTCACGGTCGAGCTCGCGTTCGGCCTGCTCGATCAAGCTGAGCACGTCCCCCATCCCGAGAATGCGGCTGGCCATGCGGTCCGGGTGGAACTGGTCGAAGTCCGCCAAGCGCTCGCCAGTGGAGGCGAATGCGATCGGCCTGCCTACGACCTGTTTCACGCTCAGCGCGGCCCCGCCGCGGGCGTCGCTGTCGAGCTTCGTAAGGATCACGCCGTCGAGCTCCAGAGCAGCGTGGAACGCGCCGGCCGTGGCGACGGCGTCCTGTCCGGTCATTGCGTCGATCACGAGGAAGGTCAGGTGGGGCACCACCGCCGACGAGATCCGTCGCACCTCGTCCATGAGCGCCTTGTCGATCGCGAGGCGCCCGGCGGTGTCCAGGACCAGTACGTCTCGCCCGGTGCGACGGGCTTCCTCCAGGCCCGCTGCTGCGACAGCCACCGGGTCGGTGGGCTCGCTGAACACCGGCACCCCTGCCTGCGCGCCCAGGATGCGTAGCTGCTCCACGGCGGCGGGACGTTGGAGGTCGGCGCCCACGAGCATCGGGTTGCGTCCCTGGCGCCGGTACCACTGTGCGAGCTTGGCTGCCGTGGTCGTCTTGCCCGATCCCTGAAGGCCAGCGAGGAGGACAACGGTAGGGGGAGCAGACGCGTATGTGATACGTAGGGTCTCACCCCCCAGCACTGACACCAGCTCTTCGTGGACGGCCTTCACTACCTGCTGGCCAGGGCTCAGACTCCTCGAGAGGTCCTGATCGAGGACTCGGGCGCGCACCGAGTCGACAAACGCCCTCGCCACGCCCACGTCCACGTCGGCTTCGAGAAGGGCTGTGCGGATCTCGCGAAGCGCCTCGTCGACGTCGCCCTCGCTGAGACGTCCGCGGCTTCGCAGGCGCCCGAGGACTCCTTCGAGGCGGTCAGAAAGCGCGTCGAACATGGCCTCTGAGGCTACCGGAGGCGCTTGCCTCTCGACCGAACAGGGCGTCGACGATCAATCGAACAGGGCGTTCACGAACTCATCGGCGTCGAAGGGCACAAGGTCATCGGCGCCCTCACCGATCCCGACAAGCTTGACCGGCAGCCCGAGCTCACGCTGGATCGCCACCACGATCCCGCCCTTGGCGGTCCCGTCGAGCTTCGTCAACACCACACCTGTCACCCCCACGGCTTGCGTGAACTGTCTTGCCTGGGCCAGCCCGTTCTGACCAGTGGTGGCATCGAGGACCAGGAGCACTTCGGTCACACGTCCCGGCGGCCGGTCTGCCACCCTGCGAATCTTCTTGAGCTCCTCGACCAGGTTCACCTTCGTGTGAAGACGCCCTGCGGTGTCAGCGAGGACCAGGTCGTCTCCCCGTGCCACCGCCCGCCTCACCGCGTCGTAGACGACAGCGCTCGGATCTCCTCCTTCGGCGCCGCGCACGATCGGTACCCCGATGCGTTCGGCCCATGCTGCGAGCTGCTCGGCAGCCGCAGCACGGAAAGTATCGCCCGCCGCCAGAACCACCGAGCGGCCCTCGGCCACCTGATGGCGGGCGACCTTGCCAATAGTCGTGGTCTTCCCGACCCCGTTCACGCCGACGAACAACCACACCTCGGCCATGTGACCCGAGGTGCGCGCGTTCGTGTCGTCTTGCGACAGGGTGGCGTCGTCTGCCGTGTGCGTTCGGGCCACTTCCTCCACCTGTTTGGCCTTGTCAACTTCTGCGTCCACCACGGGGGCGCCGCCGAGCGAACCTGCGCCCACGACCCTCTGTGCTCCCGCGCCGTCTCGCCGCGCGTCGGTGCTGTCAGCCACCACCGCGCCCACACCCTCCTCCGGCTGGGCGCCGATACCGTCGACGCGCTCATTCATCGCGTTATTAGACTGCAGGGTCGCGCGCAAGTCGTCGCGCAGTGCTTGGAGCACCGCGTCCGGCCCCCGCAGCTCCCGACTGTGCACCCGCGCACGCAGGTCCCCGAGCAGCGCAGTCGTGGTCGACACACCAACGTCTGCGCGCAGGAGAGCCTCTTCGAGCTCTTCCCACGTCTGCTCGTCGACCGACGCCCTTGCCCGCAGCGCTCGCACATACCCAGAGAAGAGCCCGCGCGTCTTGCCCATCCGGTCGCGAAGCGCCGGAGGTGCAGCGGTCGCATCGCCGACCACCAACCCGATGTTCGTGGCCCCGCCCCCGGAGGTTTCGGGCTGCCGCTCTGTCGGTGCCGGCTCCGTCGGTTGGGGTTGTGTCAGTGCGAGGGGCTGCGGCACCGGCCGGCCTCCAGCACCACGGGCGCGGTTCGTGCCGGCCCGGGGCGTGCGGCGTCGGGAGTAGACAGCAGCACCGATGACGATCACCGCGATCACCACGACGACGAGCACTATCCAAAAGGCAATCATGGCCCGCAAAGCCTACGGCGTGTCGCTCACGCGCTGATCGGAGCGGCTTCGTCCTCGGGAACCTGGCGGCTCACCTTCTGGCTGACCACCTTCGACGAACCCCCGGGCATCATCGTGACGCCGTAGAGGGCGTCGGCGGCCTCCATGGTCCGCTTCTGGTGGCTCACGATTATCAACTGGGCTTCGCCGCGGAACTCGTGCAACAAGTCCAGGAACCGGTGCAGGTTCACGTCATCGAGAGAAGCTTCGACTTCGTCGAGCAGGTAGAACGGCGATGGGCGGCTACGGAACACGGCAAACAAGAAGGCGAGCGCAACCAGCGAACGTTCACCGCCTGACAACAGCGATAGTTGGCGCACGTTCTTGCCTGCCGGGCGCGCTTCGACGTCGACCCCGGTGTCTAGGAGGTCGGACGGTTCAGTGAGGACGAGACGCCCCGTCGAACCCGGGAACAGCGTCGACATCAAAACCTGGAAGTGCTCGTTCACGTCAGCGAACGCTTCTGCGAATACCCGCACGATCTCTTCGTCGACCGCCCGAACTACTTGGTGTAGCTCGCGCCGGGCGCGCCGCACATCGTCGACCTGCTCTTCGAGGAACCGATACCGCTCCTCGAGGTTCCCGAGCTCCTCCAGGGCCAAGGGGTTGATCGCTCCGAGAGCGGCCAGTTCGGCCTCGAGCGCCGTGGCGCGCGTGCGGGCGTCGGTTCCCTCGGGCAACACCGGGCACGGGACCCCGGTGGCCTGCTCGGGCTCGCAGCCCAGCTCCCGTCGCAGCGCCTCGGTGGCGGCCTCGTAACGGACCCCGACCTCGGCGAGCTCGAGCTCGAGACGCTGCAGGCGCTCACGTATTTTCGCTAGACGGTCGTCGGCCTCCGATCGCTCGTGGCGAAGGGTGTCGAGCCTTGCCCCGCCTGTACGAACCTCGTCGAGATGGCGGGCTCGGCGTTCGCGTACTCGCTCGAGCAGCGTGGCCAGGCGCGCGGCGCACCCGACAACCGTGGCCTCGAGACGGTCGACGCTGAGAGCGTCGGCCTCGAGACGGCGCCGACGCTCACTTGCCTGGGCACGTTCCGCGCTGTGCCCGGCCAGCCGGCGATCCGCCTCAGCCAGGCGACCGCTCAGCACCGAACGGCGCTCCGCGAAGGCTGCCGCCTTCATCTCGAGGTCGCGCCGCATCGCAGCCACCTGCATCCCTCTCTTCTCCAGCCGCCGCCGAGTGGTCTCGGCCAGGGTCTGCGCAACGACGAGCGCGCCGTGAGCGCGCTCAACGGCGAGAGCGCCGTCGGCCGCCTGGCGACGGGTCTTCTCGGCAGCGGCGGCCGTGTCTGGAACAGATCCCGAGATGACCCACCCTGAGCGGGAGAACCGGTCGCCCGCAGCGTCCACCACGAGCATCTCGGGAACTTCGAGTGCTACTTCGAGGGCTTGCTCCCATCCGCCAGCCACGTAGAGCACGTCCTCGAGCAACCGGTCCAAGAGCCTGTCCACAGCGGCAGACCTCGCACGGACGTGCTCACGCAACCTCACCGATCCCGTGGGCAGCCCGACGGCCCGATCCTTATAACGAAGACCGGGTTCAGCGCGCCCCGGCGCGCTGGCCACGGCGAAGACGATCCCGGTTGCACCGGCCGCTGCCAGAGATCCAAGGGCCGCTCGCGCTGGTTCATCACCTTCCACCACCACGGCGGTGAGGGCCGCGCCCACTGCTGCCTCCAGGGCAAGCTGAAAACCGCCGTCCACCTCCACGAGCTCTCCCAAACCACCGAGCACGCCCGAACGACCCGAAAGCATCTCTGCCGCAGCCGCCCCACGCATCTCCTCGGCAGCCCGTTCGAGCACCTCGGCTCGCTCCTCCAGGCGGTGACGGCGAAGCTCGACTTCTCGCAACGCGTCCTGGGCCGTCCGCACAGCGGCCAGGTCGCCGGATTCGGACTCAGAAGCGGTCACCTCGCCAGCCAGGTCCTGCTCGGCGCGCTCGGTGTCTGCAGCCAGGGGCGCAAGAGCCTCCTCTTCTCCTTGCAGGGTCTCCAGGTCGCTCGCCAACCGGGCGGCGTCGGCCTCCAGCGTCGATACCACGTCGGCCCCGGTGGCCACCTCGAGGGCCATCGCCACCGAACGGCGCCGCTCGGAGAGAACGCCGGTGAGCCCACGACAGCGCTCCAAGAGCGCCTGGACGCGAGTCAGGGCGACGACGAAGTCCTCCTCGCGACGTGACGCCAGCTCCGAGGCGGCTCGATCGGCCGCCGCGTCGATCTCGGCGATGGAACGACGAAGCGCCGCCTCGTCCTCGCAGATCAGCTCACGCTCCGCCGCAGCGGAGCGCCCGCGGTCGTCCAGGGAGGCCATCTCGCGGCCCACGAGGTAGAGCCGCAGGGCCCGGAGCTCATCGGCGAGGGCCCCATGGGAGCGCGCGGCGGCCGCCTGTCGCTCGAGGGGACGTATCTGGCGCCGCACCTCGCGCAGCAGGTCCGCCAGGCGCTCCAGGTTCTCCTCGGTGACCGCCAGCCGGCGCTCGGCTCGCTCTCGGCGGCGCCGGTGCTTGAGCACTCCGGCCGCCTCCTCGATGACCGCCCGGCGGTCCTCTGGTCGCGCGTTCAAGATCGCGTCGAGCTGGCCTTGGCCCACGATCACGTGCTGCTGGCGGCCAACCCCGGAGTCCGACAGCAGCTCTTGGATGTCCAAGAGCCGGCACGGCTGGCCGTTCAAGGCGTACTCGCTGTCGCCCGACCGGAAAAGTGTGCGCGTGATCGTGACCTCGGCCAGCCCGCCGGGCAGGTTGCCGGCGCGGTTGTCGATCGTCAGCGAGACCTCCGCGCGACCGAGCGGCGGCCGGTCGGCGGAACCAGCGAAGATGACGTCCTCCATCTTCTGCGAGCGCACCGTGCGCGGACCCTGCGCGCCGAGCACCCAGGCGACGGCATCGACGACGTTGGACTTGCCGCTCCCGTTCGGGCCCACGACAACCGTGACTCCAGGCTCGAGCCGCAACGTCGCTGGATCGGCGAAGGACTTGAAGCCCTTCAGAGTGACCGACTTGAGGAACATCGTTTGCCCACCCTATCCGTAGCGGGTTCACGATCCGAGACATTCGCGCAGCGCCTGCTCGGGTCTCCGGCAATGTCGCTTCTTCGTCCTCAGCGCGTCAGCGGATCGGCGAGCGACGGAGCCTGCGGGCAGGCACCAGACCCGTCATTGCTTGACTTCTGGCTGCGGGTTGCAGCGCCCTGTTGGCCCCACCCGCGGGCGGTTCAGATCTGGCAGCGATCGCAGAGGAAAGCAGAGCGCCCGTTGAGCTTCACCTTGACGATGGCGTTGCGACAGCGACGGCAGGCCTTCCCCTCACGGTCGTAGACCTGGTGCTGGCCCTGGTAATCGCCGATCTCACCGAAGAGATCGCGGTACTGCTCGTCAGCGAGCGAGGAGCCGCGGCACTTCACCGCCTCAGCGAGCGTCTCCACCATCGCCCGGTAGAGGCGGCGAATCTCCTGGGAGCTCAACGAGTCCGAGCACCTGTCGTAGCGCAAGCCCGCGGCAAAGAGGATCTCGTCGGAGTAGACGTTACCGATGCCCGCCACGAACTTCTGGTCCATGAGCAGCGTCTTCAACCCCACTCGTCGTTCTGCAAGGAGCTGGCCGAAGCGCGTCCAGCTCATCATGTCCTCGAGCGGGTCGAACCCGAGGTTGGCCAGCTCCGGTACCTGCGCGTCGAGCTCGGCGGCGGAGGTGACGAACATCTCACCGAAGGTCCGCGGGTCCACGAACCGCAACTGGCCCCCCTGGGTGAAGGTGATGATCACGTGCGTGTGACGGTCGAGTGGCTCCTTCAGCCCTTTCGCTCTCAGCAGCTGGCCGCTCATTCCCAGGTGGACGAGGAGCACGTCGTCGTCACCCACCCCGAACAGCAGGTACTTCCCGGCGCGGCGGATCGAGGTGACCTTCTGGCCCTCCAGGTGCTTGCGGAACTCCGGTGCGCTGCGCTGCCGGCGGATCGACCGCTTGCCTTTGACCTCCACCTGCTTTATCCGCCGCCCTACGACCTCTTTTTCCAGGTCGCGCCGAATGGTCTCGACCTCGGGAAGCTCAGGCATCGCGAGCCTCACCGAGGTGCGGGCGCGTCCCTAAGACTTCCCAAGCTGCGCGAGCAGCGGCCTGCTCCGCGTCCTTCTTCGAGCGGCCGCTACCTTCACTCACGGCCTCGCCTGCGACGAAGACCTGCGCCGTGTAGCTGCGGGCGTGGTCGGGTCCCCTGCCGACGACCTCGTAGCGCGGGAGCTCGCGGACTTGGCGGGCCACCACCTCCTGCAGGCGCGTCTTGAAGTCCTCGGAGCCCGGGCCGGCGGCCGCTTCGCATATCCGGGAGTCGAGCAGTCGCATCACGAGTCCACAAGCCGCCTCCAACCCCCCGTCGAGGTAGACGGCACCGATCACTGCTTCGGTGGTGTTGGCCAGGATCGACGACTTCTGTCTACCTCCAGAGGCATCCTCGCCTCTCCCGAGCAAGACGACGTCACCCAACCCGAGCTCGGCTCCTACCTCGGCGAGCACGGCAGTGTTGACCACGGCGGCGCGCACCTTTGCCAGGGAGCCTTCGGACATCTCCGGGTAGCTCCGGTAGCAGTGCTCGGCGACCACAAGCCCGAGGACGGCGTCCCCCAGAAACTCGAGGCGCTCGTTCGAGGGCTCCTCTCCTGCTTCGGCACACCAAGAGCGGTGCGACAGAGCCCGCACCATCAGGCCCGCGTCGGAGAACGTCCATCCCAGCTCACCCGCCAGCTGGTCGAGCAGGCCGGGCACGAGCTGGGCGGCTCGGTTCGCGGAGGTGGCGCCGTCGGCCGTCTCAACCCGTCCCGAGCTTGGCGACAACATAGTCGACTGCGTCACGCACCGTCCGCAGGTCCTCGAGGTCCTCGTCCTCTATGCGGAACCCCACCGTGCGTTCCCCCAGCTCTTCCTCGAGCGCTTCCACGAGCTCTATGAGGGCGAGGGAGTCCGCGCCGAGGTCCTCGGCGAATGAGGAGGACTCGCTGATCGTCGCCGGCTCTATCTCCAAGATGTCGGCGAGCTCGTCACACACGAGCTCGAACACCTGCTGTCGGTTGAGCGGCGCGCTCTCCACGTGGGTCTCTGCTGGCACCGGATCTCCTGGTGTTCGTGAGTCCTTCAGATCAGGGCCAGAGGTGTCTGGATGGCTCGAGCCCGGCATGCATCTTACCCGCTTACCCGGCTGTCACGGTCGTTTTCCCTGATAGACGGGCTATTTGGATGAAACGACCGCCTACGGACCGAGCTCGTTGGGTCACAGTGGGTGGCCGAATCGTGGTCTCGTGGCGCGCCGGGGTGCCCGGAGCTCAGGCGCTGCTCAACGCCTCGGTGAGACGGGCAACGAGCCCGCCGGTCGCGAGGTCGTGTGCGACACGGACAGCCGACACGACCGCCTGGGCTGAGGACGATCCGTGGCTGATGACGCAGACGCCGTCCACACCGAGCAACATCGCCCCGCCGACGTTGTCGGGGTCGAAGGCTTCGGCCAACGGAGCCATGTGCGGGAGCAGGACGTCCCCGGCCCGCTTGGTGGCATCGTCGGCACCGATCACACCGAGCACCGCCTCCATGAAAAACTTGAGCGCGCCCTCAAGGGTCTTCAGGGCCACGTTGCCTGTAAAACCGTCTGTGACTACGACGTCGGCGACCGCGTGCAGGAGGTCTCGTCCCTCGACGTTGCCAACGAAACGCACTCCAGGCGTAGCCGAGAGCGCGCCATAGGCCTCTTTCACGAGCGGCGATCCCTTCGAGCTCTCCTCACCTATGGAAAGAAGCGCAACGGACGGATCCTCCACTGCGTATCGCGCCGACGAGTACGCAGCGCCCATCTGGGCGAACTGGACGAGCATCGCTGAGGTGCACTCGGCGTTGGCACCTGCGTCGAGCAGCACGGTGGGGTGTGACACGACGTTCGGGATCGGCGTGGCTATAGCCGGCCGGACGACCCCCTTCAGGCGGCCCATCCGCAGCAGCGCGCTCGCCATGGCCGCCCCGGTGTTGCCCGCGCTCACCATGGCCAGTGCCCGCCCGTCGCGCACTGCCTCCGCGGCGCGTACCAGCGACGAGTCCTTCTTCCGGCGCACAGCTCGAGCGGCGTCCTCGTCCATCGTGATGACCTCGGAAGCCGGGAGCACCTCCAGCCCTCCGGTGTCACCCAACTCCTGCTGTGGTCCCACTAGGACCACAGCGATCCCGAGCTCGGCCGCCGCCTGGCGGGCTCCAGCCACGATCTCGCCCGGGGCGCGGTCGCCGCCCATGGCGTCGACCGCAACCGGCAAGGTCATTCGATCAGTCGATCTCGATTGCTTGGCGGCCCTTGTACCAGCCGCAGGTGGGACACACCACGTGCGGCAACTTGGCCTGGTGGCACTGCGGGCACATGCTGCGTGGCGGCGTGGGGAGGACCCAGTTCGAAGCACGCCGGCTACGGCTCTTGGCCTTCGAGGTCTTCTTCTTGGGTACGGCCATCAGTGATCACCAGCTATTGCGGAGAGCGAGGTCCAGGATCCCGACCACGATAGCTGCTGGAGGAAGGAACCGACCCACCGCCCAATGCTCTAGCCGTTCGAGGGGACCTCGTCGGTGTCGACGTCGGCGTCGGCGTCGGCGTCGGCGTCGGCGTCGGCGTCGGCAATGCGGAGTGTCCCGAGGACTTCCCACCGGGGATCTCCGACAGCCGGCTCGCAGCTGCAGCTCTCGTGGTTGTGGTTGGCACCGCAGGCCGGACAAAGCCCCTTGCAGGTCTCCGAACAAAGTGGGGCTTGGGGAAGCTCGAGAACCACGGCGTCGTGGACCATGGGCTCGAGGTCGACGTCGTCGCCAACGAACGGGTACGTATCCGAACCGTCGCCGTCCTCGGTGTAGTGCTCGAGCACCTGAACGCGCACTGTGCCCGATGCAGGGCTCAGGCAACGACGACACTCACCGGTCCAACAAGCGCTCACAGACCCGACGACAGACACCGCTCCCGCCACGGACTCGAGCGTCACGTCCGCCTCGACCTCAGAGCCCTCGGGGACCGCGCTGCCGGAGCACGCGAGACCCTCGATCTTGCCCCGGCGTAACTCGTGCCAGCGCGTGCCCGGCACACGCCTGAGCTTTGCGACGTGGACCACGAACGGACGCCGCGACATCGGACCCCTCAACCTTACCGGCACACCGCTGTGCCCCTCGTGTGCCTACGCGCGAAACCCTATCCCTCGTCCTGGTCGAAGAACGCTCCGGCCCCCGCAGCGCCCTCGGCACTCCCACCGAGCTCGCCCTCAGGTCCCTTTGCCCTCGGGCGTCCGTCCGGCCCTGGCACAGAGCGCGCTTCCTCGGGAAGCGGAGACGGCGTAGGACGGAGCTTCTCGCGCCCGGCAAGAACGGTCTTCAACGTGCGCTCTAGGACTATCTCGAACGACGCAAGCTTCTGGTCGCAGAAGTCATCGGCTTCGTGGCGAAGGCGACGTGCTTCCTCGCGGGCCTCTTCCACTGTCCGCTCAGCCACCTGGTTCGCTTGGCGCACGATCTCGGTTCGCTGGACCATCCGCTCGGCCTGGATGCGCACCTCCTCCAACAGGTTGTCGGCCTCACGCCTGCGCGACTCGATGAACTCCTCACGCTCACGAAGCAGCCATCGAGCCTGGCGCATCTCGTCAGGCAGGCGATCGAGGGCGGCCTGAAGCAGCTCGAGCAGCTCCTCACGCGAAACGAGAGCCGACGCTGACAACGGCATGGCCCGCGCGCTTTCCACCACGCTGATGGCCCGCAGGAGCAAGCCCTCGGCGTCCGGGGGCTCTACAGCCTCCTCGTCCTCGACCACGGGCTGATCGAAAGGATTATCAGCGAACGTGTCGTCGTACTCGTCGTCGCTCACCGGCCGAACTTCTCCTGGAGCCGTTTCGCCACGGACTTGGGGACGAAAGCGGAGACGTCGCCGCCATAGCTCGCCACCTCCCGGAGCAGACGCGAAGACAAGAACGAGGTCCTGGAGCTGGTGGGGATGAACAACGTCTCGACGCCGGACAGCTGCCGGTTCATCTGCGCCATCTGCAGCTCGTTCTCGAAGTCGGAGATGGCGCGCAGTCCCCGGACGATGGCGCTGGCCTCGACTTCGTGCGCCACCTCCACCACCAGCTTGGAGACGGACACGATCTGTACGTTCGCCAAGTGCGCTACGGCCTCGGTGATCATGTCCCCGCGTTCTTCGCTGCTGAAGAGGGCCTCTGCCTTCTGAGGGTTGCGCAGGCACGCCACGACAACCTCGCCGAAGAGCTGGCCTGCGCGCTCGACCACCTCCAGGTGGCCGTTATGGAACGGGTCGAAGGACCCGGGGAACAGTACCGTGGTCACGCCGTGCCTCTCTGGTTCGTCTCCGAGGTGATATGAAGACCCGCAGCGCGACCGCGCACACCGTCGTCGTCACACGAGCCACCGAACGGTTGCGTGCCCGCGGCACGGACCACCGTCACGAGCGTACCGCCGTGGCGCTTGTGCCTGACGACTTTCCAGTTGTCGGGCACCTCGACCGGACGGTTCGTCTCGAGCACGGCGATGCCCGCGTCGAGCCGTCGAAGTAGCTCCCCCCAGGCCACAAAGGCGTAAGGGGGGTCGCACAATGCCAGGTCGAAGCACTTGGGTGACCGAAGCGCCCCGCTGACCGGGCGAGAGAGCCATGCCAGGACGTCGGCCCGCACGAGGCCGGCGCGCTCGCCTTGCATCCCGACGGCAACGAGGTTCGACCTCACGGCTCTCAAGGCGGCGGGGGCCCGGTCGACGAAGACGACGGCACCTGCGCCCCGAGACAGCGCCTCGATTCCCATCGCCCCGCTGCCGGCAAACAGATCGGCCACTGTGGTGCCCTTGAGGTCGACCAGGCTGCCGAGCATGTCGAAGATCGCTTCGCGTACACGATCGGCGGTCGGCCGCGTGTGGCTGCCCGCAGGAGCACGCAACGCCCGGCCGCGGCTACTTCCCGCTATGACGCGCACCATGCCACCGTACGTGCCCGAGACGAGCGCTACTCAGCTCTTTAGGAGGTACTCGGCCTCTTCCTCGCCTACGAACAGCCTGATCTCCTCGGCCAGCGGCCCGAGGCCCGCCAGGGACGGGTCCTCTTCGAGCAACGCCTCCGCCACCCGCCTCGCCTCCTCGACGAGCGGCCGGTCCCTGCGCAACGACGCGAGCCTCAGGTCGTTGCGGCCCTTCTGGCGGGCACCGAGTATCGTCCCCTCTCCCCGCAGCTCCAGGTCGACCTCGGCCAGCTCGAAACCGTCGGCGGTCCTCTCGAGCGCCTCCAGACGCGCACGCGCCCCTGTAGAGCTCTCACCTCCGAACGCATCACCCCCGAGCAGCTCCCCTGTGCGCCTACGTGACGGTGGGGCCACCCCCAGCAGGTAGCACCACGACGGGAGGGAGGAGCGTCCTACACGCCCGCGCAGTTGGTGCAGCTGCGCGATCCCGAACCGCTGGGCGTCCTCGATCACCATCACCGTGGCCTCGGGCACGTCGAGTCCCACCTCGACGACGGTCGTCGCCACCAGCACCTGGATCTCCCCGCGGCGAAACGCCGCCATCACGCCCTCTTTCTCGGAGGCCTTGAGCTGCCCGTGCAGAAGACCTAGGCGCAGCCCTTCGAGCACGCCCGAGGCGAGGCGCTCGCGCTCCTCGGTCGCCGAGCGCGCCTGGATCCGCTCGGAGCCCTCCACGAGCGGGCACACCACGTACGCCCTGTGCCCGCAGCCGACCTCCTCGCGCACCCGATGCCACGCCGCCTCCTCGTCGGTGTTGCTTCGCGCCCAGATCGTCTTCGCCGGCGCGCGCCCGGCAGGGAGCTGGTCGAGCTCGGTGAGGTCGAGGTCGCCGAAAACGACCATGGCTGCCGTTCGCGGAATCGGCGTGGCAGTCATGATGAGCAGGTCTGGATCGGCCCCCTCGCCGCCCGTCGCCTGAGCGCCCTTCGCGCGCAGCGCGGCGCGCTGGTTGACCCCGAAACGGTGCTGCTCGTCGATCACGACGACGCCCAGACTCCGAAAGCTCACGTCTTTCGTCAGAAGCGCATGCGTTCCCACGACAATGTCGACAGAGCCAGAGACAAGTCCCTCGTGCAACTTCGCTCGTTCGCGCGCGGAAGTTCTATTCGTGAGCAGCATCAGCTCGAGCGGGCGGGACCCGCCCAGGCGGCTCGAGTCAGAGACGGACAAGTCGGACAGCAGTTCACGCACCGCGAGGTAATGCTGCTCGGCGAGCACCTCCGTCGGGGCCATGAGCGCCCCCTGGTGGCGGCCCTGCACGGCAACGAGCAGGGCACACACGGCCACCACGGTCTTGCCGGCCCCCACCTCACCCTGGAGCAGCCTGTGCATCGGAAGTGGGCCCGCCAGATCGTCTTGGATCTGGCGTATGGCGCGCCTTTGCGCATCGGTGAGCGTGAACGACAGCTGGTCGACGAAGGCCTCGACTAGTCCAGGTGAGCCGACCGGGGGACCGACCACGTGCTGTATCCCACGCGCGTCGCGTTCAGCTGCCACGCGGCGCATCACCACCTCCAGCTGGAGCCTGAGCAGCTCGTCGAAGGCGAGCCGGTGCCGGGCGCGACTCAGCTGGGCGAACGACCCGGGACAGTGGACCTGAGAGAATGCCGCCGTGCGGTCGACCAGTCCGAGGCTCTTGCGCCAGCGCTCGGGAAGCGGGTCTTCCAGACGTCCCGCGCGCCTCAGGGCCTCGGCCACCCAGTCGCCGAACTCCCACCCCGCTATGCCCGAGCGCTCCGAGGTCGGGTAGACGGGCACGATCCGTCCCGTGCGGTTGCCGACCAGGTCGACCACCGGATTTGTCAACTGTCGCCGTCCTTTGTAGGTGTCGAGCTTCCCGAAGAACAGCGCCTCGGTTCCGGTGGGAAGCTGCTTCGCCCGCCACGGCTGGTTGAAGAACACGACGTGCAACCTGCCGGTTCCGTCGTCAACCTCGAGCTCTACGAGCGGGCGGCCGCGGCGCGTGCGACGCGAGCTGACCGACTCCACCGTTGCGAGAACCAGCGACTCCTCCCCGACCTGCATGCCGGCCACGTCAGCTCTGCGCGTGCGGTCGATGTAGCGGCGCGGGTAATGGGTTATGAGCTCGAGGACGGTCGTGATGCCCAGCTCGCCGAGAGGACCAGCTCGCTTCTCGCCGATACGGCGCACCTCGCTGACTGGAATCTCGGCCAAACGCCGCAGTGTCTGCCCGATGCGCGCACCACTCGGATCGCTCTTCGGCGCTCCAACCCGCTCGGCATCGCTCTGCCGCGCGCGGGGCCGATCAGAGCTGCCCTGCCGCGCGCCCGCGCTCACTCGATGCTGAAAAGGTAGGGATACAAACGCTGGCCCCCGTGATGAACCTCGATGGTCACTGAAGGGTGGTGCTCGGCCAGCCATTCGGTGATCTGACGCGTCTCACCGCTCGCGGCCCCTTCTCCTTCTATGAGGGTGACGAGCTCGTGCTTGTTGGAGAGAAGCTTGCCCAGGAGCCGACACGCGGCGTCCGACATCGACTCGCCGATCACCTCGACGCCGTCGCGCGACATCCCCATCCAATCGCCCGCCCTTATCGGCCCAGCGGGGCCGGTGGCGTCGCGCACGGCTTGCGTAACCTCCCCTGCGACGACTCGACGGGCCGAGGCCGCCATGGACGAGACGTTCTCGTCGGCCCCCGCCTCCGGGTCGTACTCCAGCAGAGCGGCAAAGCCCTCGACGATCCCGCTCGTCGGCACTACCCGCACGGTCTTCTTCGCGAGCTCGCATACCTGCATCGCCACGGGCACAATGTTCTCGTTGTTCGGCAGGATCACCACCTCCTCGGAGGGGATGGCCTCCACCACTTCGAGGATCTGGGCCGTTGACGGGTTCATCGACTGCCCGCCCGGCACCAAATGGTGAACCCCGAGCGAGTGGAAGATCCGGCCCACGCCTTCTCCGTTGGCCACCGCCACCACGGCAGTTCGCTGAGGTGGACCGGCCGGCAACCCGAGTGGCGTCTTCGTCGCACCGGTGCCTTCGCGAACCCAACGCTCCTCTTCGATCTGCTCGGCAAGGTCCGACACCCTGATGTCACGAGGGCGCCCGGCGTCGAGCGCCGCCTCGATCGCTGGTCCGACGTCGTTCGTGTGGATGTGGCAGTTCCACAAGCCGTCCCCGCCAACGACGACGATGGAGTCACCGATGCCCTCCCAGACGTCCTTGAAGGCAGGAATGGTCGCGTCGGACGCCTCTAGGAAGTACATAACCTCGAAGCGAAGATCACCGTGATCGGCGAACGCCGCCGACACCGAGGGGTCGGGAGCTCCGGTACGCGCTGGTCCTGCGTGCGAGGATCCCCTCTTGTTCCAGTCCGTCTCGTCGGTCTGGTCCGTCTCGTCGGTCTGGAATCCCACGTCGTCGACAGCCCACGCGGAAAGTGACACAGCACGCGCCGCGACGGACGGGGCTTCGGGAAGCGGTCGGCCGTCCACCACCTTAAGCAGGGAATCGAAGAGGAGGAGGTAGCCGCACCCACCCGCGTCGACAACCCCGGCCTGGGCCAACACCGGCAAGAGCTCCGGAGTGCGGACAAGTGCGTCGTCAGCCGCCGAGCGAGCCGCCTCTAGAACCCCGATGAGCGTGACCAGGCCCGCTTCGACGACCTTCTTCGCGCCTTCTGCGGCAGCGCGAGCGACCGTGAGGATCGTTCCCTCCACCGGGCGAAGCACAGCCTTGTAGGCAGCTTCACTGGCCGCGTCAAAAGCGGCTGCAAGCTCAGCGCCACTCGGATCGTCGGTGGCGCCAAGCACCCCGGTCAGACCCCGCAGCAGCTGGCACAGGATCACGCCGGAGTTGCCCCTGGCACCCATGAGCGACCCGTGGGCGATGGCCTCGCAGACCGCCTTCATCTCGGGTGTCATCTCGACGACGAAATCGACCGGAGGCGTCATCTGCGCGGGTCCTTCTCCACCGGACTCATCGAGGACCTCGAGCCCTTCGACGCGCCCGAGCTCGGCCACCACCGACTCCAGGGTGAGCATCATGTTCGTCCCGGTGTCACCATCGGGCACCGGGTAGACGTTAAGACGGTTGATCACCTCCTGGTGTGCCCGCAGAACCTGGTGGTAGGTCGTCATGACCCTGGCGACGTCGGCCGCCCTCAGCCGCCCGAGTACCTCCATCTCCCGGATGCTAATCTCGACGTCCGGTCCTGAAGTCCCCCAAAGCCTTACCTAGGAGCGATCGCGTCGTGGCTGCGGTGTGTGAAGTGTGCGGCAAGCATCCGTCGTTCGGCATGAGCCTGAGCCACTCCCATCGCCGCACGAAAAGACGTTGGAACCCCAACATCCAGCGCGTCCGGGCGTTGGTCGACGGGACCCCTCGCCGCGTGAGCGTGTGCACATCGTGCATCCGTGCAGGGAAGATCACGAAGCCACCACGCCGGGGGGCCATTGAGCAGGCCGAGCGCGAGCGCGCAGGGGTGCGATCACCGACCACCTGAGCACCGGGCATCACAAGGGCCTACGCGACGAGAAGGGGCCGGCCCACAGGTCAAGCACCCGAGTCCGCCGCTGGTGGACCATCAGTCGATCTTCGTGAACCGCGAGTACCGGTACGCCTCACGACGACGAGGAGCACACGCCGGGCACCATTGACCGCCGGTTGCTTCGCAATCTGCCCCCCGCCGAGGCGCAAGGGCCGCTCTGCCCCGTCCGCCCTGGACAAAAGGCCCCCTTTTGGCCGGGCCTTGAGGCCGGCGACCGATGACCTTTGCCCCTGCAAGTACCGTGCCTCGCTCGGGCAAAGTACAAGCCAACTCCGCACGACGGGGAATGGACCAAGACCACAGGCGTTTCACAACACGCCGGGCGGGGTTTGGTTGATGCTCAGGCAGCAAAGCTCCAGATCGGGGCAAAGAGGCCCTTCGAATGGGGGCAGGAGAGAGGAATTTGAACATGCGACGGAAGACGTTCGACATGATCTTGACAGCAAGCGGCGCCGTCCTCGTCGTCGTCCTGATCGCCGCAGGCTCGCTGGGCATGTGGGGCTACAGCTACGCCAACACGAACGTGCACAACCAGCTGGCTGCTCAACAGATCTTCTTCCCGAAGCTCGGCAGCTCCGAACTC
>Ga0187852_1000932_pt1 | contig 29316 bp, 26 predicted proteins | sample June2016WEW_6_40_FD_134511 | JGI IMG/M metagenome (GOLD analysis project Ga0187852, IMG submission 134511) | Peatland microbial communities from SPRUCE experiment site at the Marcell Experimental Forest, Minnesota, USA - June2016WEW_6_40 | ecosystem: Environmental > Terrestrial > Soil > Wetlands...
ATCCCGGTGCATTCAATGACCGAGCCGAGGTGTCAACCAGAAAGTTCGACCGTGAGTTTTTGTTTTCCCCTATCAGGTAATTTACACCCGGCCGCCTCCGAAAGCAACGTGCTGTTGGGACTGTCGAGGAGTCGCCTCCGCTGAATCGTGCCGTCGCGCCCGAGAACAGCGTTTGGGAAGTGGATTTTCTCTTGTCGGCTACTTTTACTGTACGCGGAAGTCGGCCCATGACTGGTGGGGCTGGTAGCTGCTAACTCCGGCAACCACCTCTGGCACTCCTTTAACGAGGGAGGGGAACTGCCTGGTCTTCCGTACTCACAACCGTACCGATATCATTCCGGCCGCCAAAAGTGCCTGAACGACAATGCCGACACCAAGGCCCGTGATCGCTGTGGCCGAGGCCATGGGCAGCCAGCGGTTTACGAGTGGCCCGTCGGTCGGCAAAAGTGACAGCAAGCGGCGGGCATAGACCGTCACTAGGCCAATCGAAATCAGCACGGCGGCTAATCCCAGACTAAACGCCAGGATCAGGTAGAGTCCGAACGCCACCCGATGAAGTGAGACTGCGCTCAGCAAGACCACCAGCGCGGCCGGGCAGGGAATAATTCCGCCGGTCACACCGAGCATCACGAGTTGCTTATAAGAAAACTGGCGCTCGAAGCCATGCGTGTGCTCATGGACGTGCTCGTGCCGATGATGCTCGTGTGAGTGTGAGTGCTCGGAATGGTGAACGTGATCGTGGGAATGCGAGTGTCCGTGAGCTTCGTCGTGACCCGAAGGGAAATGATGGTGATGATGCCCTGGCGCGTGTCCGTGGCCGGCATAGCGGCTTCGAAGCATGTAGAGTCCGAGCAGTGCGACGGTCGCACCCGATCCAATGCCGAGCCACGGATAGAGTTGGTCTGGGACGATATACTTCGAGGCGTAAAGGGTAATCAGGCCGAGCGCGTAGACGCCTGCGGTGTGTGTCGCCGTCACAATCAGGCCGAGGAGTAAAGCATGGGCAGCCGTCCCTTGGGAGCCCACCAGGTAAGCCGCGACAATTGTTTTTCCATGCCCGGGCTCGAGTGCATGCAAGCCGCCGAGCGCGGCGGCGACGAGCGCCGCCGTCAGCAGAAACAATATTCCCCATTGATTTGTGGCGATGAGCTCTGTAAAACGGCTGCGTGGGGTCCCCTGTTTATTGGCTTCGAGAGCCAGATTCCCCGGCTTCACTTCGCGAGACACCGTCAATTCCCCGGACGGGGCCGGCGGGTGGTTGACGCGAGCGCCCGATTGCGCGTGCGTCGAATGCCCGCCACCTCCGGTCCCGTCGCCCGAGGAGGGGAGCCGCTTCCCGCGGGCCACGTCCCCTCGCTCCGCCGCGGCGGGGAGCTCAAAGACCAAACGTGCCGACAAGTCCTGTGGGGGGCTGCTAATCAGATCCGTGGGGTAGTTCGCGAGCTGTTCGCTGCGCGACACAGTCGCAGCAGTGCTGGTCGCGAGCCTCAGCCCTGGCGCGGTGGTGGCGACCACTTCCTTCCATCCGACTCGCTCAGGGTAGTTAGCGTCACGATAATCGAGGGTGCATGGGCACGCTACGCCCTCGATATAGGCGCGATAGACCACGCCGATTTTCATAGTCGGTAAATTGCCGGCGCCGGGTGGGAAAATCACGTCATGGGATTGGATATCGAGCTCGAGCGGCACGCCATTGAGCGTCACAACCAGCCCGCTTCTCAGGGCGTTGGCTTTCTGTGCAAGATAAGCAGTCACTCGAGGGTCTTCGGGGTTCGGCACAATCCCAGTGGATTGCATTTCTTGAAATGTAGGAATCTCGGCCAGGTCGAGAATGTATCGCAGTTCGAGCCAGCCGGATGTGACGTGAAGGCCCGCGAAATGGCTGATGCTGAAGTTGCCCATGGGATGGGCGGAAGCGCACCTGGGGCCGAGAACGCCGATCACCAAGGCGAGCGCCGCGAGCGTAGAGCCAGCGGCGCAGAGCCTTCTCCCGCCGCAGAGAACGGCGAGCACAGGATGATATCCCCTGTCGGTTTTCTCCGCGGCGCCGTGCCCGGCCGGCTTGAATAGTCTCTTCATGGCGTTCGCCCGACCCCTTCTAAAACCGCTTCAATGGGCGGCCGGGGCTCCTCGTTTTTGCCTGCCAGTTGAGTGAGGGTTTTTCGCGCCTCACCCGGATAAACCATATGGAAGTGAGGATTCAAGGCCAGGGCGCGCCCGAGCAAGGTCTTCGCGCCATCGGGGTCGCCGAGTTGGAATTCAATCATGCCGGCGTGAAAATCGAGAAGCGCATCCGCCGTGCCCGGCGCGAGAGCCTTCTCCATCGCCTCACGCGCCTCACGGATGCGGCCATTCTTGTAGAGCACCCAGGCGAGAATGTCCCAGGTGTAAACGTCATGGCGAACTTCCAACTCCTGCTTCGCGAGCTGGACGGACTCCTCGAGCTTCAGACTGTGATCGGCATAGAACAGGGCCAACTCGCGGTAGAAGAGCCTCTCGTTGATCGGATTAAGTTTGGCGATGAATTCGATGAGCTCAAGCTGCTTCCGCGCGTCGCCGGGGCGTCCCACCTGCATATCGAGATCGTAGAGGGCGGCGGCGAAAGCAGGAAACGGCACCACGGCGAGAGCCTTCTCGTAAAGCGCGATAGCTTCAGGGTACCGTTCCTGCGCTGCCCGCACCTCCCCGAGGCCCGCGAGATTGCGATAGGAATTGGGGTCAATGAGAAGTCCTGCGCGGTAGGCTTGTTCGGCGCCGGGGATGTCACCGCTCTTGAACGAGATCTCGCCCAATTGATAATCGCTCCATGCCACATTCTCCGCCGGCAAGTGCAGAGTCGTGGCCACCGCTATGGCATCGCGCATCAGCTTGATTGCGCCTTGAGCATCACCACGAAGAAAGTGCAAATAAGCCACGCGGCTCTCGCGCTCGTAGGCCAACGCCGTAGATTCGTTCTCCGGCTGAACTGGGTCGCGTAGCCTTGCGTAGGCCTCGGCAGCTCGGTCGTACTCACCCAGATCGGTGAGCGCGTCGCCTACGATGGCCCATGGGGAAGGGTCGCCGGAGCCGAGCGCCAACGCTTCCTGCGCCCACGAAAGAGCCTCCTCGAACTGATGTTCAGCCATCGCTACGACCGCCATGTGAGTTTTGGCGGAGGCGGCAGCGAGATCGCTCGAGGCGAGGTCAAGCGACTTGTCGAGCGCCGCTTTAGCGAGTTCGTAATAGCTGGCGTCAGCCGTTTCGCGTCCTTTCTGAATGTAAGCGGCTCCTAATTGGTCGTACGCTTTGAAGTCCGACGGATACATCCTGACGTGGAGTTGTGAAGACCGAATCTTCGCGTCGGTGGAGTTTTGAGCGAACGCCATGCCGGAGCAGGTGAGGAGAATCACCGCCGGAGTGAGGAACCGAAATGGGATAGAGCTATTCATTCGCCTCTCTTGCCGTATTGCGCGAGTGCGCTTCGGGTAGCATCCGCCGTCTCCGAGCCGGGATCGAGCTCGAGCGACTGCTGGAAATAGTGGAGTCCCGCGGATTTGGCGCCTGCGGCCGCCTCAATGGTTCCGGCGTGATAATAGAGTTCCGCATCGCGCGCCCCAACCTCCAGCGCTTTTTCGATCTGCCGGCGGGCCTCGTCGAATTGACCGTTCGCGTAAAGCGCCCATGCATAAGTGTCGAGAGTCCGCACATCGTGGCGCCGCTCGATTTCAAGGCGTGCAATGCGAAGGGCTTCTGAAGGTTGGTGGGCCTGGCCTGCATAATAAAAAACCAACTCGAGATTAGCGTTATCGAATTGCTCGATTTGGTCGCGTGCCAGGCGCTCAAAATCGGCAAACTTTTGCCCCGCCTCCGCGGTTCTTCCCGCCAATAGCAGAGCCCGCGCCTCGAGATTACGGCTCTGGGCACTGGCGAAACTTCGGTTGCGCGTCGCAAGCAATTCCACTGCCTCGGAGTAACGATGCTCGGCTATTCGAACTTTAGCCAGCTCCTCCAGAGACAGGTAATAGTTGGGGAAAATCTTTAGAGCTTGTTGGAGAAGCGGGTCGGCTTTTTCCGGCTGGCCCGCCTCGAGTTCGAGCCGCGCCATTCGCGTCAATATCCAAGCCGTCTCCTCGGTCTCGAATGGAGGCACCTGCTGGAGCGCCCGGCTCAGGAAATCCAAGGCCCCATCGATATCGCCCCAATCCTCGCGCAGGTTTGCGCCGCACAGGAAAGCGGGCAGGTTGCCGGGGCGAAGATTCATCATCCACTGGGCAGCCTGCTCGGCCGCATCGTAATCGCCGAGCGCGGCGTCTGCTTCTGCCATATATCCCCATACCAGAACTGCGTCCGGCATACGGTGGTTGAGCGCGCGGGCTTCTGCAAGCGCCTGGGAGTATTTCTGCTCGCCCAGGAGAAGAGCGGCGTGTGCCTGCCCAGCCTCAAAATTATCCGGCTGAAGCCGGCGGGAGTTTTCGACCGCCTCCGCAGCTTGCTGGAAGTACGACTTGTCGCCCGTCTCCCGCGCCCGGCGGATGAGCGCGGTCGCCAGGTCGTTGTATGCCATGTAACGATCCGGCTGTTTTTGCAAGACTTTCTGAGCCGCCGCGATGCGAAGTTCAGCCGGCGATGCCGAGCCCCCATCGGCGCCCCAAGCAGCAGGAGTCGCGGGGACTGACAGCAAGAGACCAAGAATCAGAATCCTCATAGTCAACCTTCTCGAGGCGATCACTCTCGCAGGCCCAGACGGCCGAAATATTGTGGCCCACGGCGAAAGCCGTGGGATAGCCGGTGTTGGTTAACGATCAAGCCCGTCAGCCGACGGGCGACAGACTTCCTACGCTCCGTCCAATACATCTGTCGCCCCTATGGGGCTTGCTCATGACGCTGATGCTTTATCCCATGGCTTTGGCCATGGGCCACATTCTGCCGCCCGTCGGCTGACGGGCTCCGATGGTGGTAGCGATCTCAGGTTAACGCCTATGGGCCGTTGGCCTGGGCTTTGTTAGACTGCCCCTTTGGGGCTTAAGAATGTCATCGGCACGTCAGCGGGGATCGCGACACGCCATCGAATCGCCCCGACTTACTCCACGAATTACTTGGGGCAGGTGACTACTCGGCGCAAGCAGGTCCCGTTCCACCCGTGCAGCCAGGATCGCCTGGATCGATGTGTACTCTCCCGCGTCCGCTCGGGCAGTAATCGACGTAGGGAAACGCCGTGTGGAAATGCGTATTGGCTTCGACGAGATTAGTCATGCCGTCGGTAGCCAGATCCACGTTCACATCATTGACGTTCACTCCATCGCCCAGAATGTTATTGGGGAAGGCGGCACAGTTACTCGCGTGGGCAGGGCCGCACTTATTTCCCGCCAGCACTCCGCCGACGGCCACGCGCAGCGTGATATCCGTAACATCATCCGCCAACCGCCTGCCGTTCGGGAAACCGGCCGCATCGCCTCCGAGCAACCCAAGGCGGCTGGCGCTGGCGGGCGCTGTGGGAGGCACTCCGGTGTTCAGCCGCAGCAGATCGGCGATGGGTCCTGCGGGCGTACCCGCAGCGGCAATAGGCGGGAGATATTCCACCAGCGGCAGGAGATCGGTACGGGGAGCGGGTGGTGAATACAATGCCCCTGGCGCCAGCACCGAATAGAGCGAGTCGACAATCGAAACAAATACCGGATTCAGATCGAAGCTCGCAAATTGGGAATCATTCAAAGGGTTGGACATGCTCCAGTAGTCTTTGCTTCCGATGCCGATCACGAGTTCGTTGATGAGCGGATTCCCCAGCCGCTGCACCTGGCTGAAGCCGCCGGGGCTGTAGACCACCGGCTTGGGAGCGCGGTGGATCGTAAGTGCCGGCCGTGATGTCGAAGCCCAAATTCCAATGGTGGCGTGCGGGGAGGTTGAAAGCTCCACGTTGCCCGTACTCGTTAGCATTGCGATGGGCACTTGGATGGCAATCGCATCGACCGCATACCCCGAGACTGTATCTGAGACAAAGTTCTGATTGGCAGCGTCCTCCGTGGCGGTGAGGACACCCGGGACGCCCGTACCTCCGGGAATTGTCCTGAGGTTAACCGTATCGAAAGTCGCGCCCAAATCGATGAAAAAGGGATCGTCAACGGTGCCGGCGAAAACTGAAATGCCATGGCTTGTATCGCCGTAGGTACCCGCAGTGTAGAGATCGGCGTAACTCATGGTGCGTGGGCCGGCGTTGGCGGGAACCGCAAAAAACGGGGAGCCATCGGAGTTGACAATCTGAGTACTAGCGCCGTTCTTAATCATGGTGACGGTATAGGTCTGCCGCAAATTAAGGCCGGGGTTCGCAAAACTGGTGATCTGGGGCGGAACCCCGGGCGCCGAGCCGGAGAAGCCGGCTAGACCGTTAGGAACAGTGGGCAGTTGGTATTGAGTTGAAAACCGGAACTGGAACACGACATCGTCCCTGCCGTCATTGTCGTTGTCGATGTGAATCTGGTAGAGGATCTGCGGGTCGAAGGGGAACCAGTTGGGGCCATTCGCCGGCTCCTCGAACGGGTTGACCGCCATGATCATCGTAACGCTCGGCGGATTCGTATCGTTGCCGCTGCTGTCGTAGCTGCGAAATGCCCAAAGATCCGTGATATCCGCACCCGGATCAAGGGCCGTGATCGGCGCTTCGCGGTGGCTGGAAGCCAGCATTCCTCGAGGTCCCAGGAGGAAGTCTCCGACGGCGCAGATTGCCAGCAAAACCAGGGTCAGTCCAACTACAGTTCTCGCTCTTTTCATCCCGCACCTCATCTCCTTTAATTGGGTTCAAGAATTGTGAAACCAGATTGCTGAGATACACTTCAGGCCCCTTCGCAAGGCAGGTCTAACTTAAAGCCTGCCGAGAACTGAGACCCGCCCGACCGATGCGTCGGCGGGAGCGTCCTCCGTTGGAACTTCTCGAAATGGGTGCCCAACTACAAGTACGTCGAAAGGGGCTTCAGCGGATTGCAGGAACTTGAGAAAGGTTAAATCAGGAAACAGACCCAATGAGGACCTTGGGACCCGTGGGAGCGGGAACTCCGCCCCGCGGCTCGATGGTAACGGCGAACACCTTGGCAGTGAGGCCTGATGGAAGTGGCGGCAGGATGACCTGTCCATTCCCAATGGAGTCGGTGTTGAAAATCCCGGCGTCAACCGGCGCTCCTTGCGCAGGAATCAACCACAACTCGTATGTCTGGCCGGGGGAAAGAGAGCGAAGATGAGTGGCGTAGAACAGCAGACCTTTGCCGGGATTGTAGAACACCTTGCCGTGAGGCTCAGGGTGTACGGCAGCCGGTGAGAGGTCCACCTGAACAGTTTGTGGGGCGGTCAAAATCTCGAGCGCGGCGCGGGCGCGCGCATTCACGGCCTCAAGCTCGCGGCTGGCCGCCTCGAGTTGGCTGTGTGCGAGTTCGAGATCGGAGAGCCTGCGCGAAAGCCGGCGGTTGTCGACGGCGAGCCACGTCGCAGCGGCGACGAGGAGGAAGCCAACCGCCGCCCACACCAGCACCCAGGCAGCCATCCTAAGCCCGCGCCGTTCAGGGGCCGGGGGCGCGCTCCTGATGGGCCCGCCGCCGCGCGCTTTGAAGGCTTCGAGGATACGTTCGCGCACGATCGGACTTGGCTTGACCGCCGGAGCGGCAAACGCCAGCAAGGCAAGCGTCCCGCGGGAGGCCGCAAGTTTGTCGCGGCATGCGGAACAAGCGTACAGGTGGCCCTCGAGTTCAGCCTTGTCCGCTCCGTCAAGCACGCCCAGTCCGTAGAGCGCAATCTCTTCTTCGAATTGGTGGTGTTCGTTCACAGTCCGTTAAATTCTAAACACTGTCCTTAGCGAAGCGAGCGCAGACCTGAGGCGTGTCTTCACCGTTCCCAACGGATCTCCGGTGCGCTTGGCGATTTCGCTTTGAGTGAGTCCTTCGAAATAGGCAAGCTCCATGGCCACGCGCTGCGCCTCGGGCAGAGCCTGTAAGGCTGCTCGAACTCGCGCCGCCATCTCGTTCTGCGCCGCCTCGCTCTCGATGTCGAGCGACGGCCGGTGCAGTGAAGCCGCATCCTCATCGTCTAACTGTGGAGTGCGGCGGCGAGCGCGGTCGATCGAACGATTGCGAGCCATGACCAGCAGCCAGCTTGAGAGACTTCCACGTGCGGAGTCGAAGTTTGCGGAACGTCGCCAAAGCTGGTGAAAGATGTCCTGAAGGACTTCTTCGGCTGCCCCGCTGTCACCTAAGACGTGCTTGGCCACTGAATACACCAACCCTCCGTATCGGTCGTAGAGGATGCCGAGCGCAGACTCGTCGCCATCCACGATGCGGCGGATCAGGCCCTCGTCAGAGTCTCGGCGATCAGGTCTTTGGCCCGGTGTGGGTGCCACGCCGCAATTCTCCCCTAAATACGTACGAAAGGTTTATTCCAGTGGATTGCTGGGCCCTTAACTTCCGCTTTCTGCTTATAGGATACTATTGGGAACGTCGGGGCGCAAGCGCGTGTATCTCCAACGTCGTGTCTTCGGGGTGGGTGGGGCGGCGACCACGATTCTCCAGCCCCGAAGGGGCGACCTATCCCAGCCCAGGGCAACGCCCCATAAGCGCTAACTTAAGCCTGTCGCCGTCGGCGAAATGCTTCTCGCCGCCACTCTCGCAGGCCCAGAGGGCCGAAAGATTGTGGCCCACGGCGAAAGGAGGTGTGAAAAAATCGGCAAAAGGCAAAAATATGCACGCGCTGTCATTCTGAGCGAAGCGAAGAATCTCGCTTTGAGTGCCTTTGCCATCAGCCACTTCCATCGGCAGAGCGAGATCCTTCGCTTCGCTCAGGATGACAGGCTGGCTGATTCTTTCACACCTTCTTTCGCCATGGGCCACAATCTGCCGCCGCTGCGCGGCTCCGAAGGTCGTGTCGACGTTAAGTTAGCGCTTCTGGGGCAACGCCCGGGGTCAAGCGTGGGTTCAGTCCCAGAAGTGCCGCTCATCAAATGTCGGTCCCGTGGCTCTCCGATAACCGTCGGCACTCTTGCTGAATGGGGGCTGGCGCAGACCCCGCGCCACGTTTTCTCGTTGCGCCCGCACCTTAGCCGGGAGCGGGCCAAGCACGAATGGGTGCCGGTTTCAGCTCTTCCTTTGGACATGTTCAAATGTGTGTTTGAGTGGCCAGCAAATCCCTAACGTCAAAAGCCGCAGACTCGCAATAACAGCGAGTCTGAGCTACCCGCTACCCGCTCTTTCGATCTGGAATTCTTCTCTTGACAAACGGGACGACATAGGCTAGAGTTGTTTCTTGGGGTTGGGCAGGGGGTTCGTCCCTGCCAGTACGTTATGCCAGAAAGTCCTCTTTTGTTTTCGTCCGTGGTCCCTTCCTGTAGTTTCTGCCTCCAAGTGCCGTCGACAAGTCGAGGAGTCAAAGAGTCGAGGAGTGGGAGACCCAGAGCCGACTGCGACCGTCGCGCGCGGGTCGCAGACCGGAAGGTAGCGGAGGGCACCCCAACGTCTCGACTCCTCAACTTATCAACTGCAAAATCCAGGGAACAAAGCGAGAATGTCTATGAAAACAAATGATAAGTACAAAAAGTCTGGTAGCGCAGACCGCCGGTTCCGTGGTCTGCGGATTTTCCTGGGGCGAGCTACGGACCGCAAACACGGCGGTCGGCGCTGCATCAAAATCGGGGGAACAAAGCGAGAATGTCTATGAAAACAAAGGATAAGTACAAAAAGTCTGGTAGCGCTGACCGCCGGTTCTGCGGTCTGCGACTTTTCCTGGGGCGAGTCGCGGACCGCAAACACGGCGGTCCGCGCTGCACCAAAATCGGGGGAACAAAGCGAGAATGTCTATGAAAACAAAGGATAAGTACAAAAAGTCGCTGAGCCGTGCACTGCCAGACCAAACGAACGGAAAGCCCACTTTCCCTCCCACTAGCCGCTCGCGGCGTCAACAAAGCCTTTGATTACTCCACGATCGAGCCTACGGACCACCGCTTTCTTGTAGGTCGATTGGTGTTTGTCGGTCACGTAAGAGGCGGTCCGTAAGGAATTTGCTGTGCTGAAATGCAGCTTGGCCCCGGCAAACCGGTTGTGCTAGTATAGGGACGGAGCTAAGCCTGTCAAGGTCTTTTCGGCGTAAAGTCGGAGTGCAGACGCTTGAAGAAAGCTCATAATCTATTGAAAAATAGTCGCTTAGTCGGTCCTCCGCCCGGCGTACAGGAGGTTACTGACTATCTAGACTACGCCCGCGTCGAGAAGGGTCTTGCCGCCAACAGCATCTCGAATTACCGGCGGGACCTTCTCCAGTTTTCGAGCTTCCTGGCCGGTCGCGAGAAGGCTCTTGCGAATTCAGTCCGCGATGATGTTCGCGCCTTTCTGGCCGCCCTTTATGAGCGGGGAATGAGCGCGCAAAGTGTGGCTCGTCATCTGATTTCCCTCCGGAATTTGTTCGGGTTTTTAACGAAAGAGGGCAGGATCAAAGTCGATCCGACGTCGGATATCGATGCGCCGAAGTTGGAACAAAGGCTACCGCGGTATCTCAGCGCTGACGAAGTTGAAACTCTCCTGGCAAAACCCGACATCTCCACGCCTCGTGGCCTTCGCGACAAGGCGATGTTGGAAGTCTTGTACGCTACCGGCATGAGAGTCTCCGAGTTGGTCCAGGTGCGTTGCGCGGATTTTGAAGCGACCTTGGGCGTGGTTCGATGCATAGGAAAAGGAAACAAAGAGAGGCTAATCCCGGTGGGCAAGTCAGCTTTGCGCGCCGTGGAAGCCTACCGGCAGGGCGGCCGTTCGGACTTTTGCCGAACCGGCAGCGAGCCCTTTCTGTTTCTGAACCGTCAGGGCAAGCCCCTGACGCGCGTGGGATTTTGGAAGATCCTGGCCGGCTACGGGCGTGAGGCGGGCTTTTCAATTCCCCTGGCACCACACCTGGTCCGGCATTCGTTCGCCACCCATCTTCTCGAACGGGGAGCTGACTTGCGCTCCATCCAGCTTATGCTGGGGCACAGTGATATTTCGACGACGCAAGTGTATACGCACGTATTGAAGCAAAGGTTGAAGCAGGTTTACGAAAGTCACCATCCGCGAGCCTGAGCTTCAGGCCGTTTGGGTTTTTAACAAGACTGTAGGATCCTAATTTGGCTCGTAGCGCTGACCTTTAGGTCAGCATTTACGGCCTTGAAGGTCGACACTTGCCGACCTGAAGGTCGGCGCCACGACAGATCAGAAGACGACGAACGAAACGGACGCCGCACACCCATGAGCGACTACAACTTTCTAATGGAAAGCAAGCTCTCGCCAGAGCAAAACGGCGTGCTCGGCCTGATCAGCCGCGCAGCCTCCGAGCAGGGATTCAACCTGTACTTGGTTGGAGGCGCGGTTCGAGATCTGACCTACGGCCAGCAGGTGGTCCGCGATTTGGATTTCGCCGTGGAAGGCGATCCTCTCAAGGTCCTTCGCCGCCTGGAATCGAGAGACTCATCAACCGCGGCGGGCGTCAATGCCCGCCCAGGCGCCGGAAGTGCCAAGCCATTAACGCTTGAGTATCAGGAGTTCGATTCGCACGCGGCAGCCCTCGAGCTTTGGTTTTCGAACGGAGTGCGAGTGGAGTTGGGCCAGTGCCGGGAGGAAATCTTTCCGAAACCCGGCCAGCGTCCGGAGGGACGGCCGGCCACCATCTTTGAGGACCTGAGGCGACGGGACTTCTCAATCAATGCCATGGCCATTTCGCTTCATCCTAACTCCCGGGGCTTGCTTCTTGACCCTACAAACGGCGCAGGGGACATTGAACGCCACGAACTCAGGGTTTTGCATCCCCGCAGCTTCTCTGAAGATCCTCTGAGGATTTACCGCATTCTGCGGCTCGGCTTGCGGCTGGATTTTACAATCGAGGAACGAACCAAGAACTATTTCGAGACGGCCCTCCAGAATCATGCCTGGGAACGGCTGGGGCCTGACCAACAAGGCCGTGAGCTGCGCGCAATTCTCGAAGAGGCTGACCCCTCCCGTAGTCTGAAAGCGCTCACAGAGCGGAAACTCCTGGGAGGGTTGGATAAGAAACTGGCGACGCTACGAATTACCTACGACCACTTCGCGAAGACCCGCACCGCGGCAGGTATAGTCCCTGGCGCCGATCCCTATTTGATCAATTTCCTTAGCCTGGTCGAAAAGCTGGGCGGCTGTGAAAAGCAAAGAATGGCGAAGAAAGTGTTGCGAGTCGGCAAGGTGATCAAGGAAGTCCTGAACCTCGAGCACGACGCGAAGAAGTTGAGCCGACTGCTCGTCAGCTCGAAAGCCGCAGTGCCTCACCAGGTTTACAACCTGATCTCGAAAGAGTCTCCCAACCTCCTGCTCTACTTGCTGGTCTATGGCCCGCAGGCTAAGGTTCAAACCCGGGTTAAGAACTACTTTACCAAGTATTTGCCGATGCGGGATAACCTGCCGCAATCGGAATTGCAAGCCTTGGGATTCAAGCCGGGACCCAAGTTCGATCAAGTCATCGAGAGCGTCTTCATGGACCAGTTGGACGGCAAGATCAAGACGCCCCAGCAAGTCACCAAAGCTCTCCGCGACAGGGCAGGCATCAAGGAACTGCCGCCTCCGCCTCCGCCCCAGGTGCACCGCCACCGCAAGTCAAAAGAAGTCGCGTAGTTGTACGCGTGATTCCTGCTTGACATCCCCCCGGCCCTAACCTATCATGAGCAGGAGAGGTTGACCTTGTTTGGTGGTGCATTTCCGGAAATCGCGTTCATTCTGTTCATTGCTTTCCTACTGTTTGGGCCCAAGAAACTCCCAGAGATTGCACGGACGCTGGGAAAGGGTTTGGGCGAGTTACGACGTGCCTCCAACGAATTGAAGTTCTCGCTGGAAGAGGAAATCAAGAACCTGGACCGCTACCAGGAGAGCCCAGCCGACTCAAGCCCAAAGTATGGCCACAACGATCCAGAACCCACCCCCAAAGAACCCGGACAGTGATCCTGAGGACCAAGAACTAAGCGGCAAGCAGATGTCGTTCCTCGAGCACCTCGAGGAACTTCGCGTGCGGCTGGTTCGTTCCGTCCTCTCGCTCGTCGTCGGATTCTCTATCTGCTTTTACTTTCACGAGAAGATTTACTGGTACCTGGCAAAGCCCCTCACCGACACCCTGCGCGCCCTGCACATGCCGGACAAGCTAGTCTATACGAACCCGATTGACCCTTTTAATCTCTACCTCAAGATCTCCGCCATGGCGGGTCTTTTTCTGGCCTCGCCTTACGTTCTCTATCAGCTATGGCTATTCATTTCTCCCGGTCTGTACCGGCATGAAAAGCGTTATGTGTGGCCGTTCGTCGGGCTGACGAGCGGATTGTTCATCGCCGGCGGGCTCTTTGCTTACAAGCTGGCTTTCCCCCCGTGCTTGCGATTCCTGCTGACGTTCGGCCACGACTTTCAACCGATGGTGACCATCAACGAGTATTGGAGTATCGCGATGACCATCATCGTTGGCGTCGGTGTGGTCTTCGAGCTCCCCGTCATCATTCTAATCCTCTCGATCTTTGGAATTGTCACTCCCAAGTTTCTCATCAAGCAACTGCGGTACGCGGTGCTGCTGACTGCGGTCGCCGCCGCTGCCATCGCCCCCACTCCCGACTTTGCCACACTCTTTATGCTTTGGATTCCTATGGTCGGGCTCTACATCGTCAGCATCGGGCTTTCCTGGCTTGTCTATTTGCGCAAGAAACGGAAGAAACAACGTGCAGAGGCTTAAACGCGAGGGACTGCGGCGGTTACTGATCCTGATCGCAGCCTGCGTGTGCCTCAGCTTTGCCTCGCCTTTGAGACCAACCGAGCCGGCCGGCTTCAACGGTGGGCATGCCTTCGAGGATCTTAAGCACCTTGTTTCATTCGGCCCCAGGCCTTCAGGTTCTGCGGCTTTGGACAAGGCCCGCGAATGGTTAGTTCATGAACTTCGCGGCGCCGGCGCTGAGGTGGAGGAAGATTCGTTCACGGCATCAACCCCCATCGGCCCAATCCCCATGACCAATCTCATCGCGAAGTTCCCCGGTTCGGGTCGCGAGTCGGTGATTGTGGCCGGCCACTACGATACAAAACGCTTCGACGATTTCCGCTTTTTGGGAGCGAACGATGGCGGCTCGAGCGCCGCGCTCCTCGTGGAACTTGCTCGCGTCCTGAACGGTCAAAAGCACGCCTTGAATTATTGGCTGGTCTTCTTTGACGGGGAAGAGGCTGTCCGCACTCAGTGGGAAGGCGCAGACAACACTTACGGAAGCCGCCACCTGGTCGAGAAACTTTCACAGGGCGGGGAACTCAGCCGCATCAAGGCCCTGATCCTGGTGGATATGGTCGGCGATGCGCAGCTCCGCATACCCCGGGAATCCAACTCGACCCCTTGGCTGACGGACCTGGTTTTCAGGACCGCTCAACACCTCGGCTACTCGATATACTTCGTGGGCAGCCAGGACGCGGTCGAGGATGACCACATCCCGTTCGTTAACGCCGGCGTCTCAGCTCTCGACCTGATCGACCTTGATTACGGACCCAACGGGAGCTATTGGCACACCGCCCAGGACACGCCGGAACATTGCAGTCCCCTGAGCTTGACCGTCGTGGGCCGAGTCGTCGCCGCCTCGCTCGAGGAATTGGATAAATCCCCTTCTAAGAAGTAGCAGGCATTAGTTACAAACCAGTGGACGGAAAGCCGGCCGTCTACCAGTTGTGCGGGAGAAACCTCGTGGCAACAGCCCTCTCCCTTGGGGAGAGGGTGTCGCGCTCCGGCGGTTTCGTCAGCCGGAGCGTGACGGGTGAGGGGTTGGTTGCACGACTATCAGAGGGTACCGAGGCTCGAAAGCAAATTCGCTAACAGTTCAAGCGGCACATGGCACAGGTCAATTGGCAACTGGTCGGTGATTCAACAGATCGCGAATTGTGAACCAATTGAGTTTTGCCGTTTGAACTCGCTGCTTGCGCACGGAGTGACGACACGAAGAGACCCCTCACCCGTCCCGCGACGGCTGATGACGGCGCCGTCGCCGGACACCCTCTCCCCAAGGGAGAGGGCAGTCGACCCCCCGCGTTGCCGTCGCTTCAACGGAGAACTGCTAACCTCCTACGCGAAGAAAACCAGGGCGTCTTTTGCAGCAAACGAATGTCTGGCGGATGAGGCTTGGTCTTTTAAGGGGAAGTCTGAACGGTAGTGGGCGCCGCGACTCTCCTGCCGCGCCAGCGCGCATTGGGTGATGATTCTGCCGACCTCCAGAATATTGCGGGCCTCGTGAAACTGGATGGAAGGATTGGGCTGGCAATCCAGATGAAGTAAGTTGAGCCGGCGCAACGCCACGCAAGTCTCTTTACCATTCCGGATGATGCCCACGTTATTCCACAGAATGGAACGGACCTCTTCCACGCATTTTTGTGCAGAAACTCGTACCGGTTCGCTCTCGCAGGCCTTCGACTCTTGCTCGGGAGCAGTGTGGCCGGCATGAAGGCCGGGAACTTTGCCGGGCGAGGGCGGCTTGAATTCCTGCCGCTGCCCGATCATTGCGGCGGCCGCGCGGGCGCCGAATACCAAGCCCTCGAGCAGGGAATTACTGGCCAGGCGGTTGGCGCCGTGGACTCCGGTCGAGGCAACCTCGCCTGCGGCATAGAGGCCGCGCAATGTCGTGGCGCCGTTGAGGTCGGTGGCAACTCCGCCCATGGCGTAGTGAGCAGCGGGGCGAATGGGCACCAGGTCGGCGGTGATGTCGATGTTGTAGTTCAGGCACGTCGAGTAGATTCGCGGGAAGCGCTTCTTCACCAGCGCCGGGTCAAGTTCCGTCATATCCAGGTAGACGCATTCGCTTTCCGTTTTCTGCATCTCCATGACGATGGCGCGCGAAACGATGTCGCGCGGGGCCAATTCCGCAGCCTCGTGATAACGCGGCATGAACCGCTCCAGGAGCACGTTGCGCAAACAGGCGCCTTCGCCGCGCAAGGCCTCGGAAAGCAGGAAGCGCGGGGCTCGCTTCGCGTACAAGGCCGTGGGATGAAACTGCACAAACTCCATGTCGCTGCACAGCGCGCCGGCGCGATAAGCCATCGCTACTCCGTCGCCGGTGGCAACTTCGGGATTGGTAGTTTCCTTGTAAACTTGCCCCAAGCCGCCGGTCGCCAGCAGCACCGCTTTGGCGCGCACGGTCTTCACTGTGGAAGTTTTCTGCTCGAGGAAAGTCACTCCCGAGACGCGTCGATCCTCCACCAAAAGGTCTATCGCAAAGGAATGCGGCAGGAACCGGATGCTTCGCCGGGAACGGGCCTTGGCCATCAAGGCGCGGAGGATTTCGCTGCCAGTGGAATCGCCCTGGGCATGCAGGACGCGCGAACGGCTGTGAGCGCCTTCGCGTGTGAAGGCCAGTTTATTGCCTTCGCGATCGAAGCGCATTCCCCAGGCGATCAGCTGCTCGATCTGCTGAGGTCCTTCGTTCACCAGGATCTGCACGGCTTCTTCACTGCACAAACCGTCGCCGGCTCGGAGTGTGTCCTCGAGGTGCAGCCCCACTTCATCATCCTCGGCCAGAGCCGCGGCAATGCCGCCCTGCGCGTACTCCGTACTGGATTCGTGGAGTTCGCCTTTGGTCAAAGCGAGCACTTCGCCTACCGGAGCGAGTTCAAGCGCCGCTCGCGTGCCGGCAATCCCACCACCGACGATCAGGAAATCCGTCTCCAACTCTTTCCTTCCGGACATATCCCTTCAATGATAGCCTTCACCTCATAAGGCTGCAACAGGTACAAGAGAAGTGGCTAGTGGTTAGTGCTTGGTGGTTAGTGCTTAGTGCCTAGCGAGTCAACAACGAGATGTCATTCTGAGGCCCGTTCTTTGGGCCGAAGAATCCCCGCAGTTTCTCTGGATGTCGAAGAACTACGAAGATCCGTCGGCACCCCGATCGGACCGGGACTCCTTAGGATGATGGCGTGATCGTAGCGCCGACCTTCAGGTCGGCAACTGCTGACCTAAAGGTCAGCGCTACCCTGACCCGGTCTACGAATCGGCCGCCCTTGCGGCCTGATGTGCTGTCATGGTATCAGTAACATTTCGAGGGAATACTAGAAACTGTTTCAAGACTTTGTGCACCTGACCGAAACTGGGATGCTCGACCTGGGGCGAAACTGTGCTCCCCGGAGGGGAGCAAATTGAGTAGCCGGGGGTGAAACCCCCGGACAATGGCCCCACACTCCGCCATCGGCACCCCTCTCCCTGCGAGCGGGGAGAGGGGAAGGGGGTGAGGGGGGCCACATTTCTCGGGGCGTTGCCCCCGGCTACTCAAGTCCGGCCCCTACGGGGCTAAGCTTTCGGACGTCCTAGAGGTCTTGAAACGGCTTGTAAGATCGGAGAGCTGACGGCTGAAAGCTGAAAGCTGCCTATGAAACGTTTCCGGGTGACTTCCAAAGGTTTCAAGTACAGCGTCAATGTGGGGCGCGGGGCTTGGCGCACTTTTGCCGACTTTCCGCACGACCGCTACTCGGCGATTTTCGTACTTACGGAGCGGCCGTTGTGGGAACGCTGGGGAAAGAGATTTCTCCGCGAAAGCAGCCTCGAGAACGCACGCGCTCTTTTCGTTCCCTCCGGCGAGAATTCGAAAAGCATGATGATGGCGGAGCGGGTCGGGGCTGAGTTGCTCAGGCAACGGGCCGACCGTCGTTCATTGCTCGTGGCCTTCGGCGGGGGAGTCATCGGCGACTTGGGCGGTTTTGTGGCCTCCATCTACATGCGCGGCGTCGATTACGTGCAGGTTCCAACCACGGTCCTGGCGCAGGTGGACAGCGCCATCGGCGGCAAGACCGCGGTGAACGTGCGCGCCATGAAGAATCTTCTCGGAACGTTCTACCCACCGCGCCTGGTGCTGGCGGAGCCTGAGGTTTTGACTTCTCTCGACCAGCGCGCGTTTCGCTCCGGCTTCTTTGAAGTCTCAAAGCACGCCGTCCTTTCGGGGCCCGGCTTTTTCAAACAACTCGAAGCCAAGACATCCCGCCTCCTTCCGAAGCACGCGCGCGGTTTGGCGGAAACGCTGGCGCAAGCGGCGAAGGTCAAAGTGGACGTGGTGAGCCGCGACGAACGCGAAGCCGGCCTGCGCCGCGTCCTTAACTTGGGCCACACCTTCGCCCATGCGCTCGAGGAAGCGAGCGGCTACAGGCGCTTCCTGCATGGGGAGGCTGTGGGTTGGGGAATGCTGATCGTGCTGCGCCTGGCGGAATTGCTGGGCGCGATCGAACCCGCTGAAAGCCACCGGATTGCACGCCTGGTGCGCCAGATCGGCCCCTTGCCTGGCCTCCAGGGCCTCTCAGTGCGGCGCATCATAAATCTCTTGCCGCAGGATAAGAAGGCGGTCGGCGGGCGAATTCACTGGGTCATCCCCGAACGAATCGGCAAGGTCAGGATCACAGACCAGGTCCCGATGCACCTCGCCGAAACTGCGTTTCGGGAAGTGCAGCGCGGTGGTTGACATGAGTGACCCTGCACACATCCATCCCCTCGGCGGCCAGCACGGTTCCGTGAAGCCCAGTGACTCCACTGCCCGCGCCATCCGCAAAATGTTTGAGGCGGTCGCGCCGCGTTACGATTTTCTGAACCATTTCCTTTCGCTCGGCCGAGACGTGGCGTGGCGGAAAGCTACGGCCGAGACTCTGCGCCACGTGCTCGAGCGTCCGGGCTCAAGCGTCGCAGACCTTTGTTGTGGCACGGGCGATCTGGCCTTCGAACTTGAGCATTATTCAGCCGGCAGGGTGTTTGGAACGGACTTCTGCCGCCCCATGCTTGTCCTGGCGAAGAAAAAAGCTCTGCGGCATTCAACCCTCTTCCTCGAAGCTGATACACTGGCACTGCCGTTTCCCAATGCATTTCTGGATCTCGTCACGCTGGCTTTCGGTTTTCGTAACCTGGCCAGTTACACGAGCGGCCTCGAGGAAATCCGCCGGGTTCTCAAGCCTAACGGAGTGCTTGCCATCCTCGAGTTCTCCGAGGTCCAGGGAATGCTCTTCGGGCCGCTCTTTCGCTTCTATTTCCGTTACCTGCTGCCGCGGGTTGGAACCTGGGTCTCCGGCGTCCGCGGGCCCTACCGGTATCTCCACGATTCGGTGGCCAGGTTCCCCAACCAGCAAGCACTCGCGGAATTGCTGAACGCGCGGGGTTTTCAGAATGTGAGTTATATTAATTTCACAGGCGGGATTGCGGCGCTGCATTTAGCGGAGAAAGCCAGCTAGCAGAAGTCACGAGCCAGGAGTCAGGAGTCTGAAACCACTGCCTACTGCCGACCTGCCTACTGCCCACTGCCGACCGCTTCGCCGCTCGCCTCAAATTCCTGCTGCAGCTCTTCCAGGGCTTTCTGGGCCTCGTCCTTCAGCTCTTGTTTCTGAGAAATTTCGTCTTCCTTGTCTTTGACCTTCCCATCCAGATCCGCTTTGGTGCGGGAGTTGAGGGTTTGCACGACCTGGATGCGAAGAAGCTTCAGTTCTTCTTGCGAGACGCGTAGCTGCTCCTCGGTATAGGCCAGGCGGGCGCGCGCCAATTTGAACCGGGCGTCCCAGTCATTCCCGCTTTTGCCTGCAGGCTGTGCTGCGGGATTTGCTCCCGGCTCTCCAGGCGGCACATTGCGAAGCCAGCCGGGATCGCCACCGGCGCGGCGCAGTTCCTCGTGGAGGTCGTCGATCGCCTCCTGATCTTTGGCAACGGCCGCTTGCTTCGCGTCGATCTGACCCTGCAGGCTATGTACGTCGGACATGGCGGTGGGCCCACTCGACTGTAACAAGCCCTGGACTGGATCGGAGTAATACATCATCTGGCCCTGGCCCAATTTCTGGTTGAGAACCGTGAGTTCCCGTTGGTCGAGTTCCAGACGCTCCTCGAGTTGGCCCATTCGGTCGCGAAAGTATTCTTCTCCGTGCTTTTCGCTGCCGGCTTGCGCGGGTCCCGGCTTCGAGGATGCGTGTTCGGCTTTGCTGGCAGTTGTTTCCTGGGCAACTGGCTCCCCCGGCTTGACGTCTGTAGTAGTAATGGGCAGCGGCGGCAGAGCCTCGATGTCGTCGTTGGTGTAGACCTTGGGCTTTTCATGAGACTTGGCGCGCTGCGCTTTGGCCTGCCGAGCAACGTCGGCAAGCGAGTCTGAACTCGGTGGGTCCTGAGCCAGGGCTAAATTGGCTGCCCAAGCTATCAGCACGACCAGCGCGGCGATCCTTGCAATTTGGTGTTTCATCGCTCTAATCCCAACTGCGGGACGCTCTCCCGCACCCCAAGGTTACCATCTTGCCAATATGGCCACAAAAGGGTCAAGAGTACTTTTGGGCCAGACGCTCAGCCCCGCCGGGGCGAGACTTGAGTAGCCGGGGGCAACGCCCCCGGAAACGTCACCCCTCACCCCCATTCCCTCTCCCTGCGAGCGGGGAGAGGGGTGCGGAAGGCGGGGTGTGGGGTAGTCCCTTCCCGGGGGTTTCACCCCCGGCTACTCAATTCGCTCCCCTCCGGGGAGCACCTGCCGCTAACCACTGCCTTGCGAAATCGGCTATGATATCTTCCAGACTTAGAGCGCGACGGTCCAGGCTTTGACAAGCCCTGTCGTAAACGCGGTCGGTGCTCGAAGCAGAGCTGACGGCAGCCAATCATGATTGGGAGGATGCATCCGATGGCGGAGCCAACACAAGAAGAGTTGCTGGCCAAAATTGCCGAGCTTGAGAAGCAAGTGGGAACCAAGCGCAGCGGCAAGCTGGAGTTTAAAGTCGGCGAGAAGGGCGGCATGAGCGTTTATGGTTTGGGGCGCTTTCCCGTGACCCTCTATTACGAGCAATGGATCAGGCTGCTTGACGCCGCCGAAGACCTCAGGGGCTTCATGGAATCAAACAAGAGCCGCCTGAAATTGCGGTCACAAGGCTAGGGAGATCGCCGTGTGAAAACAGAAGGGCGAGGCTTTCGAGTCTGTGTGACAACCTCCCTTAGGGTGTCATTCCGAGCGAAGCGAGGAATCTCGCTCTGAATGTTTTCAAGGCAGTGTGAGATTCCTCGTCGCCTGTGGCTCCTCGGAATGACAGCAAAAACGAGTTCTCACACAGAAGACCATTTCTCTACGCCTCCGCACCTCTGCGGTGAGTCCCCGCCCTAAGTCAGTGTTGTCGTAGCACAATGTCCCCTGGCAGATCCTCCCGTTCTACCAGCCTACCCTCATGACGACTGCAATCCACCGGCAAGGGCGGTTCGCGAACCGCCCCTACCGCCTTGAAATCCAGGGTGCGGAGGGGGTAAGCTACAGCGCGAATGTTCCACACTCGCCGGCAGGACGAACCGGCCGCGACCCACGACGAAGGTCGCGGGCGAACAGAGGAATCAATTTGCAGGCACAAATTCTGACCCCAAAGCAGGGAAGGGGATGTAATATGTCGAGTTGGGCAAAAACGGTACTATTTGGGCTTAGCGTTGCGATTGGCATGGGACTCGCGGGGAACACTTTCGCGCAAGGGCAGACGGCGCACTACGATCTTCTCTTGAAGGGCGGCCACGTCATTGACCCGGCGAACGAAGTTGACCGCGTGGCCGACGTAGCGATTGCGGCGGGGAAAATTGCAGCCGTCGCGGACAGCATCCCGGCCGGCGAAGCAGGAAAGGTGGTTGACGTTTCCGGCCTGTACGTGACCCCGGGCTTGATCGATATTCACTTTCACGTGGGCCACGGCGGTGCTCCGCTCAATTGGTTTGCGCCCGAAGCGCGGTCCCTTGCCGCTCCGCTGGGCGTTCCGGCCGACATTGCGCTGGGCGCGGGCGTAACGACGGTGGTGGACGCGGGAACCTCCGGCGCGGAGACTTTCCTTCCGGAAAAGATGGAAGTGATCGACCACGCGAAAGTGCGGGTGTTGGCTTTCCTTAACATTGTTGCTAACGGCATGAACGGCGGCCTCGAGCAGACCGTCGACCAGATGGACCCCCAGCTTTGCGCGGCGACCATAAAGAAATTCCCCGAGATCATCGTGGGAGTCAAGACGGCGCATTACTGGACGCAGAAACCCTGGGACGCGCTGCACGCACCCTGGGCGGCTGTCGACCGCGCCGAGGATTGCGGCAAACTGGCCAATGTGCCGGTGATGTTCGATTTCTGGCCTCGCCCGGACCGGACCTACGAGGAACTTATCCTGAAGAAGATGCGGCCGGGCGATATTCACACCCACGTGTTCGCGCAACAATTTCCAATCCTGCTCGCGGACGGCAAGCTGAATCCCGCTCTAATCGAGGCAAGAGCGCGGGGAGTGATCTTTGACGTCGGGCATGGGGCAGGGAGCTTCTGGTTCCGGAACGCCGTGCCCGCCGTGAAGCAGGGGTTCATTCCCGATTCCATGTCCACGGACTTGCACACGGGGGACTTCACCGTGCTCAGTATGACCGAGGTGATGTCGAAGTTCCTCGCCATGGGTGTGCCGATCGAGGACCTCGTTCGAAGGTCCACGGTGAATCCGGCGCGGGAAATCCACCGCACGGAGCTCGGAACCTTATCGGTGGGAAGGGAAGCGGACGTTGCGGTTCTGGAAGTGCTTCACGGCCGTTTCGGCTACAGCGATAACGGAGTTGCCAGAATGAATGGCAATGTGAAGCTGATTGCCCGCATGACCGTCCGGGCAGGGAGAATATTGTACGACCCCTCGGGCTTGAGTATGGTCGAATGGGAGAAAGCCCCTAAGCAGTATTTCAGCATACCGGAATCAGGCGGCTCTCAACCGGCGCGGGCCGACAATTACCCGAGGAATTAACCGCCATGGAGTGCGGCAGCGAAGCTGCCGCCTTGGAATGCGCGCGGGAAACGGCGGTAGCTGACGCTACCGCACTCCATGGCGCCTTCGGCGCGAGCATTTTCAAAGCAGCTCGGAATAACCGCACCCCAAAGGAGAACTCGTCACCATGAACAAACTACTACTGAAATTGGCAGTTCTGCTGATGGCGCATCTGGCGGCAGTGTCGCTCATGGCCGCAGGCAATCCCGCAAGCGCCTCGGCAAAACGCGCAATTAACCCGCCCGGCACCGCGGAGGGACTGCCGTTCAGCAACGGCATCCTGGTAGGCAACACCCTCTACGTCGCGGGCCAGGAAGGCCTCGCTAACGGCAAGCTGGTTGAGGGTGGCATAGCGGCACAAACCGAGGCGGCACTGACGAATATTAAGAAGATCGTTGAGGCGGGTGGCTTCCGAATGGCCGATGTGGTTTCGGTGACTGTCTACATGGCGGACCTTTCCGAATTCGGAGACATGAACAAGGTCTACAAAACGTTTTTCCCGGAGCCGCGCCCCGCCCGCGCAACTGTGCAGGTGGCCGCATTGGTGAGTAATGCCCGGATCGAGATTTCGGCCATTGCGGTAAAATCGAAGTGAGTGCAGAGTCGAAAGTCAAGAGTCAAGAGTCGAGAGTGGAAAGTCAAGGAGTTGGGTAGTGTCCAATCTCGGGCCGTAACGCCGGCTTCCAGCCGGCCCTGGAGCCGCCAGGATGGCGGCGCTACGGCCAAATTGGGACAGCACCAGGAGTTGGGAAGTCGAGAAATCGCTGAAGCTGTGGCATCAAAATTCCGCCTTTCTACTCTCAACTCTCGACTTTTGACTTTCGACTGTTGACGAGAAGGAGAAGCCCATGTCTAACTCAATTAACCGCAGGAAATTCTTTCGCAAGGCCGGCGGCTCGCTCGTGGCGGGCGGGGCAGTGGCTTACGGCAGCGGGGTGGCCGAGGCACGCTCCAAAAAGCGCCCTGCGCCCGTGAAGGGAGTAGACTATTACGCTAAACTAGGAGTGACTCCCTTCATCAACGCCGCGGGCACCTTCACCTTTCTGTCTGCCTCGATCCTGCCCGAAGAGGTGCAGGCCGCGATGACCCTCGCTGCCCAACAGCCCGTGAACATCGTGGAGCTTCACACGGCGGCTGGCGAGTACCTGGCGAAGCAACTCAAGTGCGAAGCCGCCCTGGTGACGGCCGGCGCCGCCTCTGCCTTGACGCTCGGAACGGCCGCGTGCGTCAGCATGGGCAATGCCCAGTCGATCGCCAATCTGCCGACCGACATGACGGGGCTCAAGAATGAGGTCATCGTTCAGAAGACCCATCGCTACGATTACGACCACGCCCTGAGGAATTGCGGGATCAAATTCGTCAACGTTGAAACACTGGCCGACTATGAGGCGGCGTTCAATGAGAACACCGTGATGGCCCACTTCTTTAACGCTGCTGAAAGCGGCCAGATCAGCCGCGAAGACTGGGTGCGGGTGGCGCACAAGCACAATGTGCCGTGCTTCAACGACGCCGCCGCCGACGTGCCGCCCATCTCCAATCTTTGGAATTACACCCAGATGGGATTTGATCTCGTGACGTTTTCGGGCGGAAAGGGGATGCGCGGGCCGCAGTGCAGCGGATTGCTGCTGGGGAGGAAGGACCTGATCGAATATGCCGTAAAGAACAACAACCCCTACGGCAACACCGTCGGTCGCGGCATGAAGGTCGGGAAGGAAGAGATCGTGGGGATGGTCGCCGCAGTGGATTGGTTCCTGAGCCAGGACGAAACGGCAATGATGGCGGACTTCCAGCGCCGCGCCGAGAATATCGCCGCCCAAGTGAAGAGCATCCCGACCGTGGAAACCAAGATCTTCGTTCCACCGGTCGCCAACCACGTTCCGCATTTGCAGGTTAATTTCGACCAGAATCGAGTCGGCCTGACGGGCCAGCAAATCATGGACAAAATGAGGAAGGGAAGTCCCCGAATTGAGTTGAACCCCGCCATCGGCCCCAACTTTGTCACAGTGGGGGTTTGGATGCTGAAACCGGACGAGGACGTGATCGTCGCCCGTCGCCTGCGGGAGGTGTTTCAGGGGGCAATCCAGTCCTGATTATGTGGGATAGACGTGGCGCGAGCGGGACGACCGCTGCAGTAGCGCTGACCTTCAGGTCAGCACTGAGGATGCCGACCTGAAGGTCAGCGCTACAGATTGGCTTCAAGTAATACATGAATATTTGACACGGGACTTCGGCCTATCCTTCAATTGGCTGCGCTGCTGGATTGGCGGCCTACCAGCACTGTGGCGGACATCGGCGCCGGTCACGGCCAGTTGACCCTGGCTGTGGCCAAGCACGTCGGCAAGATCTATTCCACCGAAGTGCACGACAAACTACCTTCAGCAACTCAATTCCTCGCCGCCCGAAGGCGTCCCAAAAACCGCAGCGGGCATGGCATGCCGCAAAAACTTCTGGTCGAGGAATTCACCTCAGTCGGCTTTGAGGCGGTCAAAACCCGTCGACGGCTGGCCCAACCACGATCATCCCACGAACCACCGTTACTGCGCCGTGTTTCGTAAGCCGAGCTCTTAGCGTGCATTGAGAGCACGTCAGGATTGGACGTACCTAATAGTTAACATAACATACCTTATCAGACACTATGGTAGTCTCAGAACTGTTGCGATTGACAGGACAAAAGGACCACTTCTGCTGCAACACTCTGATATGCGGTCCGTCTAGGCTTTTTTGGCTGGACGTGGACTTTGGAGAATTTTTGGCGCGACTCTCGAAGTAACCCTTCAAGTCCTCAAGCACCGCTGCCCTACCGGGCAAGGCGGAATAAAAAGACTCCGCTTTCGGCCTCGCCTGACACAGATGGCGGGCGCGGCCCCCCGCGTCGACCCAAACATGATGGACTGTTCACAACAACTCAAGTATCCGATGAAGATCTGCATGTGGAGCGATTCTGGCTCAGAAAATCGGCAACTATCCAGGCTGCTCCGGTTATCGCCCAGTTCTGCGCGTTGCCGACCCAATTGATCATTTTGTGGGGATCGGCAAACAGCGCTGGCAGCCACACCAGCAAGCCGAAACCGACGAACATTGCCGTGAGCAATCGAGATGCCAGCAGGGCCGAACGGCCGGAAAGCAACGCGATGGCTGCAAGCGCCAAAGCAATCGTTGTCGTAATCGCCCAGAACATCTGCCCGGGAGGAATCCACTTTGGAACGAAGTCCGCCGTTGCGGAGATGTAAAGGAGTTGTTCAAGCGTGAATGAAATAACACAGATTCCAAAGAAGATGTAACCGGCCCGTGCCAGCCGCGCCGCTCGTCGAAAGCCCCCGGAGAACGACGCGTAAACGATCAGCGCCCCGGAAACTATAGAAAACTGCTCGAAGAAGTTGCCCCAACGATCATAGAGCAAAGGCTCCGTTGCTATACGCGGAAGCCAAAGCAAGGCCCACGTAAGAAAGACGGCGCCTAGCGCCGCAGCCCCTACTCGCGCGGTTTTAGGCCACTGAATCGCGAGACCTCCCAGGAGTTCGACCCCGGCGGCCAGGTAGACGAGAACGGCTCGATGAGGAACATTCCCAAGCGCCTGGATTTGCTGCCAGGGGCCGCCGAAGTCGTGCCACACCAAAGCGAGGACGCCAAACCCAATGGCGGCCAATCCATACACGTGACGTCCGAGGTGGATTTTCATATGTCTTAAAGATTCGCACCCGAAGTGGTTTGGTTCAATATCCACTTGATGGCATTCTGATATGACCATTATGATTCCAGGATATGAAAAAAGCTCCTTCTGGAATCACTCCGGTCATGGCAGTCAACAAGAGGTTTTCGAAGTCACTCTACAAGCAAGTGTATGAGGGGTATCGTCTCGCGATTGCGGCGGGCGATTTGCGCAGAGGACAACGGGTTCCCTCGACCCGAGTGCTGGCTGCGGAACTGGGAATCTCGCGCATGCCGGTCCTCGGTGCTTACGCTCAACTCTTGGCAGAAGGGTATTTTGAAAGCCGCGTGGGTTCGGGCACGACTGTCTCCACTTCCCTGCCCCGCCGCGGGGCCACGCCCCAAACCCAGGGCACTCCCCTGAAGATTCCAGGCCTGAATCGGCGTAAGCTTTCAAAACGTTGCGGCGTTCTGCCAAGCGCGGAAGGATTCTACGGCCGCCGGGACGTCAGGCCATTCGTGGTCAGCCAGATTGCATTTGAGCATTTTCCGCTCCGGATTTGGAACAGTCTGGTGACGCGGCACTCTCGAAGCGCCAGCGCGCAATCTCTGGATTATGGTGACCCGCTAGGATCAAGAGATCTCCGGGAAGTGATCGCCGTTTACCTCCGTACCGCGCGCAGTGTGCGCTGCGAGGCACAACAGATCGTGGTAACGAGCGGTTCGCAACAGGGGCTGGAGGTAGCAACGAGAGTGCTGCTCGACCCGGGAGAGCGAGTTTGGATGGAGGAGCCGGGATACAGCTTTGCGCGAAGCATCTTTGCCATGAGCGACTGCCCGATTGTGCCGGTTCCTGTTGACGCCGAGGGCATGGACGTGGCCTCAGGCGTGAAAATGTGCCCCGACGGGCGCGCGGCTTTGGTGACGCCCTCCCATCAATACCCTCTCGGCGTCACCATGAGCGCTTCGCGGCGACTGCAACTCTTAGACTGGGCGGAGAGGCACAGGTCTTGGATTATCGAGGATGATTATGACAGCGAGTACCGCTTCGAAGGCATGCCGATTGCTTCCTTGCAGGGGCTTGACCGCAACGGTCGCGTCCTGTACGTCGGCACGTTTAGCAAGGTGTTGTTTCCTTCGTTGCGGTTAGGTTACGCCGTCCTTCCGGAGGACCTGGTCGAGCGCTTCCTCGCTGTCCGGTTTGCCATGGACATAAGTCCGCCAACCTTGCACCAGTTGGTGCTCGCCGATTTCATCCGGGAAGGTCATTTCTCGCGCCACATTCGCAGGATGCGAGCGGTCTATGCCGAACGTCGAAACGCCTTGATGGAGAGCCTCCGCGAGGAACTCGGTACTGGAGTGGAGGTGTCAGGAGGCGAAACAGGGTTGCATCTTGCCCTCCTTTTGAATACGGCCTCGGATCGTAGGGTCGCTGACCGCGCCGCACGCCAGAACCTGACTGTAACGCCCCTCTCCCCTCTTTACGCGGGTAAGGCTGCCCGGCAGGGATTCGTCCTGGGTTTTGGCAGCACGCCCGCGAGGGAAATGCCCGCCGCGGCACATAGGCTGCGCATCCTGCTGAGATCAACGCGTTAGGTTCACGGCCGTTGGCGGTGGATACTCGTGAAGGCGTCGGCCTGAGAACGGAGCGCAGAATCGCCCTTTTGCGACTTTGCGGCTTTTGACGTTGCATAGTCCCGAATTCCGAACTTGCGAGGCTCTGGGGGAAGAAACCCCTCACCCGGCTCGCTACTCTCGTCACCCTCTCCCCAACGGAGAGGGCTGAAATCAATCATCGTTGACCGCCCACTCCCTTGGGGAGTCCCAGTGAGGAATCCCATTCCATGTCATTCCGAGGAGCCGAAGGCGACGAGGAATCTCGCGGTGCCTCAAAAAACGCGCAGAGCGAGATTCCTTCACTTCGTTCAGGACAGGCCCTTCGCGGAGTTTACCCTGAGCGGCAGAGCGGGGATTCTTCGCTCCGCTCAGAATGACAAGCGAAGGGCCGAGGATGACAGCGAAGGGCTCGGAATGACAGGCCGAGCCTCACGGGAGGGTGGTCGAGATCGAAGCCCGGATTGCCCGCCAGCAACATACCAGCTCTACTTCCAGCCGCCGCCCAACGCCTTGTAAAGCTGTACGAGGCCCTGGTATTCGTTGTTGCGCGCCTGCGCCAAGGTGAGTTCAGCGCTGAACAAAGAGCGCTGGCTGTCAAGGACATCGAGATAATTCGCCGTGCCGCCGCGATAACGCATCAGCGACACACTCACGGATTCTTGCAGATCCTTCACGGTCTGTTCCTGGCGCTCCCGGACTCCATGCTGTTTTTGATAGCCGATGAGAGCATCAGAAACATCGCCGAAGGCGCGCTGGATGGTCTGCCGGTAGCTAATCAGGGCCTGCCGCTCCTGCGACTTGGCATAGCGCAGGTTATTGCGCAGGTAGCCGCCCTCGAAGATAGGCTGCCCCAGGCTGGCCTCATAACTGTAGATGCTTCCGGGTGCCGGAATATTGCTGCCAAAGAACACGCTGTGTCCCCAAGCTCCGCCTCCGGAGCCAGTCAGAGAAACCTGGGGAAAAAACATTGCCTTGGCCACGCCGATGTTGGCGTTGGCGGCGACGAGCTCCTGCTCGGCTTCGCGGATGTCCGGCCTGCGTTCGAGCAGCGACGACGGCAGCCCTGCCGGCAATTCCGGGGGCAGAGCCTCGGCCCACACCCAGCCGTTTGGCGTCTCGACGCCAAGGCTCTTCCCCCGCGGCACGCTTTGCGGATCGTTACCCAACAAGATGCTGATGGCATCCTCGGTCTGTCCGATTTGCCGCTCCAGGTCCGGGATCTGGGCGTTAGCGGTATCGAGCACTTGGCGTGACTGAAGGACGTCGAGCCTCGTGCCAACACCGTGACTCAGGCGCATCTCGGTGAGCTGGACGGAAT
>Ga0187852_1000933_pt1 | contig 29304 bp, 26 predicted proteins | sample June2016WEW_6_40_FD_134511 | JGI IMG/M metagenome (GOLD analysis project Ga0187852, IMG submission 134511) | Peatland microbial communities from SPRUCE experiment site at the Marcell Experimental Forest, Minnesota, USA - June2016WEW_6_40 | ecosystem: Environmental > Terrestrial > Soil > Wetlands...
CAAGGAAGGAAAGAGCAAGCGAGAGATCATCCGGTGTCTCAAGCGCTACGTGGCTCGCGAGCTCTACCCCTACCTCGTCGAAACGAGGTCTTGACAACCGATAGGAGCATCATGTTCGAGCGGTGAAGCCGGGAACCAGCACGCACAGGTCGGCGGTGTTATCGAGCAGCTCCCCAAACGCCGAATCGCGTGCCGTCCTGCCGAGTCGGCAACATTCTGGCGCGCCCTCTAGCCGGTCTTCTGGATCAAGGCTCCTCCAGCGTCGATGTGACATCACGCGCCAACTGGGCGAGAGCCTCGCGCTGGGACCGGTGGCTCTCCTGCTCCGCCATACTCGAGCTAAGGAGCGCTTCTGCGCTCGTAGCAGCGGAGAGGATCGTTTCTTCAGCCTGCTCGACCTCGGCCCGCATCGCTGTCTCGAAGCGGAGCCGGACCTGGTCAAGACGCTGAGTCAGGTCCCAGCGGGCACGTCCGGCGTGCTTATCGAACTCCTCGGCGAGCTGGTGACGGTCGCGCCCGAGCGCGCGGCGCTGGTACAGAGGTCGCGGCAGGAGCAGGCGTAGGAAACGGGTGAGCCCGGTACCGAGCCCTTCGACGTGCACGAAGATGTAGAAGAACCTTTCGCGCTCCTCGGCGACGGCGGGCACCATCACCTCGGGCAGGTGAACTTCGAAGAGGTCTGCGGCGGCTTGGCGCACCGAATCGACACGTATCTGAGTCCGCGACCTGAAATCCGTAGCGAGCTCCTGCCACGCGCTATCTGCTCGTTCCGCCTCGGCTTGGCGCAACTCCTCGAAGCCTTCGCGCACACAGCGCTCGATCTCCTCGTGCAGCGCGTCCTCGAGTTGTCGCTTAGCCGCAGATGCGGCTTTGGCCTGGAGTTGGGGCGTGAAGCGTGCCGGGGCCGTCTCGGCGTGGGCGGCGAGCTGCTCGGCCACACGCTCTCTGAGCGCGCTTACCGCGTGCTCGAGCAGTACCTGGTCCTCTGCTTGTGCCCGACGCTCGTGGTCGGCCGCTGAGCGGAATTGCTCGACACGTTCGCGAAGCGTCTCCAGCCCGAGCTCCGAGGCGGCCGCTTCGAGCATGACCGAGTCGTACAGCTCGTTGCCGAGCCGTGTGAGTTCTCTGCGTGCCGCGTCGATACGGGCCCCGACTAGCTCCGCTCGGACGAAGCGCTCCAGTGCAGCGCGGAACGCCGCGAACTCGCAAGCATCAGCTCCTGGAGCCTTGCCTTCGAGGATCGCATCCAGGGCTCGCCTGGCAGAAAGGAAGAATATCTCAGTGTGCGGCCCGAGTACGTCTCTTACCTGCGTTTCCATGAAATGCCGCACCTCGACGGTCTCCGACCTCGATAGGTGGTCGACTTTGTTCACGACAATGAAGCTCCGAGTCCCGCGTTCTTCGAGGAGGCCCAACAACTCCTTCTCATCCTCTGAGACGGGGCTATCGACCGAGAGCACAACGATCGCCCCGTCGGCGTCTTTCAGTGCTTCGAGCGCAGCTTCGGTGTTGTGCTCGTGCACCGAAGCGGTGCCTGGAGTGTCCACGAGGACCACTCCAGGTTGGAGCAGCGCCGCGTCGATCGAGACTTCCACTCGGGAGACCTCCAAATAATTGCCCGGGTTCTTTGGCTCGGTTACGAAATCGGCGATGCCATCGATCGGTACCGTTTCGCCATGCCCGTCAAAGTGCACGACGACGGCACCGGGAGAGCCGTAGTGAACCTCTGTGGCAACCGCAGTAAGAGGTATAACGCCGCTGGGAAGGAGAACCCGTTCGACAAGGGCGTTCGTGAGGGTGGACTTTCCGCGTTTGAACTCGCCGAGCACCGCGAGATGGAAGGCTCTTGCGCCCAGCCGTTCGGCCAGGCGTCTGGCGCGTACCGCCAGAGTTGCTCGTTCTCCGCCGAGGTCCGCCAGCCTCTCAGCGGCCTCTCTCATGGACTCAAACGCACCGTTCACGGCTCTGCTCCGGTTGGAGGAGCCATCAGCCCACTGGTGGGCGTTTCGGCCAATCGTCATTGGCCCCGGTGGGTTCCATCACCAGGCGGGATCTCACCCGCATCTCAAGATTACCGGAGTGCGGCGACATGACTTGGTGCGCTGGCAAAGGCCAGCCGGCGGGTACATCCTTGGAAAATGGCAGGCGTTGAGCCTTCTCGTTCAACCAAGCAGCCACCTGGTTGGATTGACCGTAAAGCCGCAGGACACTACGTGCTCGGCCGGCGCACCCCCGAGGGGGGCTACTGCTTCTACAGGACGCCGGAGTGGGGCGTGGAGGAGCCGAACGCTTCCGACACTCTGGCTGCTCTCGAGGCCCTACGGATCCTTGGCGTCACGCCGCCAGAGCCGGAGGCGACCGGCCGCTGGCTACAAACCTTGCAGGACGAAGACGGTGGGTATCCGAGTTTCGGCATCGGATGGGCAGCACTGCGAGCGATCGCTCTCCTCGGGATGCAGCCGGCACATCCGCCAGCGAATTGGGTAGCGAACCAGACGAAGCTTCTTTTTCGAGGAAACGGGCCCCGTGACTGGCGCGGCACACTGCGAAACGCCCTGCACCTCGTGGAACTGCTGAGCCTAACGAGTTCGAATCCCGACGCCGAGGAGCGCTGTGCGCTCACCAGGCTTCTTGACAGGTCGTCGGACCCGAACGGCGGATGGACACGCCCAGGGGCGGACTTGGAGGCGACGGCGATGGCACTGCGTCTTGTGAGGTTCGCCAGACTCTCTCGCCGCGTGGAGCCGGATGTCGCGGAGTACCTGGACCGCTGCGAGGACGGAGTCCTCGGCCTGCGACTGACCCCGAACACCGTTTCCACCTCAGTCGATGCCCTTTGGGGTGGGCTTTACATCGCGCATGTGCTCGGGCTCGACTTGAGCTACCCCGGGGAAATCCGTACGAGCCTGATGCTGCTCCAGCGTCCTGACGGCGGCCTCGGCACCAAACACCGCGCCATCACGCGCTTGCGAGACACATGGCTCGGGCTTGAAGCAGCGTGCATGCTCGATGATTTGGAGGCGAAACGGAAATGAACGAAATACCGCGTGTCAGCGACTCCCCATAATCCCTCTGCTGCCCACCTTGTTCGCGTATCTCCGAGGTGCCGGTCGAGGCAGTCTGTGAACAGAATGCCGCGCCAAAATCTCGCCACGGCACCTGCAACCGAAGGCGCCCATAACTGTTCATCCCGGTTGCATTGTGTATCCACGTGACCCGCGCTGAAAGTGCCGATGCCGGTAACCGGGCTCTGAGAGGCGACCGCGCGCTATCCGCGGCTTGGCGTGATATCGCTCAGGTCCGGGTCCGGTCAGGTTCGGCATGGGGTCGCGCAACCCGGCAGTTGCGGACGGTCGGACATGAGGCCGAATCCGGGCATGCTTGCACACGGTGAGCGACCGCCATGACCCGAAGCAGCCTCCCGATACCACTGGTCGGCTCGGGTGGGTGCTGGCGACCGTTGGATGCTCAGGAGCACTGGCCGCCGCCCTGCTGAGCCCCGTTCATGCCCGGTCCGCGGCAGCACAGGACTGGTCCCCGTTCGTCCTCGTGGCGGGCCTGCTCCTGGTGGGCCTCGTCGCCAACGCGGACGGGTTGTTCTCCACCGCCGGACAGGGGCTCGCTCGCCTGGCACCGAACGGGTTGGTCCTCTACGTCGGTGCCGTCGTGCTGATCGTGGCGGTGACGACGGTGTTGAATCTCGACACCTCGGTGGCGTTCCTCACGCCCATCCTCGTCTACACCGCCCGCAACCGGGGCGAGGGCGAGGCGCCACTCCTTTACGGATGCCTGCTCCTGTCCAATGCCGGATCGCTCCTGCTCCCCGGCTCCAACCTCACCAACCTGATCGTCCTCGGCCACCTCCACCTTTCGGGCAGACAGTTCCTCGGGCACATGGCCCCGGCGGCGATCGCCGCGGCACTGGTGACCGCGGTGGTGGTCGGCGGCGCCGAACATCGTTCGCTGCGCACGACGATCGCCCCGGTATCGGAACTCGAGCGACCGGTGCTGGGCGTCGGAATGATCGCCGTGGTGGCGGTCACCGTGCTGGTGCTCGTCCTTCGGTCGCCCGCTGCTCCGGTGGCGGTGGTCGGTGTGGTGGCGGTCGGCGTCCGCTCGTTCTCCCCGGACGTGTCGCCCAGGCGGGCGTTGGGGGTACTCGGACTCCCCGTGCTCGTTGGCCTGTTCGGAGTCGCCGTCGCCCTCGGGGCCTTGGGACGGGCATGGTCGGGACCGGCGAATCTGCTGTCGCACCTCGACGCCTGGGGAACCGCGGCCGTCGGGGCCCTCGCCAGCGTGGTCGTGAACAACCTCCCCGCCGCGTCGCTGTTGGCGGCCCGGGTGCCGCCTCGACTGTTCGCCCTCCTGGTGGGGTTGAACATCGGCCCGAACCTGTTCGTCACCGGTTCGCTCGCCTGGCTGTTGTGGCTCCGGGCGGCGAAGTCCGCCGGTGCTCGACCATCTGTCGCCAAAGCGAGCCTTCTCGGCGTCGTGGCGGTGCCCCTGTCCATGGCTGCCGCCCTGGGCATGCTCGCCCTCAACGGGTCACACTGAAGTGTCAGCAGACCATCCGGTACGTGTAGATATGCCGGGTGAGAGCCGTCACCTCGTCAGGTGGCGCGGAGCACACCGTCCGGTAAGGAAACCTCCCGTGTGATACCGCTCATAAGCCGTTCCGACGGGCCTCAATCTGGAGTCGCGCAATCCGGCATGTTCGAGCGCTCTGTTCGCCACGGCCAGGGCTCGGGAGCGAGCTGATACCGGTCGCGTGCAGCCGGGCCGCCGACGCCCTGGGCGTGGGCGTCCGCTTCGGGGAAGCCGCCGTCACGACCGCATGCGATGCTAAAGACCATGGCAAACGCACCGGATCACGACCGTGTCCGCCAGAGCTATGACGCAGTCGCCCAAGAATATGCGGTGCGCCTCGGCGACGAACTCTCCTACAAGCCACTAGATCGGGCGTTACTTGAGGCACTCATCGAACAGACGGATGGGAACGCGCCCATTGCGGACCTGGGCTGCGGCCCCGGGCATGTCGCGGCCTGGCTCGCAGACCATGATGTCCCGGTCATCGGGATCGACCTCTCCCCCGGGATGATCATGATCGGCCGCCGGGAACACCCTCAAGTTGAGTTCCGTGAAGGCGACTTCATCTCCCTCCCGGCATCGGACGCTGAGTTCAGTTCGGTCGTTGCGCTCTACTCAATCATCCATCTAGAGCCTTCCGAGCTGCCCTCCGCCTTCAACGAGGTCCACAGGACGTTACGACCCTCTGGTCTCTTCCTGGTCGCGTTCCATATCGGATCTGAGGTGAGACACCTTGCCGACTGGTGGGGGCATGAGGTAGATGTCGATTTCCGCTTCTTCGAACCGGAGAGCGTCATCGGGCCCTTGGAGGGCGCGGGTTTTGTTGTAGAGGCAAGGCTGGAGCGGACAAACTATCCAGAAGAGGTCGAGACGCGTCGCGCGTACTTGCTGGCACGACGCCGTACTTGAGTCGCGGGAGTCCGCGCCGGAACTGCAATTCCCGGGCGAAACCTGTAACAAGATATCGCGGGCTAGAAGTGATGCCGATGCCGGTAACCCGGCTCTGAGAGGCGACGGCGCGCTATCCGCGGCTTGGCGTGATATCGCTCAGGTCCGGGTCCGGTCAGGTTCGGCATGGAGTCGCGCAACCCGGCAATGCCGATCGGTCCAGCGAGATCCACGGGTGCGCTGTTGCACTGAATTATGGAGCGGTCGGTGCCAATGGAGTTGACGACGCTCCGAACGAATATTTGCTTGTCCGGCGACGCCCTGATGGACGAGTCTGGCGTCGTTATGGAGCGTCCCTGCTGTTCGCGCCGCGAGGAGTCGATCGGCTCGTGGTCCTTCACCGATGCCCCCTGACGGGTGGACATCGAGCACGGCTAGGAGCAAACTCAGAGGCGGTGCGCTTCGAGAGTTTCGCGTTCGGCTCGATCCAAATCGACGGCAAGACCTACGACCACGACGTGGTGCTCGACAGGGGCGTTATCCGAAAGCGCGACAAGAAGGCGTCCCGACAGCTCCGTTCCGCGTATGGTCACACGCCGCTGTCGCTCTCTGAGAAGATCCCGTGGGACTGCCGTCGTCTCGTGGTCGGGACCGGAGCACAAGGCGCCCTCCCGCTTGTCCCGGAGCTGACGCGAGAAGCCGAGAGGCGCGGCGTGGAACTCGTGTCCTTGCCAACCGCCGATGCCATCGCGCTACTGGAGAAGGACTCGGAAGGCACCAATGCTGTCCTCCATGTGACCTGCTGATCTTCAGCAATCCTTCGAGTGTCCCGTGCGAGACGAAGTTGGCGGAAAGCGTCGACTAGTGGATGCGCAGAAGGATCCGATCTGAGCGTGCTCAGACGCTCCCTCCTGACGGAGCAACCGCTGCAGAGCGACATCAGGTAGGTGTACCAGCCAGACGAGGCGAACCCACGCCATAACAGCAATTTGCGGTCGCAACGTGTATTCACGTGTCGCGCGCTGGATGTGCCGTTACATCACCCCACGGCCGAGGTGCTTTCGGACAACGACCGCCCGAGATCGACCCGGCTGAGCAATAGCGCGCAGGTCCAGTCGCGAGCGATCATCCGGTGTCTCAAGCGATACGTGGCCCACAAGCTCTACCCCTACCTCGTTGAAACGGGTCTTGACAACCGATGGAAGCAATCGCCGATCGGTCTGTTTTCGAACTACTGCGCAAAGGGACCTAGGGCGTTAGCTCGCAGGGACTTGGACTACATTTTGGACTACAACTCTTGTCCTCTTGAGCCGTCTGCCGCCGTCCCCCATCGGCATCGTTGCTGCTCAAGCCATATGCCATCGTCTGCCGCCGTCCCACCAGACGGGCTTGATCTCATTATCAGTGCTGCGCTCTAACCGGCTGAGCTATAGCCCCGGCGGACTCACGAGGCTAACACCGCCCCTGCCCGGTCTCGCACTTCATCGACGCGCTATCCGGTGGCCTCTTCCCCGCTTGCCACCGCTGCCACCGCTGCCACCGCGTGCCCTTCGTCCAGGCTCATCAGCCGGACGCCCGTAGCATCGCGACCCTGGGCGTTGATCTCTCGCACAGCGGTGCGGATCACAACGCCACCGGTAGAGACGAGCAAGAGCTCGTCGTCCAATCCGGCCATGAAAGCGGCCACGACGCGGCCACGTACAGCGGTCAGCTTGATCGCTCTCACCCCCTGACCCCCGCGACCCTGGCTACTGAAGTGGTCGACCTTCGTGCGTTTCCCGTACCCCGCGTCGGTCACGATGAGGATGTCGGCGTCTGGCCGCACCACGTCGCACGACACGACCTCGTCTCCCGGGCGTAAGCGCATCCCGCGCACCCCTGCTGCATCACGACCCATCGACCGCACGTCGCCTTCGCAGAAACGGATGCCGCTGCCGTTCCGACTGACGAGCAATGCGTCGTCATTACCCGAGGTGGGGATGACACGCACGAGCTCATCACCGTCACGCAGAGCGATGGCGATGAAGCCTTCGCGTCGGGACTTGTCGTACTCACTGAACGCGGTCTTCTTCACCTGGCCGGCCTTCGTTGCGAACAGCAGATAGCCACCGGAGTCGAAGTCCCGTGTGGGCACGATTGCTTGGATCCGCTCGGCGGGGGCTAGCGGCAGGAGATTCACCACCGCAGTGCCACGCGCCGTGCGTTCCTTCATCGGGACCTCGTGGGCTCGCAACCTGTAGACGCGACCTCGGTTGGAGAACAGAAGTAGATACGCGTGGGCAGTGGTGTGAACGAGGTCAGCGACCAGATCCTCCTCCTTGAGGCGTGCGCCCTGGACGCCACGTCCTCCGCGACCCTGGGTGCGAAAGGAAGCCGTCGGGACTGCCTTTATGTACCCGGCCCGAGTCATGGTGACGACGAGCTCTTCGTCCTCGATCAGGTCCTCCACGGCCAGCTCACCCGGGTCATTGACGACGCTTGTGCGGCGCTCGTCGGCGAAGCGCTGCCTGATCTCGCCCATCTCGGTGGCAATCACGCCGCGCAACTTCGCAGGATCGGCCAGGACTGCTTTCAGCTCCGCAATCGTTTCGCGCAGCTTGACCATCTCCTCCTCTAGCTCCGAGCGTCCGAGGCGGGTCAGCCGGCCGAGCGTCATATCGAGAATGTGGGCTGCCTGAACATCTGAGAAAGAGAACGGCTCGACCATGAGCGCTTCACGCGCAGCGGGCCGGTCGTCGGAGCCACGAATAGTCGCGATGACGGCGTCTAGCATGTCGATGGCCTTGAGCAGCCCCTCGACGATGTGCGCGCGATCCCATGCCCTTCCGAGACGATACTCCGAGCGCCGGCGCACGACCTCGACTTGGTGATCTACATAGTGCCCGATGGCTTGAGCCAGGTTCAGCGTACGCGGCACGCCGTCCACAAGGGCGACGACGTTCATCCCGAAGCTCGTCTGCATCGGAGTGTGCTTGTAGAGGTTGTTCAGCACGACGTTGGGGTTGGCATCGCGCTTGAGCTCAATCACCAGCCGCGCCTTGCGCCCGGCAGAGTCGTTCTGTGTCCGGCTGATGCCTTCGAGCTCACGACCGTGGACGAGGTCGGCGATCTTCTTCTCGATCACCTCGACCGAGGTCTGGTACGGGAATTCGGTCACAACGATTCGGGTGGCCCCTTTGGACTCTTCAATCTCGGCGACCGCGCGCAGTTTGATCGAGCCCTTCCCTGTCCGGTAGGCGTCGAGGATGCCTTGGCGCCCAAGAACCGTCGCGCCGGTGGGAAAGTCGGGCCCCTTGACCAACCGCATGAGCTCGTCGAGCCCGGCCTCCGGATGATCGAGCAGATGCAGGGTGGCGTCGATGACCTCACCCAGGTTGTGAGGCGGGATGTTCGTCGCCATTCCGACCGCGATCCCTTGACAGCCGTTTACGAGCAAGTTCGGAAACCTGGCAGGCAGCACAACGGGTTCGTCGGTGGTGCCGTCGTAGTTGGACACCAGGTCCACGGTTTCCTCGTCTATCCCGGCTAGTAGCTCGAGAGCCAGTGGCGCGAGGCGGCACTCGGTGTATCGCATCGCCGCGGGTCCCTCGTCGGGGCCCGTGCCTCCAAAGTTCCCGTGACCGTCGATCAACGGGTGACGGAGGCTGAAGTCCTGGACCATCCGTACCAGGGCGTCGTAGATCGCCATGTCGCCGTGAGGGTGATAAGAGCCCATGACCTCCCCGACCACCTTGGCGCACTTCGTGTGCGGGCGATCGGGACGGAGGTTCTGGTTGTCCATCGAGTAAAGGATCCGGCGGTGAACCGGCTTGAGCCCGTCGCGCACGTCGGGTAGGGCACGCTGCATGATGACGGACATGGAGTACTCGAGAAACGAGCGCTCCATCTCCTCCTGAATCTCGATGGGTTCGATAGACCCCGACGGTGGCTCGGCCCGTGTGCGTGTGCCGACGCCATCCCCGCCTCGTGAGCCACCTGAGCCCGAAGCGTTCCGTCTCGCCATGTCCCTTCAGTCCCTCCGATCCACGCGCGTCAACGCGTCGGGGTGCTTGTGGTTCTCAGATGTCGAGGAACCGCACATCCTTTGCGTTCTGCTGAATGAACGTGCGGCGTAGCTCGACATCGTCGCCCATGAGCACCGAGCAGACCTCGTCGGCCACGGCCGCCTGCTCCACGGTCACCTGCAGCAGTGAGCGACGCGCGGGGTCGATCGTGGTCTCACGCAACTCGTTGAAATCCATTTCCCCGAGCCCCTTCAGGCGCTGGAACTCGGCCTTGTGCGTAGGGTGGTCCTCGGTGAACCGGGCTTTTGCCAGGTCGTCCTTCAGGTATACCTTCTCCTTCCCCACAAGGGTCGAATACAGCGGGGGCTGGGCCACGTACACGTACCCACCCTCGACCAACAGTTTCATCTGGCGGAAGAAGAGGGTGAGCAGCAGGGTCCGTATGTGCGAGCCGTCGACATCGGCGTCGGCAAGCACGATCACCTTGTGATAGCGGACCTTGTTCAAGTCGAAGTCTTCCGCCACACCACCGCCGATCGCGGAGATGAGAGCCTGGATCTCGACATTCTTCAGCATCTTGTCGATACGCGCTCGCTCGACATTCAGGATCTTTCCCCGGATGGGCAAGATCGCCTGGGTGCGCGGGTCACGGGCGTCTTTGGCCGACCCACCCGCAGAGTTGCCTTCCACGATGAACAGCTCGCTCTCACGCGGATCCCGAGAGGAGCAGTCAACCAGCTTCCCCGGCAAGCCAGCACCGTCAAGAGCTGACTTACGGCGAGTGAGGTCGCGTGCAGTACGAGCCGCTACCCGTGCGCGCGACGCCACCAGTGACTTCTGCACGATCTGGTTCGCCTCACGGGGGTTCTCCTCGAGCCAGTCCCCCAGCTTCTCGTTCGTAGCCCTCTCGACCAGCGACCGGATCGACACGTTACCGAGCTTGGCCTTCGTCTGGCCTTCGAATTGCGGGTCGCGAAGACGAACCGAGATGATGCCGGTGAGTCCTTCGCGGATGTCCTCACCAAGGAAGTTGTCATCCTTTTCCTTCAGCTGGCCCTTGGCTCGCGCATAGCGGTTCACGGCGTTCGTCAGGGCCTTCCTGAAGCCCTCCTCGTGCATACCGCCCTCCATGGTGGAGATGCCGTTCGCGAAGGAGTGGATCGACTCGTGGAACCCGGTATTCCACTGGAGGGCTATCTCCACCTCTTGGTCTTCCTCGGATTGGGTGAACGAGCAGACCTTCTTGAAGAGCGACTCCTTCGCCGCGTTGAGATGCTTCACGTAATCAACGATCCCGCCGGTGTAGCGAAAAGTCATCTTCTGCTCGCGTCCGGGCCGCTCGTCAGAGAAGCGAATTTCCAAGCCACGGTTCAGGAATGCCATCACCTGGAGACGCTCGATCACGGTCTGCGCTCGGAATTCGATGTCTTCGAACACCTTGGGATCCGGCCAGAAGGTGACCGTGGTCCCGGTCCTGCCCCGGGGAGCGGGCCCGGTGGCCTTGAGCGCCTTCTTGCGGTTGCCCCCGTTGGCGAACTCAGCCACGTGGTGCTTGTCGGCTCGGTCTATCTCGAGGATGAGCCTTTTCGACAAGGCGTTGACCACCGAGACACCCACCCCGTGGAGGCCCCCTGAGACCTTGTAACTCGCCCCGCCGAACTTGCCTCCGGCGTGCAGGGTAGTGAGCACCAGCTCGGCCGACGAGACGTCCGGATACTGCTTGTGGGGCTCCACCGGGATCCCGGCGCCGTTATCGACGACCCGGCAGCCGCCGCCGCCGAGCAGTGTGACGTCGATCCGATCGGCCCGGCCTGCCATCGCTTCGTCAACGGCGTTGTCCACCACCTCCCAGACCAGATGGTGAAGCCCGCTCGGACCAGTCGAACCTATGTACATCCCCGGGCGGGCTCGGACGGGCTCGAGGCCCTCGAGGACGACGATGTCGGTAGCTTCGTAGGAGTGTGCTCGCGAATTCTTGACGGGCTCGACCTCAGCGTTCAGCGCCACGCACGCGCCCCTTCAACCGTCGTTTGCTCACAAACTCCGCGCCGGGGCGCTCCCGGAGAAGGCCGTCCTCGTGCGGTACCGATGGCACAAGTCTACCAGGAGAGCTTGTAACTCTCGGCACCCTGCGGCGTGTTCACGGTCGTCGGTGGACACAGTTTCACCACCTCCTCAGCAGGGCCGGGCGGGGTTCAACACCTACCGCACCACGCGCACCTCAAGACGCTTGGGCGCTTCTCCCTCTGCGCAAGCTTTACTCAGGCGCTCGAGGATCTGCGGCGCCAAGTGGTGCAGTTGCGTGACCCACGCGGGATGGTCCGTAGCGACGAAAAGGGTGTCGTTCTCGAGCTTCAGCGGGTGCACATGCAACGCGATCGCCGGACCCACTATCGCCTCCCAGTGTCCGAACACCGCGGCCACGGTGTGGGTACTTCCGACTCCTAGACGCCCTGACAATGCTGCCAGGGACTCGCTGAGCGGTACCGGATCGTCGCCCGCGCGACCACGACGGTGGCTCACGGGTCCATGGTTGGAATTGCCCGGCGGCTTCATTGCCCCGAAAACCTCCCGAGCAGGCTGTTTCTGGCAACCTCCACTACCCGGTGGGCGCCGACCGCTGGCGGAGGGTCTACGGCGGTTGTGAGCAGTACTTGTCCCGAGGGAAGCCGCTCGACGAGGGCTGCCGAGCGGTACGGGTCGAGCTCGGAGAACACGTCGTCGAGGAGCAGCACAGGTGGCTCGGGTGCGTCTTGGAGGCGCAGATCGTGGGTGGCAAGGCGCAAGGCCAGCGCGATACAGCGCTGTTCACCCTGCGAGGCATGTGTGCGTGCCGGAGTGAAACCGAGACCGATCTCGAGCTCATCGCGGTGAGGACCGACCGTCGTCACTTGGCGACGTACGTCTTGTTCGCGCGCAGAGCGAAGCGCGTCGACCAATTCGCCTGTCCAAGAACGACGATAGGTCAAAGTAACGTGCTCGAAGTGCCCTGCTAGGTGCGTATAGGACTCCGAGACCAGCGGCTCCAACTTCTCAACAAGTGTTTCGCGCGCGACAACCAACTCTGTCCCCGACATCGCGAGACGCTGGTCCCATACATCGAGCGTTGTAAAAATGCTCGGGTCGAGCTTGCCGCCACTCTGGCGCAAGAGAGCAGCCCGCTGCCGAAGCACTTGCTCTACGTCGTTCACCACCGCCTCGAGGCGCGCGCTTCGCTCGACGAGCACCTCGTCAAGATAGCCTCGGCGTTCGGCAGGCCCACCTTCGACCAGACGGCGATCCGCCGGTGAGAACACCGAGACCTGTAGGGCAGGGACCATTTCCGCGTGACGGCGGATCGGCCGGCGGTTCAGTTGTGTGCGCGTCGCTCTCACTACCCGGATTTCTGCCTCGATCAGATCTTGTTTGTCGGTGATTGAGGTCTCGGCCCGCAAGATGGCGCGATCGGCACCGTGCCTCACAAGCGTCTCTCGGGATGCCCCGCGGATGGAACGCCCTGTGGCCAACCATCCGATCGCCTCCAACACCGAGGTTTTTCCCGATCCGTTCAAACCTCGCAGGACCGTAAACCCGGACGGTTCGAGTTCGACTCGCGATTCCTCGAAACAGCGAAAGTCACGAAGCCAGAGACTCGAGACAGCCACAGGCTTCGAACCGGCGGGCAGTACGGTTCCGGGAGTCAGGAAACCCGGACCGGCATTAGCAGGTACCGATATTCGTCGTGCTCGGGAGCTCGTACTGTGGCTGGCTTCGTGGCATCGACGGTCTCGAGCACCACCTCGTCTCCCACCACCGCGTCAACACCCTCGATCAGATAGCTGGGGTTGAAAGCGACCACCAGTTCCTCTCCTTCGTAGTCGGCGTCAACGTCTTCGCTAGCGTGACCGATCTCCTGTGACACTACGCTCAATTCCACAATTGACGGACGTAGCGACAGACGTACAGGTGTGGTGTTGTCGCGGACGAGTAAACGTACTCGTCGTAACGCATCGAGCAGGGAATCCTTCCCTACACGCAATTGGCTTGGGTAGTTTGGTGGGATCAACTGGCGATAGTCGGGGAAATGGCCATCGAGAAGCCGGGTGGTGAGAAAAACCCCTGAAACAGAGAACGTCGCATCCAGCTCAGTCATAGAAAACCCGATGCTTTGCGCGGAACTACTTTTTGTGCCAACTGAGGTGAGTAGACGTTGGAGCTCGCTCAAAGCCCGTGCCGGAATAAGAATTTGGTCTGTTTCGCTAGGCAGCGGACCTGTACCTGCGATATCTCGTAATGCCAGGCGATATGAGTCCGTCGCCACCAATCGTATCCCGTCTCCCTCTGCTGCTACGAGTACCCCTGTGAGAAGTGGTCGCGTATCGTCATCGGAGGCCGCGCGCACCACTTGGCGCAATGCCTCAACAAACACCGTCGTAGGCAAGCGAATCTGCTCGACACCAGGATTAGCCAGTACTGGAAAATCGTCCAACGAGTAGGTACGCACCACGAACCGTGACCGTCCCGCGGATATCTCAACCTCGTCCTGTCCACCTCCAAACGTCACACCTCCTGGCTCGAGTGATCTTACGATGTCAGTAATCAGCCGAGCCGGAGCCACAAACGCCCCGTCATCCAGCCCCACCACTTCCAACTCGACACGCATCGTGAGATCGAGATCTGTCCCTATTACCATTAATTTGTTCGCACTGACCTGAACTCGCAGGCCAAAAGCTCCCGCGCCAGATCCTCCCCGCGTGGCTACCGACCGCCCGGCTGTCGAGAGTGCTTCGCCCAGGGTGTCGCGCTCACAGCGGAACTTCACGCCAGTCCTTCTTTCTTTTCATATCTTCAATTCTGACAGGAGTAGTAGTAGGGGGTGTGGATTGTGGATGGATGGAGGTTAATGGAGGTAGAGGCCGGAAACATTGTCCACCGGCCAATTTGGGTCATCCACCTTAGGTAGCATTGCACTGGAATGGGATGGTCCGTGTCCACCGAGTGCGACGTTAGGTCCACAACCGAAAAACGGTTCTCCACAGGATTATGCACCACTCTTGATGGAGAGGATGAGTTCGGTCACTTGGTCGTAGATGTGACGACGCTCCTTCATGAGAGAAGAGATCTTTTCGACGGCGTGCATGACCGTGGTGTGGTCGCGTCCGCCGAACTCTCGCGCTATCGCGGGGTACGAAAAATCAGTTAGCTCGCGAAACAGATACATTCCGATTTGTCGCGCGATGACCAGTGGACGACGGCGACTTGCGCTACACAAGTCCTGAACCGTAAAGCCGAATGCCGAGGCAGTCGCGTCGAGAATCACCTGTGCAGTAATGCGGCGTGGTTGATCCACAGAGACGATATCGGAAAGTACGTGCTCGGCGAGGTCCCGAGACAAAGCCTGGTGAGTCAAACTACCGAAGGCGCTTACCCTGATCAATGCTCCTTCGAGCTCGCGAATGTTGTCCTTGACATTCGTTGCGATGAACTCGAGCACCTCGTCGGGTACCGGAGTTGGTTCTCGTTCTGCCTTCTTGTGGAGGATGGCAAGCCGAGTCTCCAGCTCGGGTGGCTGGATGTCCGTTATGAGACCGGAGAGGAAACGACTGCGGAGCCTATCTTCGAGGGTGGCAATCGACTTCGGAGGACGATCCGATGTGAGAACGATCTGTTTCGAGGCACCATACAGGTGATTGAAGGTGTGGAAGAACTCCTCTTGTAGGGACTCTTTGCCCTCCATGAACTGCACATCGTCAATAAGCAGAACGTCGCACTGGCGATAGTGACGTTTGAAGGCAGGCATCGTGTTGTTCCGAATCGCGTCGACGAACTCGTTCATGAACGTTTCGGTAGACACGTAACGCAAATGTCGATCAGCAAAATTCTCCCGGACATAGTTACCAATGGCATGCAGAAGGTGCGTCTTGCCAAGTCCAGCACCACCGTGAACGAAAAGCGGGTTGTACGAGCGAGTAGGCATTTCGGCGACCGACAAAGCGGCGGCGTGGGCGAAACGATTAGAGGACCCGGTGACGAAGGTATCGAACGTGTAACGCGGATTCAGCCTGCCGGCTTCGAGTTCGTCGTCCCATGTTCTGTGCCGTGACCGCTCTCGCTGTGAGGATCCCGCCGTGTTCTGGCGGTTCGCGTCCGCCGCGGGAACCGTCGCGCTCATGACGGGAATCGTCGGTGGCCCCTGGCTCGGTTCAGGCACAGGGGGATCGGCCAAGTGCTCAGCGTCCCCGGCGTCTCGAGAAGCCAGGTGCGAGGGAGAGACTTCGAGGCGGACCCTCACCTCACGCTCCGCGACATCCGAAGCAACCGCGGCAATAAGCCCGAGGAAACGTCCTTCCACCCGATCTCGGACCCAGGTGTTGGGCGCTACGAGAAGAAGCATGTCGCCGTCGAAACCTTGAGACGAGAGCCCCTCGAGCGACGTGCGCCAGGCTGCGTCGGACACCTGCTCTCGCAGGACGTCCGTACAGCGCTTCCACAGGATGTCGGTTTCGTTCACCTGGGATTCCGTCCTCCGGTCGCCAGATATGTCCACAGGCAAATCCACAGGTGTGGATTGCTCGAAAGTTCGTCCCGGCCTTCCTCGGACGGGATCTCTGGTGGCCCCGGGGAAGTCGGACCCCCGAACCCGAATCACCCCGTTTCAGGGGGGTAATGCCGGTCACACGCACGGTACACCGGGCCAGGGGGCGCTGCTAGCGGTCGCATGAGCCCAGGTGGTGATCAGCGAGGTGCACCAAGCGTCTCCGGTTGCGGCAACGACGCAAAGAAACGAGCGATGCTCGGGGCAGTCTCCGGCGACCTGGTAGGGGCGTCACCGGGCGCGTAGCATGTGAGGTTGTATCCGCGCGTACCGCGGTGAGCCTCGGCACATGGCGCCTCCCCGCAAGCCTTCTCGCGCCAGTATTGACCGAACGACGACAGAACCAGGGACGAGAGGAAAGTGAAGCGGACTTACCAACCACACGCCCGCAGGCGGGCCAAGAACCACGGCTTCCGGCACCGCATGTCCACACGTGCCGGCCGGGCCGTCATCCGTGCCCGCCGCCTGAAGGGCCGGCGGCGTCTCTCCGCGTAGCGGCGGCGGGAGATGCCGTGGTCTGGCGTGTTTCGGGCCGTTCCACGTTCCAGGTGCTGCGCCAAGCGGCGCGTGGGACGCGCAGCGGTCCTGTGAGCGTCAGGTTCACAACCGTTGATGCCCCACCGGTCCCGCGTGTCGGGTATGCCGTGGGACGTCGGGTCGGACATGCCGTGACGCGCAATCGCTTGCGGCGCAGACTGCGGGCAGCGGTGGGCGAGTTTGCAGCCGAACTCAGACCGGGCACCTACCTGGTATTGGTGGATCGTGAAGCCTGCGGGCTCAGCTACGAGGAGCTCAAAACGAAAGTGGCACTAGCGATGACATCGGCGAGCCGGAAAGATCACCGATGAACACGCAGAGTGACGCGACGCGCACCGAAAACGCATATGGCCCTGGAAAGTGGCATTCAGACGTCACAGCAAGCATGGAAGAGCGAAGTGAGCTCGGGCGTAGGGCGGCCCTCTCGATGATCCGGCTCTACCAGCTGGCGCGAGCGGGGAGACCCTCGCCGTGCCGCTTCCTGCCTAGCTGCTCGGAGTATGCCTTGGAGGCGATAGAACGCCATGGCGTCGTGCCCGGCGGGGTGCTGGCTCTGAGGCGGATCGGTCGTTGTCACCCGTGGGGAGGGCACGGGGTGGACCCGGTACCGCAGAAGGGCGGCCTGCGATGACTGTCACGATGCTGGCCAGCACGCTCGGCCAGCTGTTCCAACCGTTGTTCCAGGCGATGGCCTGGCTGATCGCGTTCTTCTACGCGCTCGTCCCCAATTACGCGATCGCGATCGCCCTGCTGACGGTCGTGGTGATGATCATCACGGCGCCGCTCACGGTGAAGAGCACACGCTCGATGGTGGCGATGCAGAGGCTCGCCCCCGAGATGAAGAAGTTGCAGCAGAAGTACAAGGGTGACAAGCAGACCCTTAACGAAGAAATGATGAAGCTCTACCGGGAACATGGGGTCAACCCGGTCGGTGGATGTCTGCCGATGGTGATCCAATTCCCGATCTTCATCATCCTGTATGACGTGATCCGCGGCCTCACCAATACGGTCAAGAACGGGCACTATTTCAGTTCATCTGCGGGAAAGGCGGTTCTATGTCAGCACGGACCGTGTGCTTCTCCTAGGTACATCGGTCACAGCACGAAGCTGTATGCGAGCCTGCTGAACCACCACGGGAAGATGCCCGCGTTCGGGATCGACCTCGCTTCGAAGGTGCTGGGACATCATTCCATCACCCAGGCCCTGCCTTACGCGCTGCTGATCCTGATGGCCATCGCACTCATGTACTTGCAGATGAGGCAGCTGAACAGCCGGAACCCGCAAATGGCACAAGCCAATCCACAGGCACAGATGATGCAGCGCTATATGCCCATTTTGTTCGCGCTGATTTACATAAATATCGCAGCAGGAGTGAACGTCTATTTCATTGTCTCCAGCTTGTGCCGCATCGGGATCCAAGAAGCCGTCTTTCGGTCGGGCGTGCTTGCGAAGCCCTCGGCAACAGGCGGAGCATCAGAGGAGGTGTTGCCCGGAGGGGGGGGTAAAATGGCGAGACCTCGCAGGCGTAGTGTGATGGATCGGCTGGCCGAGGCCCAGAAGAGAGCGGTCGAACAGCAGGCCCAGCAACGCGACAGGCGCGCAGCGATTGAGCGCGAGACTGGCATGAGCCAGAGGCCGGGGACCGAACCTGGGAAGGGCCCGTCGTCAAGTGCCGTACCGAAGCGGGGACCCTCCGGGAACGACGGACAGCCAGGAGCGACCCGACGCCCGCAAGGTCCTCCGGATGAGCCTGCAGGCAGAGCTCCCGAACGCAGCGCTCCGACGGCGAGCGGGTCACCCAAGGGCTCTAGCCCGAACGGCTCCCCGCCGAAGAAGGTTGCGCAGTCGCGCTCGAGGGCCAAGCGAGGCAGAAGGGCTCGTTGATCGACGATGGAGTGGGTGGAAACGACAGGCAGGAACGTGGAGGAAGCCAAGGACGCGGCCCTCGATCAGCTCGGTGTGGACGAGAGTGACGCTGAGTTCATCGTAATGAACGAGCCACGTGGGGGCCTTTTCGGGCGAATGCGAGGTGAAGCCCGTGTGAGAGCCCGGGTCCGCCCCACGAATCCGAGGCCCAAGCGGACTCGAGCTCGTCGTCAGAGCCAGGAGGGCAGGGCCCAGCGGCGACCGCTCGGTGGTGACGCTGCGGCCAAGGAGGGCACTCATTCGGAGGGCGTCGTGTCGGTCGCGGACCACGAGCGGGCCGAGGAACTGGCGGAGGCGAACGAGACGCCAGCGGGTGCCGGTGGTCAGGGCATCTCGGAGAACGGCACGTCAGGCGGTGGGACGAGGCGCAGCCAGCGAAGCCGCCGACGCAGGGCCCCCAGGGGTGCTCGGCCCATGGATACCGCTGGAGTTTCAGCCCAGCCCGTAGGAGCGAACGGGGCGAATGCTGTGAGTGCGGGCGCGGGTGGGAGCACCCTTCAAGCGCCCGAGCACGAGGACGGCCAGGGGAATTCTGAGCGGTCCGGTCGGGTCGATGCAACGAAGGAGGAAGCTGTGGGGGAGGGCCTGTCACTGGAGGAACAAGGGGAATCTGCCCGGGAGTTCGTGGAGAGCCTCGTTCACTTGTTGGACCTGCCCGGCACGGTCACGATGAGCATCGTCGACGACAGCACCGTACAGGTTGCGGTGGATGGCCCAGAACTTGGCATCTTGGTCGGACCGGGGGGCGCGACCCTGGCTGCTCTGCAGGAGTTGGCCCGGACGGTCGTCCAGCGCCGGACAGGTGGACGTAGCGAGCGGATTCTGGTGGACGTTGCCGGCTATCGGGCGAAGAGGGCCGTAGCACTGCAGCGCTTCACCCGGCAGGTGGTTGAGGAGGTCCTGGCGAGTCTTTCCGAGCGTGCGCTCGAGCCGATGTCAGCATCCGACCGGAAGGTGGTGCACGACACTGTGAGCGAGATTGAAGGGGTCGTGACCAGGTCGGTTGGCGAGGAGCCGAGGCGCTACATAGTGGTGGTCCCAGAGCCTGTTCAGGCGGAGACCGTGGGGGCAGAAGACGACTGAGTTCCTCGAGCTCCCACGCCCCGTTCTAGGGGCGTTGGAGCTCGCGCTCGAGGTTGGATCTCTCGGTGGGGAGTCGTTGGCAACGCAGATCGCCCATGCTTGGGAGTTTGCTGCGTGTGTGGAAATGTTTCTTGCACCCAAGCTCGAGCACGAACCGAAATCCGGGGTGGCGTCATGGGGGCACGCCGGTATCACCAGCGGCGGCCCCGCCAGGTTCCTGGACCTCGGATCGGGTGGTGGGGTGCCCGGCCTCGTGCTGGCCTATCATTGGCAGCGATCCCAGGCGGTGCTTCTTGACAGCAATTCTCGAAAAACCGTGGCATTGCGTGAAGCCGTGGATGCCTGTGGATGGTCCAACAGGGTCAGTGTGGTCCACTCCCGAGCGGAGGTGGCCGCCAGGTCGGATCTACGAAGCGCGTTCGACCTGGTCGTAGCTCGGTCGTTCGGTCCCCCCCCGGTAACCGCGGAATGTGCCGCGCCGTTTCTGCGCTGCGGCGGTCTGCTCGTGGTATCGGAACCGCCGGTGGATCCACCCTCCGGCTCGAACGTGGGGACTTGCGCGTCGAACCCCGATCGCTGGCCGCCCGAGGGTCTGGTCGTGGTCGGGCTGGAGGTCGTAGCGGGGTGGCGTCGTCTGTTCGGGTACCAGGTCCTGCGGCAGGTCGTGCCTTGTCCGACGCGCTTTCCTCGACGAGTGGGTGTTCCGAGGAAGCGTCCCATCTACAGGGTGTCGAATACTGGTATTGGTCGTGATGGATGACCGTCACCGTGTAAGGTTTCACGTGGCACATCTCCTCGGGTGAGTTCCTCCGCGGGCAAATATGGGCATATATCTCGTTGGCGGAGCGCGATACTCTTGACCCAGGGTTCAGGGATGTGAAGGATGGGGTACGTGCGCCTCGACTTGCTAGGGGTCTGATCGGTGGCCGTCCGCTTGCGAGGCAGGAGATGGCGTGCCGAAAAGGAAAAACGCCGGCTGGAAGAAGCCGAGGACCCTACAGCTGCCGACGACTCACCGGCCGTGGGTCAAAAAACTCCTCGCACAACGGACATAGCTGAACCGGGTGAGGTCGTGGGCCCGACCTTTCTCGCGGCAGGGGTCGCCGAACGAGATGAGGACATGGTCTCGATCGCTCCTGTGACAGAGGCCATGGCGGAGTCCGTCGCGGAGGTGCCGGTGGCGCAAGCCCGCGCCATGGAGCAGGCCCCCACCCTCGTCGAACCCACGCCTCACGCTGCGGTACCTTCGCAGCTGTCGGAGGTGCGAGGACAGACCGGCAGGCACGGGGTCTCGAGCGGTTTCGGCGGGCTCGATGAGGTGGCGATCGAAAGCGGCGATTACGTGGCCAGGCCGGTCCCCAGGATCATTGCCGTGGCTAATCAGAAGGGTGGAGTGGGCAAGACGACCACGGCTGTGAACTTGGGAGCCGCGCTGGCCGAGCTCAGTTACCGAGTTCTGATCGTAGATCTCGACCCCCAAGCCAATGCGACCACTGGTGTGGGGATCGATCCCCGTTCGTTCGAACTCTCCATGTACGACGTGCTCATGCGCGACGCGAAGATGGAGGACGCGGTGGAGCCGACGAGAATGAAGAACCTGTTTATTGCTCCGGCCACCATTGATCTAGCCGGGGCGGAGATCGAGCTCGTTCCCACATTCAGCCGCGAGCTCAAATTACGTCGCGCTCTCGAGTCTATCGCCGGTGACTTCGACTACACCCTTGTCGACTGCCCGCCCTCACTGGGGCTGATCACTGTGAACGGCCTCGCGGCAGCGGACGAAGTTCTGGTGCCGATCCAGTGCGAGTACTACGCCCTCGAGGGACTGGGCCAGCTCCTACGGAACGTGAACCTGGTGAAGAACAATCTTAATGAGAAGCTGACGCTCACCACGATTGTCCTGACCATGTACGACGGCCGGACGAAGCTGGCGGAGCAGGTCGCGGAGGAGGTTCGCTCGCACTTCGGGAACAGGGTTTGCAGAAACGTCATACCCCGGACGGTGCGCATATCCGAGGCCCCCTCTTTCGGTCAGCCGATCACGGCGTTCGACTCGGGGTCTCGAGGCGCTATCGCCTACAGGGAGCTAGCAAAGGAGGTCAGCGGTGGCGCGTCGTAGCGGGCTGGGCAAGGGGCTCGGGGCTCTGATCCCCCAGCAAGCGACCGGAAACCGGGACTCTGCTTTCAGAGAGGTTCCCCTCGTAAGCATCCACCCGAACCCCCTCCAACCCAGAACGCAGTTCGACGAGGAGACGATGACCTCGCTGGCTGTTTCGATCCGCGAAGTCGGGGTGCTCCAGCCCGTGCTGGTGCGTGAGACCGGTGCTGGTGAGTATCAGCTGATAGCGGGCGAGCGCCGTTGGCGTGCCGCCCGCCGCGCCGGTCTCCAGTCGATCCCTGTTCTCGTCCAGGAGTCCTCTGACGTCCACAGCCTGGAGCAGGCACTCGTCGAGAACCTCCACCGCGAGGACCTGGGCGCCCTGGAGGAGGCAGCTGCCTTTCAACAGCTCGTGGAGGGATTCGGGTACACCCACGAGCAAGTGGCGTCCAGGGTGGGAAAGAGCCGTACGGCCGTCACGAACACGCTCCGTCTCCTTCAGTTGCCCACCGGTGTGCAACGCTTCCTGGCCGACGGCGCGATCAGCGTCGGCCACGCGCGCGCTCTGCTCGGCACGCCGGACCGAAGCTTCCAGGAGGACCTGGCCAAGCAAACGGTAGCCGAGGGACTCACGGTGAGGGCCGTGGAAGAGTTCGTCCGGCGTCATGTCCAGGGAATGGGGGGCGAGCCTCACCCATCGGAGGTCGAAGCTCCGAGCACGAACGGGACTAGCGGCGAGCAAGTCGCAAGCGGGCCGGGTTCTCGCCGTCGGTTGCCCGCTCCTGGTGTGCTCGAGCTCGAGGAACTACTGTCGGCTCACCTGAACACTCGCGTCAAGGTTGATATGAGTACCCGCAGAGGGAGGGTGGTGGTGGAGTTCGCCACCCTCGAAGACCTCGAGCGGATCTACAAGCTGATGGTAGGAGCTCCCTCCGTACGCTGAGCTAGGACGCTGCGCATCAATCGCTCCACGACGCGTGAACTCTCATCCACAACCTGTGCATGAGGCTGTGGACAGTTGGGTTTTTCGTGTTAGGTTCACGCTTTAGGGTTGTTATAGCGCTCAACGTGGAGATCTGGGTCCTCAAGGCCACATAGAGTGGCAGAGATTCTCATATCCCCCCAGCGGTCAGAGCAGTCTCCCGGGTGTCTGGTCAGTCGACTGGCGTGGTGATCCAGGCACCGAGGGCGTCGACTAGAGCCACGGCGAGCAACCGTGCACGGATGACGACGGTGGCGGGCGGACCGACTTCGCAGATCACGGCAGGCATACGGGTTTCGCGCAACACCGGCAGCGACATTCCTATTGCCCCACCGGGGCGGACCCCGAGAGCCGCAGCGCTGAACCGCTGGACGAGCTCGGCCAGTCGCCGCCCCCCCTGGGACTCGTAGCTGTAGCCGGCGTAGTAGGCGGCGACGCAGCGCTCGTTATGGGGATCCAGGCGCAGGCCCAGATAGGCCTCGACGGCCGCGGCGTTGGCTGCGGCCGCCTGAGCCGAGCCGTCCGGATGCAACAAGGGCACCACCTGGGCCCCACCTTCGGTGAGACGACGCCGCACCGCTCCGACGAGCACGTCGAGACCGCCCTCCTCCCCGACGGCTATGCGCCGGCCCAGCAAGGTGCGCGGTGCGCGGCGCAGCCTCTCGCGGTCTCTCACCGCGCTCACGAGCTCGGGTTCGGCGTGGCGTGGCGTCACCCGCTTCAGTTCCCGCAACGTCGACGCCCCCAAGATGCCGTCGGCCCCGACCCCCACGTTGCGTTGGAAGTCGGCGAGGGCGGATGAGGTCAGGTTTCCGAAGATGCCGTCCACCCTGCCCATGTCGAAGCCCAGAGCCGACAAGCGCCGCTGCAGGTCTGCGACGTCGTCACCTCGCAGCATCGCCCGGCGAAGGTAAAGGAAACGGTCGCCGAGACGGAAACCCGCTTCGACCAGCGCAGACCACGTCTGACAGCCGCAGATGCCGTCGACTCGCAGGCCGCGCCTGTGCTGGAAGGCCTCCACAGCTGAAGCCGTGCCGGGGCCGAAATCCCCTTCAGGATCGGGGACACAGGGGAGGTCGAGCGCCGTCAGCCGTTGCTGGAGATCGCAGACCGCCTCGCCCTGGCATCCGCGGGTGAGAGGCAGCGGTCCAGGGGTGGCACCAGTGGCTACAGGTAGACCTCGAGCTCCCGAAGGAGCTGCGCCTTTCCCCGCGCCCCCACGACCCGAAGTGCTGGCTCCCCGTCCTTGAACAGGATCAACGTTGGGATGCTCATGACGTCGTAGCGACGGGTCACGTCCAGGTTCTCGTCGATGTTGAGCTTCGCGATCTCGACCCTTCCCACCTGTTCGCTGGAGATCTCCTCCAGGATCGGGGCGATCACCTTGCACGGACCGCACCACTCGGCCCAGAAGTCCACCAGCACCGGGGTGTCGGCAGCCTTGACATGCGCGTCAAACGTAGCGTCGCTCAGAGTCGTGATCTTCTCGCTCATGCTTTGCTCCCCCGAGCTGGCTCGTACGTGCCTGGACGGTCCCTGCAACACTCAAGCTGCCTGCTCCATTCCACCAGCTTGTCTGCGCTCACCGTGTGATGAGGAATCTCGGCGCCGCGCCTTGTACGTCCGGTGGTGCCTTTCACAAGTCGGTTAGCGATGCGGCTGTGTCTCCAGCCAGCGCTCGACGTCGAGCGCTGCCATGCACCCCGAGCCGGCCGCGGTGACCGCCTGTCGGTAGACGCGGTCCTGGGCATCGCCGCAGGCGAAGACGCCTTCAACGTTCGTGCGAGTGCCGATGGTGGTGTGTATGTAACCGGCTTCGTCCATGTCGAGCTGGCCGGCGAAGATACGTGTGCTCGGCTGGTGGCCGATGGCCACGAACAGACCCGACAGGGCAAGGACATCGCTGTTGTCACTGATCACGTTCGTGAGCACGACTCCCGACAGCTTCTGTTCCCCCCGTACCTCTGTCACCACCGAGTCCCAGCGGAAGGCGATCTTTTCGTTGGCGAACGCGCGGTCCTGCATGATCTTCGAGGCGCGCAGCTCCTTGCGTCGGTGGATGATCGTAACAGTGCGGGCGAAACGCGTGAGGAAAAGCGCCTCTTCGATGGCGGAGTCCCCGCCGCCGACGACGCCGACGTCCTGCTCACGGAAGAAGAACCCGTCACAGGTCGCGCAAGTCGACACCCCGTGACCGAGCAGGCGGTCCTCGTCGCGCACGCCGAGCATGAGAGAGCGCGCGCCGGTGGCCACGATCAGACCCCGCGCGAGCGCTGTGGGCTCGGTGGCCGAGGCGTCGCTCCACACAGCGAACGGCCGCTCGCTCAGGTCTACGCGCGTCGCCCTGCGCGTCACGAGCTCCGCCCCGAAGCGTTCAGCCTGGGCGCGAAAGCGTTCCATGAGCTGCGGTCCGAGGATGCCGTCGACGAAGCCGGGGTAATTCTCGATGTCGGTGGTGAGCATCAGCTGGCCGCCGGGCTGATCGCTGGTGGACGAAGGCTCGCCCTCCATGACAAGGGGCCTCAGCCTGGCCCTGGCGGTGTAGATCGCCGCCGTGAGCCCTGCTGGGCCCGAACCCAGGATCACCACGTCACGGGTCTCAGGCACGGTCATTTCTCTTCGGCTGCGTGACGCGCACGACGAAGCGACCAGGCCGCGACCCCCACTGCCGCGAGAACCGTTCCCACGAGGGCCTCGGATGCCCATGCTCTGCCGCCGAAGGCGTAGACGTCGAGGAGACGCACGAGTGCCACCGACAGCAGGACGCACAGGACCAGCGCCATCGAGGCCACCACTATTCCGAACACGATCGCGCGTGCGACGATGATCAGCGGCCGGACTACCCGGTCGTGCACTGCCGCGACCGTTGCCTCGACTGTGTCTGCCGCGCGCGCTTGCCAGTCCGACGATGAGCTGGAAGGTGACGGGCTTGTAGGCGGCGCACTATTCGGGTCTGGGTTGTCCATGTCGTCGAGGTTAGTCTTCAAGGCGCTTTTCGCCGTCCGACCTCGCGGGCCAGCATCCTGTCCTCCAGCGGGGATGGCAGGACGAGCTCAGAGCGCCAGTTGGAAGGAGAGCCCGACGGAGCCAGGGCCGGCGTGGGTTCCGATCACGGGCCCCAGATCGGTCAGCACCATCTCGTGTGCCGAGTTAGCGGGGCGAAGCATGTCGAGCACGTCTCCGATGTCATTGGCTGCGCCGTTGGCGACGGCCAGGCGCTCCAGCGGGCCGGCTTCCAGAGCCTTGCTCGCAAGGTACTTCAAGGAACGCTGGCGCGTGCGCTGCTTGGTCTCCACCTCGATGACCCCCTCGCGCACCTCGAGCACCGGTTTGATCGACAAGAGCGAGCCCACGAGATGAGCCGCCCCACCGATTCGCCCGCCCCTCCTTACGAAGTCGAGGTTTTCCAGGACTCCGTAGACACGCGTACGCGCCATGAGGCCCTCGACGCTCGCTGCGATCTCATCGAGCGACTTGCCTTGGTCGGCCTGATCGGCGGCAGAGAGCACGAGGAGACCTTCTCCCACGGTGACCGTGAGAGAATCGACGACGCGCACTGCTATGCGGTCGGCTACGGATTGAGCGGCGGTGTATGCCGCCTGATACGTGGCGGAAAGGCGAGAGGAAAGCGTTATACACAGCACGCCGGAGCGGCCCTCGTCGGCCGCGTCCAGAAAAGCGCGCTGGAACGCTCCAGGAGCAGGCGCTGCGGTCTCGGGGATGACCGGTCCGGTGATGACCCGGTCCCAGAACTCCTTGCTCGACAACTCTTCGCGGTCGACGAACTCCTCCTCGCCGAAGCGGATCGAGAGTGGGACGATCCTCACCGCGCGTTCCTCGACCATCTCGGGAGAGAGATCGCAGGCACTATCGGCGACGATCTGGATTCCTGCCATCGGACCTCCCTCCCTAGTCAAGGGCCGAGTCTGCCACGCACGGGCCCGCCGGACTCGGGAGGGCGCGTGGGCCCGAGGCTATCGGGACGATAAGGCGGTCGACCCGCGGGGGGCAGGGGCTGGGGTGGTGGGGGCGCGACCGGGCGACTGCGTCCCCGGTGCCGGCGCCCTGGGCTTGGGGTGTGATCTGGGCCGGGGATGTCGGAGCGGCCTGTCAGGAGGGCGAGGACCCCTGCGGCCAGCACGTAGGCGAGCGCACCGGCGACCACCCCCAGGGCCACCCGGGCGAACAGGCCGAAGCCTGCTTGCGAGGCTGTGATGTTGCTGCCGAGCACAGCGCCCGCCACCAGAGCCACAGATGCAAGGAGCACGTGCACCAGCGGTGTCGCCAACCACCGAGCGCCGAGCCCGTGTAAGCGGCTTCGCACACGCGCCAGGGCCACCAGCGAAGCGATCGTGTAAGCGATGGATATGGAGAGCGCGATGCCGCGAACACCGAGCGGTCCTGCCAACGCCACGGCGAAGATGATGTTGATCCCGTTCTCCAGCACGTAGAGCCAGAAGGCGGAGCGCAGGTCCTGGACCGACTGCAACACCCTTGTCGCGTATAAGAACAAGCAGAACCCGGGCAACCCGAGCGCGAGCATTGCCAAGGAGCTTGCCGTGGCAACGGTATTCACAGTGGTGCTCGCTCCGTGGCCCAAGAGGAGGGCGACCAGAGGCCGCGCGAGCACGAGCAAGCCGGCAGCGGCGGGGATGATCACTGCCAGCATTGCCCTCAATCCCACCGCCATACGTCGGCGGAAGGCAACGGTGTCGCCCGTGGCCCAGTGGGTGGTGAGCTCGGGTGCGGTGGCCGCCATGATCGACACCGCCACGACCCCGTAGGGCAGCTGGAAGAACGTGTAGGCGTAGGTGTAGGCGCTCACCGCTCCCGGTCCGACCTTCTCGGACATGCTGAGCACCACCAACAGCGCCAGCTGGTTGGCGACCACGAGCCCGAACGTCCATCCCGACAGTCGCAGGATCGTTCGGACCGCCTCGTGGTGGAAGTTCGGTTTCCATCTGAGGTGCAGGTCGGCGCGCCGCAGGCTCGGGATCATGAGGGCCGCCTGGGCGACCACACCGAGCGTGGTCCCTAGGCCGAGGAGCAGCAACCACCCCCGGTGGTCCGCAACAGCCGAGACAGAACGTTGTCTTACGAGCGTGCCGAACACGAGGAGCACCGCGACGAGGAGGACGTTGTTTGCGATCGGGGCGAACATCGGCGCCGCGAACCGTCGGCGAGCGTTCAGAAGTGCGGTACCCAGGCTGATAAAGCCGTAGCACGCGAGTTGGGGTACGAACAACAGCAGCAGATCGGTTGCCACATGACGGGTCTGCGTGGCGTGCGCGGAGTGGTTGAGCGCTGTGGTGGCGACGATGACGAGGGGGGTGAGTGCGAAGAAGGCGACCGTTGCCGCTGCGAGCACGAGCAGAGTGACGCTCGTCACGGCGGAGATTGCGTCCCATGCCTCGTCCTCCGGGCGCGTGGAGAGCCTCTCGACGAACACCGGGATGAAGGTGGCCGACACGATCCCGCCGAGCACGATGTCGTTGACGATGTTCGGGATCGTGTTGGCGAGGTTGTAGGCGTCGGCGAGCGCCAGCGATCCAAGCGCGTAGGCGAGAGCGAACGTTCGTAGGACGCCGGTGGCTCGCGACAGGGTCGTGCCGACCGCCATGATCGTCGTGTCGCGACCCACTCTCGCAGAGGACCCCCCCAGGGTGGTCATGGCGCCGCTCGCCTCATCGCCCGCGCGCGGATGGTGGTGGTTTCGCCATCGAGGCCGTCATGGCGCCGCTCGTGTCGCGGCCCGCGCGCCGAGCGCGTGTGCCGGGTGCCTCCTGCGCCGCCTGCGCCATAGGGTGCGGCCCCACCACGCGAGCAGGACGAGCGCGGCGAGGATCGACAGGGCGATCGATACCGCAGAGGTGGACATCGAGCGCACGGTGAGCTGGCCGCTGGCGAGCACGAGAGGTCCGTCGGGGCTGGTGAGGGTCACCGAGATCCGGAAGTCACCCGACGCGCGCGCGCTCATGTCCACGTAGACAACGTTCGTGCTGTGGCTGATCACGCACCTCGACGAGAAGCTCGAGCGGCCTGCCGAGCTGTGCACCTCTGGGGAGTGGCAGATGCCTCCCGGTGACTGCGAGCCTTGCGGGAACGTCAGCTTGTCGCTCGTGACGCCGATCACTCCCGTCACGGGGTACGGCAGGTTCTTCACGACCGTGATGGGGACCAAAGCGGCGTTCGAGGTGAGCCTGATCTCCCCCGCGTTCACCGACAACGAGTGCAGCTGGGTGAAGAGCGCTGCTGAAGCATCGGACACTGCCGTCTGCTGTTTCTTGGCACCGAGGGTCCTCGTCTCCGCCAGAAGCAGCAACTGGTCGAGAACCTGGGCTTCTTTGGCACCTGCGGTGCTCTGGGAGACGGCGCCGGTGAATTCCTGGAGGCGAGCACGTGCGAGGCGGATCGCGCGTACCGGCAACCGTGCGGTAGTGCCGTCGACGGCGGGACGTCGGCTCGAGGGCTGGGAGACGGCGCCCGTCGTGCCCCCGGCGGGCACCTCCGAGAAGAAGGTGGCGAGGTTCACAGGGCGCACCATGGGGTTGTCCTCGAGACCGCTGAGGAGGTCGGCGACGAACGTCGAGCTGGCGCCCCACGAGGACGGTGTCACCGCGACCAC
>Ga0187852_1000938_pt1 | contig 29232 bp, 15 predicted proteins | sample June2016WEW_6_40_FD_134511 | JGI IMG/M metagenome (GOLD analysis project Ga0187852, IMG submission 134511) | Peatland microbial communities from SPRUCE experiment site at the Marcell Experimental Forest, Minnesota, USA - June2016WEW_6_40 | ecosystem: Environmental > Terrestrial > Soil > Wetlands...
ACTACTATCGCGCCAATGAAACCGGACTTTTCGTTCAGGACAAGTTCCAGGTTACTCCGACCTTGAGCATCACCGCAGGCGTGCGCTACGACTGGGACGGCGGACTGACCGAGAAAAACGGGAACATCATTAACTTCGATCCTTCCAAGTACAGTTACGACGTTGCCACCGACACCATTACCAGCTCCGGCTTTATCATCGCCGGCAACAATAAGAACGGAACCTCGGGCGTAAGCAAGACCACGCTCACCGGCCGCCAGTGGGGCATCGCACCTCGGCTGGGGTTCGCCTGGCAGCCGTCTTACTTCCACTCCAAGTTCGTGGTGCGCGGCGGCAGCGGTTTCTACTACGACCGCGGCGAGCTGTTCACCTATATGTCGCCCGGCTACGCGGCGGGCGAGGTCAACGGCGGGCCCATGGGCGTGCTGCAGACGGAGCCTTTCGTCAGCCAGCAGCACTGCCCGTACAGCGCCTCCTACAACGCACAGAATCCAACCTATATGTATCTCTATTACATTCCCATCTGCGGCGGGAACGGGATCTCGAACACGGTCGACAACTCGCAATACAACCTGGCCACTCCATGGGGACCGACGCGCTCCGCGCCGCCCTCTAACCCCAAGGCATCCGACATCTCCAACTACCTTCCCAACGCGGCAGAGATCATCGATGGCACCGTCTACAGCAACAATGCCGATCAGCCCTATACGCTCGGCGTCTACAACCGCACCAACAAGCTGCCCTACAGCATGAACTTCACCCTCAACATCCAGTTCCAGCCGCGCAACGACGTGATGTTCGAGATCGGGTACGTCGGCAATCTGGGCCGCCACCAGGTGATTCCCGTGCCCTTCAACCAGGCGCAAATCGCAACTCAGGGCAACCCCACCCATCCCGGCGGACTGGCCACGCAGTCCTTCAGCTACGGCTATACGGTGCTGGATCCGAACACCTTTTTGCCCGAGTGCGTCAATCTCGACACCAACTGCACATACGGCTCGATGCTGAACAACTACGAAGGCGGCAACGTCGATCTCCGCGTGCCCTACATCGGCTACTCGTCGGAGTCGGAGGCCTACACCGCAGCCGGCATCTCCGCCTATCACGCGCTCACCTCACACCTTGAGAAGCGGCTCAGCCACGGTCTCGAGGCCGGCGTCTCCTACACCTTCTCGCACGCCACCGACGAGCAGAGCGGCCTGGGCCTCTTCTACAACGGCAACAACCCCAACAATCTGCGCTCGGGCTACGGCTCGGCCGACTTCGACCGGACACATGTATTGAACTTCACCTACGGCTACACCGCGCCCAAGTTCTTTGCTGCGGATACCCTCGCCGGCAAGGCCCTCAACAGTTGGGCGATTCACGGCATGGCCGTCATCCAGAGCGGGCAGCCCTACAGCATCATCGACTACTCCGGCGCCGTCGGCAGCATCTTCTACAGCACCTTCGACGGCATTATCAATCCCATCGTTCCGCTGGCCCCGGGCTGCACTCGGAAGAACGCGCTCACTGGCAAGAATGGCGCGTTCTACAACACCAGCACCGGAGCAGGCGCGGCGCTCAATCCCGACTGCTTCGACGTTCCCATTCTCCAGCCGGGAACCATGGGCGTTCCCGCAGGCGACGATTTCGAGACCAACTTTGTCACCGGCGAACGCAACATCTTCCGCCAGACCTGGCAGCGGCGCGCCGACGCCTCGCTGGTCAAGGAGCTGCCCTTCCACGATCAGTACACCTTGCGCTACAGCTTCGACGTCTACAACGTCACCAACACCACGAGCTTCGACATTCCGCAGAACAACGTGAACCAGAATTACGCGTTCAACAACGTTCCCGTGGCCGTCGGCTCGACCTCTGCGGCGCTGCCCACCGGATGCGGCACCACCAACCCTCAGCCCGGCGGGCTCTACAACTGTCCGGCGGGACTGGGAATCACCAAGCACACCATCGGCAGCCCGCGCCAGATTCAGATGGCGCTGCATCTCGACTTCTAATTTGCACAGCTTGCTCTAAGCGAAATGGCGGCTCTCAATTGAGCCGCCATTTCGTAGTGGCTGCAGGGAACCCTGACCTGGACGCCGTTGACGAGTGCGTGCGCCGCTTCCAGCAATTCCTGCGCGATCCCAATCCATTCGACGCACGCGCTCCTGAGCGGATTCGCCTGCGCCATGCGCAGCACGATGAGCGGCCAGTCTCCTATCCGATGATTCCGTGCGCAATCCGCAGCCACCATGGCGAAGCGGCGCTCACGGTATGGACGACGAATTTCTGGCAAACAGCCAATACCGGCAGCGCGATGAGATAGACCCCGTGAACGCGGTGGTTTACCACGAGGTCGCGTAGAACGCCGAGGAGGATCAATGCATCCACGCCGGCAAAGGGGAGCCCTTGATGGCTGCCAAGATAGGGAAAGCGCCCAAAGGCCGCGGAAAGCAGCACGCAGGTGGCCACAAAAATGAGCCGGCGATGCAATTCCGGCTTTTTGCGCCGGGCAATGGCCAGGACAAACAGTGCTGTGAAGCAGACAATGTCAACTATGGGACTGATCAAGAAGGCGTATACGCCGGTTTTGTGCAGGCGGTGAACTTCAAAGCGCTCCATCACGATGGCTGTGGCAATGCCCAGCGGGATCATGAAGGCGCCAAGGCCCGCGCCGAACCAACCAAAGAAGCGGTGCCATTTCACGTTGCCGGTGCGCACCAGGGCCGACTGGAAGATGAAGAATAGCAACCAGCCGGAAAATACGCCAGCGTGTACCCAGAGAATGGCGGGAGGCGGCACGGCGGGATGGAGCATGATGCGATCGACGGTACGTCCGAAGCCGTTAACAATAATCGCGACCATCAGCAGCGACATCACGAAGTAAAAATACTTGTCGAGGAACCTGCGGAATCCGGTGGTTGGGGAAATGGGACGCGAAACGGTCTTTTGAGCAACAGCGACCACTTGCAACCTCCCAGGATTTCGGGTGTCGGAGTCACCCTGATTCATCGCCCGGCGGCATGGTGCAATCTATTGCAGGGCCGGTACACCACGTCACAATTCTGGAACGTGGGAAGGCGCGACACCGAGGTTTGAATTCACGTGCTCAGAAACCTGGCTTCGCTGGTCTTTAGAACGGCTTTTCCGTCAGAAATGGCTCGGGCTTCAAGGACCCATCGCGCTGCTTGACGAGCATCTGTACCCTGCCCTCGGCCGCTTCCAGTTCCTGCTTGCACGCCGCCGACAGGTTCACGCCCTCTTCAAAGAGCTTGAGCGAATCCTCGAGCGCCAGATCGCCCTTTTCCAGTTGTTCGACGATGGTTTCAAGCTTCTTGAGCGATTCTTCAAACGACGGCATAGGGTCCCTCTTGTCCTGCTATTTCCCTTTGGGCAGCGCCCCGGCAATCACCTCGGCCGCCACATCGAAATGCCCGTAGGGAGCGCTCACCTGCACGCCCTGGACCAGCGGACGCACCGCCTCCAGCATCTCCTGCGCGATGCGGATGCCCTCGGCCTGGGCTGCCTCAGGCGTATTGGCCTGCGCCATGCGCAGCATGATCTCCTCCGGCATGGCGATGCGCAGGTCGTTCTTCATGTATTCGGCGTTGCGCAGGCTGATGAGCGGCCAGATACCGGCAATGATGGGAATGCTGCGGTCCCCCATGCGCTCTTTGGCCCGCTCCAGAAACTCCTTGAGCAAGCGCAAATCGAAGACCGCCTGGGTAATGGCGTACTCGGCCCCGGCCTCGACTTTGTAGGCAAAGCGCCGCAACTCGTTCTCGATCTCGGGGACGCCCGGATTGGCGGCCACGCCGATGGTAAAGTTGGTGCTCGCGCCGATGGAGTTCGAGCCGATGTCGAGCCCGTGATTCAGCCGGTTGGCGACGTTCACCAAACCGATGGAATCCACGTCAAAGACCTGAGAAGCGTCAGGATAGTCGCCCTGCTTGGGCGGCTCGCCGGTCACGCAGAAAATGTTGCGCAGACCGATGGAGGCAGCTCCCAGCAGATCCGACTGGATGGAAAGCAGATTCCGGTCGCGGCAGGTGTAATGCAGAATCGTCTCCATCCCCGTGTGCTGCTGAATCTGAATCGAGAGACTTTGCCCGCTCATGCGCGCCGAGGCCTGTGCCGCATCGTATACGTCGATGGCGTCCACGCCGAGACGGGCCAGCAGTTGCGCGCCCTCGATCTCGCGCGAGCAATCGATGCCGCGCGGCGGCACAAACTCGACCAGCTTGACGAATTGCTTTTCTTGGAGCAATGCGCCCAGCCGCGAGCGCTGCCCCAGCGCGGCCGGGGGCGTCTCTTTGCCAATCTCCGGCGCCGCGCCTGCGACCGTCACGCGCGCTTGCTCGTCGTCCATGGCCCGGATGGCCGAACGCATGGCGCGAATGTGGTTCGGGGTGGTTCCGCAGCAGCCACCCACAATCTGCACCCCGGCAGCAATCGCCTTGCGCGCAAAGCTGGCCATGTACTCCGGCGAGCAGAGATAGACATTGCGGCCTTCGATGGCCCGCGGCACGCCCGCGTTGGGCATGGCTGCCAGCGGCAGCGCCGTCGCCGCGCGCATGGCCTCGACGGCGGTCAGCACCGTGGCCGGACCGGTGGAGCAGTTCACGCCCACCGCGCCCGCGCCCCACTCCGTGAGCAACGCCGCGGCCTGCGCGGGCGAAGCGCCGTCCAGGCACTCGCTCTCGTCGTCCACCGTGACCATCACCAGCACCGGCAGATGCGGCGCCACTTGCTTGGCCGCCTCCAGCGCCTCGCGCGCCTCGTTCAAAGCCGACATGGTTTCAATGATCAGCAGGTCGATACCCGTTCCCGGACCATTCCCTGCCAGAATGGCAATCTGCTCGGCAAACGCCGCGCGCGCTTCATCCAGTCCGGTCTTGCCCAACGGCTCCAGGCGGACGCCCAGAGGGCCTACCGAGCCCGCCACCCACGCCTCGCCTGCCTGCTTCTCTTTCAGGCGCTCCACCGCCTGCCGCGCCAGGCGCACGGCTGCGGCGTTAATCTCGGCGATCTTCCCCGCGAGACCGTGACGCGCCAGGCGAAATCGGTTGGCGCCGAAGGTATTGGTCTCAAGAATCTCCGCACCCGCCTGCAAATACTCCTCATGCACGGCCAGGATCAAGTTGGGATCCGAGAGGTTCAGCTCGTCGTAGCAGCGGTTGACGAAGATGCCGCGCGCGTAGAGCACCGTGCCCATAGCGCCGTCGGCGAGCATGGGGCGGTCCGCAAAGAGCTCGGAAAAGCGGGTCATTCTGTTGTCATGCTACCGCATTGCCGGCGGAGTTGTATGCAATTTCACCGGGTTCGCTGCCGGAGTTCGCTGCGGCAGGGCGAAGCATTCCGGGCAAGCCATGCCGGCGTTGTCCATCGGGCGTCATGGCCCCTGGGCAGCACGCTTTCGATGGCTGCTCCGCCGCCGCGAAGATCCGGGGCGCTTTGTTATACTTCGGGAGTCATCGCCTGCGTGGAAATCGGTTCCGGTCCTTGCCTTTTGAGCGATTTCCGTGTGCTCACATTGCCATTTCTTTGTCGACGCGGCCGGTTGTGCCGCTCCATCAATCGAGGGTTGGGATTTTGAAGAACAGAAGTCTTTGGATCAGCGTTGGTGCAGCGGTCGTCACGGCAGCTGTGCTGGCAGGATGTGGCAGCACCTCTTACCCCGATGGCCGCTCGCTCCCTCCCAGCGGGCTGGTCAACCGCGTCGTCATCGCCATCCAGAACCCCGGCGTGCTGTCCAGTGGGGCGCTCGAGATTGTCGACGCGTACTACGACGAACGCAGCGGCTTTAACGGCACGCCGGGTATCTTTTCCATCACCGGCTACAGGGGCGCCCTGCCCATCACCATCCAAAACATGCCAGAGGAGCAGTTTGGCGCAGTGTACGGTGCGGGCGACGGAAGCTTTTTTCTCGCCAGCTACGCGTTCGAGAAGGTCACCGGTTCGGCAGGCGGCCTGAACGGCCCATCGTCCAGCATCTTCGTCACCCGCAACAAGGCCTACGCGTTTGCGGCCAGTCAGGAGGCGCATCAGTTCACCGTCGCGAGCCCATCCAACGGCGGTTCCCTTGGGCTCAACCTTCCCGACGTATACCGCGTCAGCGTCAATCCCACTGGAACGGTCGCGCTGGCCTTTGTCCAGAACTCTCCTTACGTCTACTACACGCACCAGCTCTCCGCCGCGCAAACGATCGCCTATTCCGGAGGTCCTTCCACGTGGCCCAAGGCCGCGGTCGACTGCGAGCCGCAGAACGTCCCCACCTGGTGCCTGTTTCAGATGCAGAGTCCAGACAGCGTGGACGCGACGGGCAATTATTATGGCGCGCCGCTGGCGTTCGATCACCCGATTAAGGCTGTCTTTTCGTCCGACGGCGGAACTGCTTACATCCTGAGCTGTGGGCCCGAGTGCGGAGGCGCGACGGCAGCTTACACGCCGGTCCCCATCGCACCCATGATCTTTCTGCTAGGCCAGTATTCCGGGCTTCTGCCCACCACCAACGCTCTGGCCAAAGCCGCCGTCCCCATTCCCGGCGGAGCCAGCAACGCGCTGGTCAGTTCCACCACCATGTACGTGGTGGGTCAATCCCCGCAGCGGATCAACGGGCAGACGCTCTTTGGCGGCAACCTCACCATCGTCAACCTGGCCAACAACACCATCACGGCGAGCGCCGCCGTCAGCGACGGTCAACCCGGCGCCACGAGCCGCATCATCGAAGCCGACGACAATACTCTCTGGATCGCAATGACCGGTTGCACCACCGGCGTGCGCTACGCGACCAACCCGGCGAGCGGCTACGGCTGCCTGACCATGTACAACACCTCCACCAACAAGGTGACGCTGCTGGAGCCCTACATCGGCGACGCCACCGGCATTGCCGCTGTCACCGGCCTGCACAAGATCTACACCGCCGAAGGTGGGCAAGTGTACATCTACTCCACCGTCGATGGCTCGTCGATCGACAACGAATTCGTAACCGTGACCGGCACCGCCTACGACGTGGCCTACATCGACGCGCTCACCGACGCCAACAACACCGTTTACTAGGCCGCTCCGCCCCGCTTTCTTTTGGTGCACCGTCCCGATCGTCCGTGCGTGCCCCATCCTTTTTCGCGCTGTCGCCGCGGCGACCGAAAAAGGGCGGGGAGCGACTGTGCCCTTCCGCCCGTCTCCGCTTCCTGTAACAATGGCATTGGACAACCCATATGCCCACTGAAGCCGCCGACTTCCACGCCGACGTCCTGGCCATCGCCGCGCATCGCGACGACGTGGAGCAGACCTGCGGCGGAACCCTGCTGCGCATGGCGGCGCGCGGCCTCCGCACTGCCATTCTCGATCTGACCCAAGGCGAGGCAGGCACACGCGGCAGCGCCGAAGAGCGCGCTCGCGAAGCCGAAGAAGCCGCGCGCATTCTGGGCGTAGGCTGGCGCCAAGCGCTCACCTTGCCCGACGGCGCCCTGGAAAACACCCTCGAAAATCGCGTGGGCCTGGTCCGCGTCCTCCGCCAAATCCGGCCCCGCGTCGTCATTCTTCCCTATTGGCAGGCGCGCCATCCCGATCACGCCGTCGTGGGAACGCTCGGCTACGATGCCTGTTTTCTCGCCGGCCTTAAGGGCATCGACACCGGGGTCCCCACGGACAGGCCTTCGTCCGTGGGGTGGGAGACGGGTGCAGAACCGCATCGCCCCTTCAAAATCGTCTACGCCAGCCTCTACGCCGACGTGCGCCCAAGCTTCGTCGTCGACATCACGCCCTTCATCGAGCAGCGCCATCAGGCGCTGATGGCCTACCGCTCGCAATACGCGAATCAATCGGCAGGCAGCGGTCTCTTCGTTCCCGAGGAAGAGATCCGCGAGCGCACGTTTGCCGAGGCGCGCCACTACGGCCTGCAGGCCGGCATCCGCTACGGCGAACCCTTCGTGCAAAAAGAGGTCGGCCTCGTCGACGATCTCACGCTCTTGCCCGTGCAATCGATTTAGAATGAAAACCGAAATTCCTGGAGCCAGGTTTCACACCGAGTCCAATGACGAACGTTAGCCGTCGCCGTTTCCTCTCCACCGCCGCATGCTCAATTGCTGCGGCTCGCCTTTCTGCGCAAACCAAGGCGGAGAAAGTGGTCACACTCTCCATTCCGTCTGAGGCGAAAGGCCCTCAGATGCCGGCGGATTTCGTCGGCCTCTCCTACGAAGTTCAGCAACTCACCGATCCAACTTTCTTCTCGCCGGAGAATACCGGCCTCGTCCGAGCGTTCCAGGCCGTTGCCCCGCGGGGAGTGCTCCGTCTCGGCGGCAACAGCAGCGAGTTTGGCTGGTGGAAGCCCACGCCCAGCTCGCCCGAGCCGGAACATCCTCACGTCCGTGAGGTCGTCGGCGAGCCGAAGGCGCAATTTTATCCTGTGAGCGCGGAGGCCGTGCGCAACCTGGCAGAGTTTTTGCGGGGAGCGGGTTGGAGCTGCATTTACGGAATCGGCATGGGGACCAACACGCCCGAGCGCGCGGCCGAAGAAGCCGAGTTCGCCTTCAAGACGTTGGGGCCGAGCCTCAAATACTTCCAGATTGGCAACGAAGCGGATCTCTTCAACCGTCATCTGCGCGATCCCCAAACCTGGTCGGAAAAGACTTATCTGGCTGAATGGCTCAAGCTGGCGGACGCCATCTCCGCGCGCGTCCCAGGCGCCAACTTCGGACTCCCGGATGTCGCCAACGGTATCGCCTGGCTTACGCAAATCGCAGCCGAGTGGAGCTCCATCGCAAATCCGCCGCGAGTGGCCAGCCTCACGCACCACCATTACTTCGGCGGGCCCGCCACCAACCCCGATGTCAACATCCCCAACCTGCTTAAGCCGGCGACGATGGCGAAGGTGCAGGCCACGGCCGACACCGCCAACTCCGCTGCGGCCAAAATGGGCGTTCGCGTTCGCATGACCGAGGGCAATACCTGCTACCGCGGAGGCAAGCCCGGAGTCTCCGATGTCTTCGCGGCAGCGCTCTGGTCGGCCGACTACGCGCTCCTGCTCGCCAGCAATGGCTACACCGGCGTGAATCTGCACGGCGGCACAGGAAAGTCGGTCGCGAATTCGGTCGGAGGTGTTCTGCCGGGGGACCCGATGCTCGCTGCCGAAGGCGCAACACCCGAAGAGATTGCCTCACACCCTCATCCCTTCTACACGCCGATTGCGACCTTCGGCACGGAATATCTCCTCGAGCCGGTCGCGTATGGATTGAAGTTTGCCGGCTCGCTTGCGGGCGGAACGCTGATCGATGGCGGCTTCACGCAGAAGCTCCAGGCGGCCGGAGTGAATGCATCGGCCTACGCAGCCAGGTTAGCCGGCGGAGCTACGGCCGTCGTTGTTCTCAACAAGGACGCTGAGAACGATCTGTCGCTGCGCCTGGATTTTGGTGACGCCAAGGCCGCGAAGGTGGCGATGGAAACTCTCAACGCGCCATCACTCGACAGCCGTGAGGCGCTCATCGGTCGATTCCCAATTGACAACCATCTCAAGAATGGGAAGATTACGATACGCGTTCCACACGCTTCGGGCCTTCTCCTCCGCGTGGGATGAATTGCGGCGATCCTTCGGGATCGATTCGCAATCTCCGGCCGCACAGCGTGAATCATCGAGCTTCGCCATGACCCAAACCTGGAACCCCGAAACCTACAGCCGCGACGCCGCGTTCGTTCCCCAACTCGGCAGCGGCGTGCTCGAATGGCTGGCGCCGCAACCCGGCGAGCGCGTCCTCGACCTCGGCTGCGGGGACGGCCAACTCACCGAACGCATCGTTGCCGCTGGAGCCAACGTGACCGGCATCGACGCTTCGGCCAAAATGGTGGCCGCAGCCCGCACTCGCGGCCTCTCCGTCGAAGAAGGCTCTGCCGAGTCGCTGCCCTACGCGGATCGGTCCTTCGATGCCGTGTTTTCGAATGCCGTCCTGCACTGGGTGCGCGATCAAGACGCGATGATCTCCGAAGTGCGTCGCGTCTTGCGTCCCGGCTGCCGCTTTGTTGCCGAGATGGGCGGTCACGGCAACATCGCCGCCATTCGAGTCGCCTTTGCCGCTGTGCTCGCGCGCCTTGGCTTCGCGCAACTGGGAGAGCGCGGCAACTACTACCCCACTCCCGATGCCTACACCAGGCGCCTCACCGCGCACCGCTTCACGGTCGAACGCATGATTCTTTTTCCCCGTCCCACCCCGCTCGGCGCAGGCGGCATGGCCACCTGGTTGAACACCTTTTGCCGCGGCGCACTCGATACCTTGCCCGAAGATCTGCGCGAAACCGCCGTCGCGGAAACCGTTTCCTTGCTCGCGCCCGCCTTATCCGACGAAGCAGGCCAATGGACAGCCGATTACGTGCGCCTGCGTTTTGTGGCAACGGTCTGATCGCCCGCCCACCCAGGCAACCCTTCGCGAGCCGCCCGCGCTCCGATTCTCTTGCCGCGGCATGCGCCATCACCGCAACGTGATTTGCGTGATTCGTTGTGCTAAGGTTCAAGCGTGAGCAAGGGCGCGCCAGGAGAAGCTAAAAAAGCATCCGCAAAGCCGCGTCTTTTGCCGGGTTTGGCGGTGAAAGACGGTCTGATCCGTCATCCCTTTGATCTCGAGTTTGGCGTGCGTACCAGCGGGTTGATCGCCGGCCGTCATCTTCACGCCGGCCACCGGCACGATCGCCACGTCACGGCCTACTACGCCATTGCGCCCTCGGTCTTCCAGGCCATTCTGGTGCGCTGGCGCCGCTGCCAGCCCATCGCGCCCATCGATGCCTACACGTTCATCGATCTCGGCGCAGGTATGGGCCGCGCTCTGTTGCTCGCGGCCGCGTATCCCTTTCGCGCCGTCGCGGGCGTCGAGCTGCACCCAACTCTGGCGCGCATCGCGCGCAGAAACCTCGCGCTGTGGCGCACCGCCGGCCGCACCCGCGTGCCCACGCGCGTGCACTGCCGCGACGCCGCCGCCTTCCCGCTTCCACCCGGCCCCTGCCTGGTCTTTCTCTTCAATCCCTTTGGCGCGCCCGTGCTGCGGCGGTTATTGCGCATGTGGAAACAAACCGACGCCGAGCACGCCGGACCCGTAGATGTGTTGTACGTCAACGACGAGCAAAGAAACGTGCTCGCCTGCGAGCCAGGATTCGTGCGCCTCTTTCGCGGACAGATCCCCCGCTCCCACGCCGACGCAGTGGCCGATCGCACCATTCTCCTTGAGCAGCCCGGCGCAGAATACGCCGCGCCCGGCTGGGAGGACTGCTCGATCTATCGATGGAAAGGCAGGGGACAAGGTGGATGCTTGGACAGATCCCAGGGAACATGTTCGCGGAGTGCAGAGGTTTTTTATCAATAGCTCAAAACGGCGGTGGGCCCAGTCCTGAGAGAACCCGTATCCGTTCAAGCTCAAGCAAAGATCTCATGCGAGCGAATAGCGAACGGCTGCCATGCCGTCAGCTCCCCGCCAGCCCTTTGGAGGGCTAATCGGGCGCTCAAAAAAAGGTAAGAATACAGACGATACCTCTGATTGGTCTGACCAGAAAAACACCGCTTGAGGTCTGGCGCGATTTATGGCTCTCGAAGCCGGTGGAGTGCCCGGCAAATTCTGTACCAGTTTTGCTGAGACAAGCTGGTATGGAAGGAACAATGAATGGGCAGAGCGAAGATGTGGAGTCTGGAGCAGATAGTAAATCTGCCTAGGTAGGTTGAAGTAGGGATTGCGAAGGGAAAGAGGCACCCGGTCGCATGCCGGGACGCCAGCATCACGGAGCAGAAATAGTACTTCTGGCGTAAGGAATACGGCGGGCTGAACCCGGACCGGGCCAAGCGGCAGCAGGCGCCCGGCGGATCCGAATAATTGTCCTATTGACAGTTGCCAAGGCTTGCGAAGATAATCATTTTCGCTAAAGAGGTCTGACCACTTCTGGTCATGAGATTCCTTTTGCGGATTCTGCACGACCCATACTCACGATTCTCGATTCGCCAATAGCTGCTTCCGGAGATTCATCATGCTGCCTCGAATTCGCCTTGCCGCTGCAACCCTGCCTGTACTATCCGCCACCTTACTGCTTAACGCCGGCGCACAGACCCCTACCGCACCGCCGATGATGGTCGAGGTGCCGTATGTCAGCTCTGCCGCGGGATACATCTCCTCTGGAGCAGTGTCCGAGACGCTGCCGACATCCTGCACGAATCTGCCTACAAATGTGTCGACGACTGGGGGCACAAATCTAGGGGATGGATGCCCGGCAAACTCGATCGTCCTTGAGCCGAGCGGCGGAGCTGGCCCCTACGGCACGGCCGTGGACAAGTGGGGCAACGTCTACTTCAGCGAGATCGACAATACTTCAACCGGTTGGGGCGAAGTGCGTGTGATCTATGCGGGCGCAACTACGGTGAACGGCGTGGCGAATCCCGCGGCCGCGATGATTGAAAGTGCGAACGTGACGCACGCCGGACTTGTGCCTGAAGCGGGCTATGTCTATACGGTTGGAGGCGGCTATCAAGCCGCGCTTGCATCGCCATACTACTGCAATAGGACCAGCGGGGCCGAGGGCAAGAACAACGGCGGCAGCGGGTGCCCGGCAACCGAGTCCTATATCAAGAAGACCTACGGCGTGGCTGTGGACGGCGATGGCAATGTGTATGTCGCCGACGAAAGCAACTCGCATGTCTACGTGATCCTGGCGAACGCTTCGGACCTTGCGGCTAAGCTTGTGACGCTGGAAAATCCCAGCATCGCCACGCCGCAAATCGGTTACATCTACCTGGTCGCCGGCAATACGGGCTCCTATGTGGACGGCGTTCTGGCGATTAGTGGCGACTTTCATAATCCGTATGCCGTCGCAGTCGATGCCAGCGAGAATCTCTACATCACCGACTATACGGACGGCGCTGTTCGCATGGTCAACGGGCCAAACAACTCTACCAGCGGTGGGGTTGCGGCTGGTTTTATTCACACGATTGGTGGAAACTGCGCCAGTTCCTCCTGCACTGCGCTGAGCAGCGCGCCGTCTTCGGGAGCACCGGCTATCGGAGCCGCGTTCGTCGACCCCATCGGGATTGCGGTAGACAGCTTCGGGAACGTCTATATAGGCGACAACGGAGGCGGGGCCTCAGGCGCGCCTTCGACCGTGCGCGTAATCTACGCCGGCGGTGCGCCGGTAGCAAGACTCATCTGCCTGGAAGAGGGGAATACCAGCTCGACTTGTTCAACAGTCACCACCCAGACGGTGGGCGATGTTTACACCATCGCCGGCAGCGGTACCACCACCGGGAGTGCAGCAATAGGAAACGGCGGATTGGCCACTTCGGCAGTCTTTGACAAGATTCAGGGCCTTACCCTCGACAGTCATGGAAACATCTACGTAGCCGACTATAGCAGCGCCGGTCTGATTGCCAAGATCAATGCGGACACCGGTTACCTAACATTTCTGGCCGGAGGCGCGGCGACATCGACACTGGGCGTCGGCGACAACTGCTCCGGCGGAACAAAGGGCTCGTCAATGACGGACATCTACGGCGACGGCTGCCCCGCGACAGAGAGCAAGGAAGATCACATATTCGGCAATCCTTCCTTCGATGCTTCCGGCAATCTCTACTTCGCCGACAACGGATACGTCCAGATCCGCAAACTGACCTTCACCAACAGCTTTCCGGCTACGGCAGTGGGCAGTTCATTGACCCAGAACCTTGCCTTCGAGCTGCTCACCGGAGGGACTTCATACACGGCCAACAGCCCGACAGAGGCGCTTCTGACACAGGGCAATACAACCGGCTCCGAGTTCACGACTGCTGGAGGAACAGGCGACACCTGCTCGGGCGCAACCACGTTGAAGGGATTCCAGAGCACCGCCAGCAGCGTCAGCAGCTCGTCGAGCACGATCACCACATGCGAGGTTCCAGTAAAGTTTGCGCCGGCCAATTCGGGCATGCGCAGCGGCGCGGTGCAGATTTCAGCCACCATCAACAGCTCTGCCGTTACCGTGACCCCCACGTACTTGAGCGGCGTCGGCAACGGAGCGTCGCTGGCCATCGATCCGGGCACGAGTTCTACGCTGGGCAGCGGAAGCGAGCCCGAGGGCGTGGCGACGGATTCGGCGGGCAACGTCTACATTGCCTACGACAATGGCACGATCTACCGCACACCGAAAGGAGGAGGCACGCCAGTTGAGGTTGGCAGCGGTCTTACCACTCCACACCAGGTCGCCATTGACGGAGCGGGAAACCTTTATGTAGCCGACTCCGGGACAAACGAGATTGTTGAGTTTCCAGGGGCCAGCACAAGCAACAGCGAGATCACGGGAACAGCGATCGTCAGCGGTCTTACCAGTCCCATGGGCGTGGCAGTCGACGCGTCGGGGAATATGTACGTCGCCGAGACAGGCAGCGTAATCGTTCAGCCAGTCGGCAACGGCACGCAGACGGCGTTGGGAAGCGGATTTGACACCCCCGTGGCCTTGGCCGTGGATTTCAGCGGTAACGTCTATGTGGCCGATACCGGGCTGAACGCAATTGAAGAACTTTCGATTGCCGATGGCGCCGGGACGCAGCAGACCACTGAAACGCTTCTTGCCGGCGCAACGCCCGTGAGCGTGGCCGTGGATGCGGCAGGCGACGTTTACTATGGCGATTCAACGAACGGCGAAGTCGTCGATATCCCTCTCAGCGGCACGACAGCGGCGATAGCCAGCGGATTCACCACTCCTGTTGGCGTGGCGCTCGATCCGAACGGCAACCTCTATGTGGCCGACAGCGCCAGCGGCGCAGGCATCAGCTACCTCAACCGCACGGCCGCAACGCTGCCAGCCATTCCCGATGAGAGAACGGGCGATGCAACGATCACCAATATCGGCAATACGAGCTATAGCGGCGGAATCTCTTCAAATTCGGACAGCAACGCTGCGACGGACTTTGCGTTTGCCGCAGGCTCCAGCAATGGATGCAACTCGCCCACGTTGTTGACGCTGGCCGCGGGCAGCAATTGCGAACTGGCCGTGACAGCCAATACCTCGACTGCAACCGATACGGTTACTTTCACCGGCGGCTCGACACTGATGCTGAGCAGCGCGGCGTCCGTTGTGGTTGGTACCACCACCACGCTGACCATTCCTATCAACAGCATTACCTATGGCGCCTCCATCAACGGTTCGGTGACGGTGACACCGGCCTCGGGCAGCCTGAATCCCACGGGCACGGTGACTCTGCTTTCCGGTTCCACATCGCTGGGTTCCTGCACGCTGTCGAACGCTACGGGCAACACCAGCAGCTGCAGTTTCTCTCTGAACAATGTGAATGCCGGCTCTCCGACGATTACTGCGAACTATGGCGGCGACAGCAATAACGGCGCAAGCCTATCGAACGCAATTATTGTCAACATTGCGCAGGTATCGACGGCCACCACGCTGAGCTTGACCAGCAGCGCCAGCCTTACTGAGGGCTCTGCCTTCACAGGCACCGTGACTGTTACGCCCACGGCTGCTTCCGGGACCGTGTCTATTTATCTGGACGGTGGGCCGACGGCCGCTACTACCTGCACGCTCTCCGGCGGAACGTGCTCATGGTCACTGAGCGGCGTTGCGATTGGCGGTCACTCGCTGACAGCCACATACGGCGGCAATAGTGACTACGCAACCAGCAGCACCACGAGCGGCACATCTATCGCAGTGACTGCGCCTCCGCAAGCTCCAGCAGTGGCTACTGGCGACAGCCGCACCGTCACAGAGCCGTCCTTCCCGGCCGTTTGCACACAGCTCACTGCGACGCTAACTTCGGTCAACGACGACCTTCCCACTTCGGTTGATGCCACGGTCACGAATCCAGATGGCGCGCGCATTCAGGCTGCGCTCAATAGCTGCTCCTCCAGCAATCCCGGCCAAGCCGTTGAACTCTCTGTGGACGGCGCAGGCCACGATGCGTTTCTCACCGGCCCGCTCAGTATGCCTTCCAACGTAACGCTGCTGGTCGATCCCGGCGTCTATGTTTACTTCTCCCGCAACGCGCAGGACTACGACAAAGTCCCCGGCACGCACACCTGCGGCACCGTCAACTCCTCCAGCGCCACCTCTTCCTGCCAGCCGCTGATCAGTATTCCCGGAACCTCGACAAACGTCGGCATCATGGGCTTTGGCAAGTTGGACGGCCGCGGCGGCGATGTGCTGATCAACGCCATCGCACCTTACCAGGGCCAAAGCTGGTGGGGTCTTTCCACCATCGCCAACAGCGGCGGGAATCAGCAGAACCCGCGCTTTGTCCAGATCGGGACGGGCGCGAGCAACATCACGATGTACAAGATCACGCTGCGCAATTCGCCGCTCTTCCATATCTCCACAACGGGCGCAGCCTCGAGCTTCACGGCATGGGATATCAAAATCATCACGCCCACCAGTTCGCGCAACACGGACGGTATCGATCCGGGCAACGCGACAAACTTCACCATTACGCGTTCGTGGGTTTCGGATGGCGACGACAACATCGCTGTCGGGGGCGCCGGCACAACATCGCCCTCGACGAATATCTCCGTCACCAACAATCACTTCTTCGCCGGGCATGGCGAGTCTATCGGCAGCTACACCAGCGCAGGCGTGAGCAACGTTCTCTTCGACGGCAATATGTCGTCAGGAAATGGAGTTGCCGGCGCTGGAAGCGCCGTCAGCAGTACCGGAAGCTTTACTGGCGGTGTAGCCGACAGCAATTCCACCGGGCTGCGCATCAAGTCCGGGTATGACCGCGGCGGCCTGGTTACCAACATTCAGTACTCAAACTCCTGCTACCAGGATCACAAGGCCGAGATCGTCTTCAGCCCGAATTACGAGGCCACGAGCGGGACGGAAACACCCAATCTGAACAACATTCTCATGCAGAACCTTACCTTCCTCACCGCGGGAACGGCGCAGTTTACCGGCAGCAACAATGGCGCCACCGTCAATCCGCTCCAGGTCACCCTGGACAACGTGACTTTCCCCAACAGCTATCCGTCCACCGAGTTCAGCCCAGCTCCCAGCAATGCCTCGCTCACCCTGGGGCCCGGAGACGTTTCGTCGAACTTTGTCACGGACTACGGAACTTTTGTGGGATCCAATTCCAACACGCTGGTCAACAACATCACGGTAGCCACCACGTTCCCGCCGCAGTGCAACTTTACCTATATCGCGCCGGAACTCACCGGTCCCACGGGTCTGCCGCAGACCCTGACTTACGGCCAGAACGCGACGGCAGTTGTGATTCTGACGCCGGCGGTTGGAGGCGCAGCTTATCCAACTGGCACGGTCACCCTGACTGACGCCCTGACCAGCAACGCCACGACGGTGACGCTGACCGGAACCACCGACACCATCTCGATTCCACTGGGAATTCTCTCGGTGGGTACGCATACCTTCACAGCTACCTATTCGGGTGACTCCAACTACACGCTGACTGGAGGCCTGACTGTCTACTCGACGACGGCGCCTTATGTCATCAACGTCAACGCCGGCAGCCTCAGCAGCACCACGACGGTGTTGTCGGGTGTGCCCAGCTCCAACCCGTTCGGCACGCCATTCACCGCGACAGCCACGGTCACGGGCAGCAGCCCAACCGGCACGGTGCAGTTTGTTGTAAGCGGCGGCGGCGCCACAGGCAGCTATGTCTATGCCACCGCAGCCTTGAATGGAGGCACCGCTTCTGCCAGCATCAACCTGCCCTATAACCTGAGCGCCTATTCCATCACCGCCATTTACAGCGGCGATGCCGTGAACGCGGGCTCTAATTCATCTGCCGCTGCGGTGACAATTTTCCAGGCCATTACCGCAACTTCGCTGTCGGCGAACACGACGACTACCACCCTGGGCCATCCCATCTCGATCACCGCGACCGTCACATCGGTGGCTGGAACCCCCACGGGAACGGTCAACTTCAGTTATTCCACGACCCTGAATGGGACCCAGATATCGCTTGGATCCGCCGTGTTAAGCAATGGAATCGCGTCCGCCTCAGTCAATCTGCCGATCGGAACCGACTACTTTACGGCGACCTACATTGGCAACGGAAGCTTTGCCGGATCAGCTCCGTCGCCCATGGCGATTACCGTCAACTCGCCGGCGATCGTTGGTTTGTCCAGTAATCCAATCCCGCTGCCGTATACCATGACGACGATTGCCGGCGGGTCCGGGCTCCCAATTCCCACGAGCGGCAACATGGCTTGCGCCGGCGCCACCGATAAATATGGAGATGGCTGCCAAGGCACCGCAATGAGCTTTACATCGGGCGACGACATGCGCGCCGTGGTTGCTGATCCCTTCGGCAATGTTTATCTTTCCGACCCCAGCGCGGCGTTGGTGCGGCGCATCACGCCCAATGGCGTAATCAGCGACTTTGCAGGCCTGGTTAAAGGTACTGCCTGCGTTCCCACTGCAACCACTGGCTGCACGCCCACGCTGGTCAGCATTGGCAAGGCGCGAGGCCTCGGAACCGACGCCTCGGGCAACATCTATATCGCCAACTACACCGGCAACCGGGTATTTGAGGTCAAACAGTCTACGGGCCTTCTGTATCTCGTCGCCGGTACCGGCACTGCGGGCTCTACGGGCGATGGCAATGCAGCCACATCCGCCCAACTCAATCAACCGCGCGGAGCATGGGGTGACACCGCCGGCAATATCTACATCGCCGACACGGCCGGCAACAAGATCCGCGTCGTCGATGTCTCAGGTAATATCCATACCTTCGCCGGCACCGGCACGGCCGGCTCGATCGGAGACGGCGGGCCCGCAATTAACGCAGAAATCAGCAATCCGCAGGGCGTGATTGCGGATGCCAACCTGAATGTTTACATTGCCGATTCCAGCAGCGGCAGGATTCGCGTGGTTTGCGTCACCTGCGAGACCGGCTCGCCTCTCGATTCTCTGCTGGCAAAGCTGGGTATCTCATCGCCAGTGAACGGCTACATCTACACCGTCGCCGGGAACGGCTCGACATCGACCGACAGCTACACCGCGCCGGTGCTTTCCACAGGGGTTTCGATGGCCCCGCAGAAGTTGGCCTTCGACCCCAGCGGTAACCTCTACATCTCCGACAGCAACGGGTTTATCTGGTTCCTGGATTTCCAGACCGGGTACCAGCGCGCGGTGGCAAGGAACGCAACCATTTGCACCAACCACACTGACAGTTACGGCGACGGCTGCCCGGCTACCCAGGCCAGCTTCGGCAGCAATGGCGGCAACGGCATGGGTGTCGGCGCTGACGCGCTGGGCAACATCTATATCTCCGACGGGACCAACGTGCTCATCCGCAAGGTGATCACCGGCCTGCAATCGCCGCCCATCGCGACCGCGACAACCACGACATTGCCTGTTGAGATTCACTTCACGGCGGGCGACGGCCCGGCCGCCTCGAACGCCCTTGCTTACCCTTCTACCGAGTGGTCGTTGGGAACGTCCGCTTGCGCCAGCAACGCCGACACAACCAAGGACTGCCTGCTCACTTCAGGCTTTACCCCAGCTGTTCCGGGTGCGCGCTCCACCCCGCTTACCGTCAACAGTCTCGCCGGCAATACGGCTAACCTGGCTCTCACCGGGACCGGCCTTGGTGCTGGATCCACGCTTGATCCCGCAACGCGGACGAACTTCGGAACGAATCTCCAGGTCGCAGGGCTGGCCACCGACACTGCCGGCAACGTTTATGTATCCGATTCCATCAGCAAGAAACTGTTCCGTTTTGCTCCATCGGCTCTCACGCAGGGCGCCAGCGCGCCATCCACGACGCTCGCAACTCTGACTGCGCCAGGTCCGGTTGCGGTGGATCAACGCGGCTTTGTCTATGTCGGCGACACCTCCACCGGTCTGATTACGCAGATTTCGCCCTCTGGCACAACTTCTACGCTGTCGCTGTCACTCACCACTCCCGCGGGCCTTGCCGTCGATGCGGTGAACAACCTCTACGTTTCGGATTCTGCCACGCAAGCCGTCTATCAAGTCGATCCGATTACCGGAGCAGCGCATGCGCTTGCAGTGGGAACGTTGGTTGCGCCCGCCGGTCTGGCAATCGATCCCTCGGATAACCTGCTCATCACCGACCCCGGCGCAGGGGCAATCTACCGCTTCAATCAGCAGACCGGAGCGACCTCCGCGGTATCATCCACGGCCGTCAAGCCCGCGGCCATTGCGACGGATGCCGCGGGGAACCTGCTCATCGCCGACACCGCCGATATTCTGGCTGTGCCGGCAAGCAGCCACAGCTCGCCGTTCACGGTGGCCAGCCTTGCACCGGAGGGGTTGGCAGTCGACGCGGCGGGCGACCTCTACACTGGTTCTGGCAGCGCCGTTCTCGAACTGGTGCGCACGCAGGGCTCCGTACAGTACGCGGCCGGCGCCAGTCCACAAACCGTTGATCTGCTCGAATCCGGTAACCAGGTCTACTCGGCCTCTGCATTCACGCAGACCGATTCAACCGACTATGGCCTGGTCCCCACGGCATCCACTGACTGCGCCCTGAATTCAAGCGGTTCCGGTACAGTCGCCATCGGCGGCCGTTGCGCGTTGACAGCCAGCTATACGCCAACCACGTACGTCATAACAACCGACGCCGTTACGTTCAACGGAAACCTCTCGAATGCCGCCCTGTCCACGCCATCTTCAGTGAAGCTGACGCTGACGGGACCGGCCACAGCGCCCACTCCGACCGTCACTCTGGGAGCATTCTCCCCAACGTCGCCAGTTTACGGTCAAACCGTCACGTTGAGCGTCGCCGTCTCCGGCACATTCATCGTACCGGCAGGCTCGGTGGTCTTCACTGTTGACAGCTCGACCTACCCTGCCACTCTATCCAGCGGTACCGCATCGGTCCAGGTCAGCGGCCTCGCGGTCGGATCGCACACCGTCTCGGTGGCCTACATCAGCAGCAACGGATACGCCGTGGCAAACTCCGGCGCGTCGACCTTGAGTGTTGCTCCTTTCAACGTCACGTCGTCTGTCTCCTTCACCGGCAGCGGACTGGTGTACAACCGCGTGACGCACATCGGCACGGAAACCATCACAATTACCAACAAGAGCGGAGCGACTCTCAACGGACCACTGCAATTGCTTCTGGTCATTAGCAATCCGGCGGTCACCGCATCCAATGCAACGGGAACCTACCTCGGCAATCCGTATTGGACTTCGTCGGGCTCTATTGCCTCGGGCGCTTCGGTAACTATCACGGTCGAGTTCCGCTATGCGCTGGGCGCCACTTTTACAACTACGCCCAACTTATACTCAGGAGGAATCTAGGTCTCATGTCACACTCTATGCGAATTGCCATTGCAGCGTTGCTTTTCGGCGCCTTGAGCCTTCCAGCTCTTGCTGACAGCGCTACCTACCTGGCGACGATCGATACAGCGAGCCAGATCGGGAATTACGGCTATATCGATCTCGAGCTGAATGCGAGTTCGTTCCCCGGCTCGGGCCCCGTCGAAGCCGCGATCTTTAACTTCACCGGCGCTACGTTGAATCCATTGGACCCGGCCAACGACGAGCTGGGCACCGCGTCGGGCGGTCTACCAGGCCCACTCACCCTGGATAACTCCGGTTTCAACGATTCCTTCGAAGGCATGACCTTCGGCTCCGATATCACGTTCGATGTCACGCTCTCCGGCAGCGGAGTGAGCCTCACGGGCGGAGCACCCTACGCGTCGGGCACCACGTTTCAGGTCTTATTTTGCGATTCGACGTGTAGCAATACGCTTTTCACTTCTGACCCGAATACCGGCGCTGCGGCTCTGCTTAATGTTGCACCGGATGGCTCGGTGGAAGGTACGGGCCCTGTAACCTTTGTTCCAGAGCCTGGGTGTCTGTCGCTCATTTTATGCGGATCCGCCGTCATGTTGTTGATTATCTGGCGCAAACGCCCAGACATGGAGACGCTTCGTGGGTTATAACCATTAAGCGCTGGCGCGGGCTGGGACGGATGGATGGGATTTTGGCGAGAGACTGGCCCAATTCATAGGTTCAAAATCCTTGTATCTACAAACGAATGAACCCGCGTCGGGTCTGTTGTTCAACGTCGACATACCCGCCGATGCGTTGCCTGGCCTCTACACGGGATACTTCGATATCACAGGTGGTCAAAACAGCATCGAGCAGTTCACGATCGGCACGGCGAGCTTCAACGTAAACGTGACGCCGGAGCCGGCCAGTCTGTTGCTGCTGCTTACCGGCCTTGCCGGACTCGGTGGAACTCTGCGCCTCCGCCGGCTGACTCGATAGGACTGGCATCTGAAGCCGGGGAACTGCTGAAACTGCCAACACAGAAGTGCTGACAAAACGGCGCATATGGCGCCCGCTGGAGAACGCTCTCCAGTTCCATCACGATCAGGAAACCTGCAAATTTGCGGGGAGTTTCAAGACTATTGGGGTTTTTGTCTCGTAAGCTATTGGGTCTAAAAATAGATGGCGGAGAGAGTGGGATTCGAACCCACGGTACTCGTTAAAGTACACACGCTTTCCAAGCGTGCGCCTTAAACCGCTCGGCCATCTCTCCGCTTGAGAAGAATGCGAGCAAGGTTGCCGGTTCCTCCTTAGTATACCTGCGGGCCGGTGGTCTGCGGTCTTGCGAGGGCCTATCGGCCGTCGCGCCGCGGCTTTGGCCGTATCGTGGGCCGGCGATTGCGCGATTGAGGTAAAACGTGTGCGCAGGTTGCGGAGTTGAGGCGGCACTGAAAGCGTTTACTGCGGGGCGCAGTCTGATTTATAGTGCGAGGTTGCACGCCGCTTGCGGCTCCGGGTCAACGAAAAGCGCATCCTCCGTTGACAGCAGACACGCGGCAAGCAGATTTTCCTTCGAAAGAGGTCTTCCATGTCTCGCATCTCACGCCGCAATCTGCTTCGCTCAGGATTGGCGCTATCCACTTCGAGCCTGCTCGCGCGATCCGCGTGGGCACGCACGGCCGCGTTGTTCTCGCGCGATTCGGGAGCCGCCGGGCGATTCGCTGACCTAGGGGTCGCGGGTCCAGACGCCGCGGCGGCAATCGCTCCGCGCGAGCAATTTCTTCTTGATTTTGGATGGAAGTTTACCTTCGGGCACGGAAGCGATCCGGCGCGCGACCTGGGCTTTGGAAAGAATCTGGAAGACTTTGCCAAGACCGCCGATTTCAAGTTTGCCCAAGTTGGTTACGACGACTCCAAGTGGCGTGCGCTGAACTTACCGCACGACTGGGCGGTGGAGCTGCCCTTCGTACGCGACGAGGCGTTGCAGTCGCACGGATACAAGCCGCTTGGGCGCCGCTATCCGGAGACAAGCGTGGGCTGGTACCGCAAGGAGTTCGAGATTCCGGCGAGCGATGCGGGTCGCCGCGTGAATCTTGAGTTCGACGGGGCCTTTCGCGACGTGATGGTGTTTGTGAACGGCTGCTACCTCGGCCGCAACGAAGCGGGCTACACGCCCTTCCGCTACGACATTACGGATTTTCTCGCCGTCGGCGCGAAGAACTGCGTTGCAGCGCGCGTCGATGCGAGCTACGGCGAAGGGTGGTTCTACGAGGGCGCAGGAATCTACCGGCACGTGTGGCTGACCAAGACCGATGCGCTGCATTTGGCAAGGTGGGAGAGCTATGTGCGGCCAACTTTGAAGGAAGGAAATGACGTCTTAATCTCTCTTGGAACGGTTGTTGTTAATGATGGCAACTCAGCGGAACCCGTGGATGTCGAGTGGCAAATCCTTGACGCTGAGGGGAAGATCGTACCGGGAAACGTAGGCCAGTCGCGCTCAACTCCGCTGGCGCCGAACGAGTCCGAATACTATCAGGGTGGAATTAGGTTTCCCAACCCGAATCTGTGGTCACCCGAACATCCTTACCAGTACACCGCACTTGTAACCGTAAAAACCGGCGGCAAGATTCGCGACGCCGAACGCATCCCCTTCGGCATTCGCGCGGCGAAGTTCGACGCCGATCATGGCTTCTTCCTCAACGGCCAGCCGCTCAAGATCCAAGGCACCTGCAATCACCAGGACCACGCCGGCGTGGGCGCGGCGCTGCCTGACCGGCTGCAGGCTTTCCGCATCGCCGTGCTACAGCAGATGGGTTGCAATGCCATTCGCACATCGCACAACATGCCTACGCCGGAACTGGTTGAGGCGTGCGATCGCATGGGGATGATGATGATGTGCGAGACGCGGCAGATGAGTTCCAGCCCCGAGGGAATGGCGCAGCTCGAGACCATGATCAAGCGCTATCGCAACTCGCCTTCGATTGTTCTGTGGTCGATCGGCAACGAGGAGTGGCGCCTGCAGGGCGAGATGGCTGAAGAGGGCGCGAAGATTGCCGCGGCCATGGTGCGGCGCTGCCACGAGCTCGACCCCACGCGCGTGGTCTCCGCGGCGGTGAACGGCGACAACGAGAAGGGCGTTTCGGAGGCGCTCGACATCGTCGGCTTCAACTACAACCTGAAGCTGCCCGACGAATTTCACACGAAGCATCCCACACGGCCGGTCTTCGGATCGGAGACGGCGAGCACGATTTCGCAGCGCGGCATTTACCAGACCGATCCCTTGCGCAACACGCTCAGCGCCTACGACGTGAACCACACGGAGTGGAGCGAGCTGGCCGAGGAGTGGTGGACGTTTTACGGCACGCGCGAGTGGCTGGCCGGCGGATTTGCCTGGACCGGCTTCGACTATCGCGGCGAACCCACGCCCTACGGATGGCCCTCGGTCAACTCGAACTTCGGTATTGTGGACACCTGCGGATTCGCGAAGGACAACTTCTTCTACTACAAGGCGTGGTGGACCAAGCAGCCTGTACTGCACCTGTTTCCGCACTGGACCTGGGAAGGCAGAGATGGCGATGAGATTCCCGTGTGGGTGCACTCGAACCTCGACGAGGTGGAGCTGCTGGTGAACGGCAAGAGCTTGGGCCGGCAGAAGGTTCCGCGGCTGGGCCATGTGGAGTGGAAGGTGCGCTACGAGCCGGGCACGATCACAGCGCACGGATGGAAGGACGGAAAACTTCTGCTGACGGAAGAGCGCGCGACCACCGGACCGGCCGCAGCATTGAAAATCGAAGCGGATCGCAACGAGATCGATGCCGACGGCGAGGATGTGGCGATTCTGACCGTGTCGGCGGTGGACGACCAGGGCCGCGCCGTGCCCACTGCCAATATGCTGGTCGATTTCAAAGTGACAGGCGAGGGCGTGCTGATCGGCGTGGGCAACGGCGATCCCAACTGCCCGGAGAGCGACAAGGAGCCGCATCGTTCGCTCTTCAGCGGGCTGGCGCAGGTGCTCGTGCAAGCGACGAAGACGGCCGGCACAATCGAGATCGAGGCCGAAGTGAACGTCCGGCACATGCAAATTGCCCCGGCGAAGGTCGTGATCGCCACGAAGCAGGCGACGCCGCGGCCGGCCGTGTAAATGCAGGGTTGAGCGCGAGTTCACACTCCCGCATCGGGAGCGGCCGCGAAATGGATCCGCTCCATGCATTATGCTCGAAGCATGCACGACGAACCGGTACGGCAGTACGACGCCTTCTCGGGCGACTACCATTGGCTTTACTCGGACAGTGCCTTGAGTGGAAAGCCGGCGCTCGAATACAATCGCGACGTCCTGGCAGAAGCCGGTTTGAAGACACGGATTCTGGATTGTTCCTGTGGGATCGGAAGTTTTGCGATCGCTCTCGCCAAGTTGGGCTATGCAGTCAGCGGTTCTGACGGCAGCCCGGGCATGATCGAGCAGGCGATTCTTGCCGCAAAGCATGCAAACGTAGATATCCCTCTGAGCTGTTCCTCATGGCAGGACCTTCCCGCTCGCTTTACAGAACACTTTGACCTGGTTTTTTGTCTGGGCAATTCCATCGGCCACGCACGTAATCGGGAAGAGATGCTTCGGTCTCTCAAAGGAATGCGTGCCGTGCTCAGGGATGGCGGCAAACTGGTGATTCATTCGCGCCACTGGGAACAAATCGGCGATGAGAAGAAACGTTTCACGCACTATCCATGGAGAGAGCGCGCCGGCCAGCGATGCCTTCCCCTCTACGTTTGGACGTACCCGGAAAAGTTCGATGACGCTTTCACGATCGAAGTGGCTCTGGTTTTCGATGCCGGGGCAGAAGTATCCATTCGATCGTATCCAATCGTCTACTATCCGTTTCGCATTGATGAGTTGATGGAACGTTTGCAATGCGCCGGTTTTGTCGAAATCCAGACTCGGTTCAGCGAAGACAAAACGGAATATCGCGTAATCGCGGCGTAAGGAAACCCGCGTCACCCTACCCTGGGCGGATAAGAAGACTCCGGCGAGAATAGGCGCGCGGCGTTAATTCTTAGTGCTCCATAGCGATGACTCCGCAGTGGGCGGAGGCGCCCTGCGCCGGTAGAGTGGAGAAATGGAGCAAGAACGACCCTACTGGAGCCAGGAACTGCGTGCCATGGTGGCGCTGGCCGTGCCCGTGGTGTTGAGTGAGCTGGGCTGGATGGCCATGGGCGTCGTGGACACCATCATGGTCGGCCGGCTGGGCCCGGCGGCGATCGGCGCTGTCGCCCTGGGCAATGCCATCTGCTACACGCCCTCGATCTTCGGCGTGGGGCTGATGCTGGGACTCGACACTCTGGTCTCTCAGGCCTACGGGCGCGAGGATCACGACGAGTGCCATCGCTGGCTGGCGCAGGGCGTATATCTCGCGTGCCTGGCCGCAATGCCCATCATGGTGGGGATCTGGCTGGCAAGCCTTGGCTTCACGCACTTCGGAATTGCCGCAGAGGTAGCCGTGCCAGCCAGCGGATATCTGCGGCTGCTCAACTGGGGCACGTTGCCGCTGCTGCTCTACGGCGCAACGCGGCGCTACCTGCAGGGAGTGGGCCAGGTGCGCGTGATTACGCTGACCTACGTCCTCGCGAACCTGGTGAACTGGTTCGGCAACTGGGTGCTGATTTATGGCAAGCTGGGCTTTCCTGCACTGGGCGTAAATGGGTCGGCGATCTCGACCGCGATTGCGCGCGTGGTGATGGCGGTGGCGCTGCTCGCGTTTGCGTGGCGCTACGAGCGCAGCCGCGGGCATCCGCTCTTCCGGCACTGGGCTGCTCCGCAGGTTGCGCGGGTCAAGCGGCTGTTGCAGTTGGGTGCGCCCGCGGCAGGGCAGATTCTGATCGAAGTGGGCGCGTGGAACCTGGCCACTTTCTCGGCCGGCTACCTGACGCCAGTGGCGCTCGCGACGCATCAGATCGTGCTCAACTACGCAAGCGTGACGTACATGGTGCCGCTGGGAATCTCTGCCGCAGCCGCGGTCAGCGTGGGCCACGCGGTGGGCGCCGGCGACGGGGCGCGGGCGCGGCGCGCGGGATGGATGGCTCTCGCTTTGGGAACGGGCTTCATGCTCCTGGCGGCGCTCGCGTTTCTCGTGTGGCCGCGGCCGCTCATCGCGTTGTTCTCGCGCGACCCGCGCGTGCTGGCCGTGGGGCCGGGGCTGCTGGGCATTGTCGCCTGCTTTGAAGTCTTTGACGGCATCCAGACCGTCTCGACTGGCGCTCTACGCGGGCTGGGCGAGACCCAGGCGCCGATGTGGGCCAATCTTGTTGCATATTTTGTGCTGGGACTGCCGCTCGGTTTCTTTCTTTGTTTTGGACTAAGGTGGGGGATTTATGGGCTTTGGATCGGGCTCACCGTGGCGTTGGTGTTTGTTGCGCTGGCGCTGCTCGCGCGTTGGCGCCGCGATGCTGCAAGACAGGTTGTCCTTGCCAGATCCTAGCTCTTCCATGCGAAATGCGCGGCGCTCGTGCGCCACTCACTTCACCACAACTGCACGCTGAATGGCTCGCCTGCATCTCCATTGCTTTGTATGGCGGGGACGACGGGGCTCGAACCCACGACCTCTGTCAAGCCGCGAGGGCCTGTTGTGATTCAGCCACGCAGATTCACACGGATGAAACCGCAACGGAACCGGGAGCGGAGATTGAGAACCGCCTTAGAACCGAAACGAGGATAGACCTGCACGTATCCTCTTCAAAGCATTTGGTTGACGAAACTGACCGGAAATTGCTCCTGTGCGAGCCCTCACTGGCATCGAAAGTTCCGCGCATCCTCGCTGTCGCCGCTTCCCGTGTACTGGGCATGCTTGGGATAGGCGCAGAGCGGGCGGCTGCGTCCCGGGAATGCCTGCCCCGTTGCTATCACCGCGTCCGGTGCGTTTCCCTTCTCCACCCAATTCACGACGGCACTCAACATGTCGAAACGGTCAAGCGCCGGGCCGCCGCCGCAGTGCGCCATTCCCGGCACCAGGAACAGCCGGCTCCATTCGGCCACCTTGTCGGCGCCGCCGTTGGCCGGGCCCAGTGATTGGTAGTAGCCGAGCGTGTCGAGCGCCGAGAACCACGGATCGCTGTCTCCGTGGAAGAAGATCAGTTTGCCGCCGTTGGCAGAGAAGGTCGACAGGTTGGTCAACGCGGGTTCCACCAGCGGATCGCTTGCGTGCAGCGCCTCTTTGTCTACGTCGATCTCGGTCGCGGTTGGATATGGCCCGAAGAGCCCACTCTGGCCCACGGCCAGAAGGCCCGGCACAAAGCCCGTCATCGCGATCCCCGCATCATAGAGAGAGCCTGGATACACCTGTGTTCCGTACGAGTTTTTCGGTCCTGCAAATGCCTTCTTGATCGCCGCAACTTTCTCCGGTGCAATGCACCCCTCACTTTGGCCGGCTTTGCAGGCCACCACCGCGGGGTCGAAATCGCAGCCAAGCGGATCAAAGATCATCCCGTCAGCTACGCCATCTCGTGCATCGCATCTCTTCATCAGGGAATCCATGAAGAGCTTTCGCTCACTTGCCGTGAGGAGTTTCTCGATCTGCGGCTTGCCCGATTCGTCTTTGGGCGCTGCCTGGTTATAGGCCACCGGAATCCACTTGCCGATCGCGAGGTTTGACAACCCCGTGCGCATCGCGGGATCCCCGACAACAATGCCGTTGAATACCGTGGGAAAGCGCTGGGAGAGAATCATACCTTCGCGCCCGCCGGTCGAGCAGCCGACGAAATAGGCATAAGCCGCGGGTTTCGCATAGTAGTGAGCGATGATCTGTTTCGACACCCCCGCGACTTCGGCATTGGCTTGGTAGGCAAAATCCAGATAGGCCTGCTGATCGCGCATAAACGAGAAATCGAACGCTCCATTCTTTGCTTTGTGTCCGGTGTCCGTGCTGGCCACGGCGAATCCCCGCACCAGGGCCGGCTTATCTCCGGAGTAAAATGCTCCCAACGGATAGGCGACCACGCCGTTGCCACCGCCGCCCCCTTGCATCATGAAATCGCCGTTCCAGGCGTCTCTCTCGG
>Ga0187852_1000950_pt1 | contig 28989 bp, 23 predicted proteins | sample June2016WEW_6_40_FD_134511 | JGI IMG/M metagenome (GOLD analysis project Ga0187852, IMG submission 134511) | Peatland microbial communities from SPRUCE experiment site at the Marcell Experimental Forest, Minnesota, USA - June2016WEW_6_40 | ecosystem: Environmental > Terrestrial > Soil > Wetlands...
AGCAGGCCCCACCAATCGAGAAACCCACTGCGCCGCCTCCGCAACCCGATCAGGTTGCCCCCGCTCCGCCGCCCAAGCAGGCCCCGCCGGTCGAAAAACCGGCAGTCAAGTCTCCGAACGCGGACACCACGCCTGCCGGCGAAGGCGGCCCGGTCAAAGAGCCAGACACCCAACCCGCACAAGGGCAGGGCGAAACCGCCGATCAATCGTCCAAGCCAGCGCCCGATTCGGACACGGCCGATCCGGGCGCGAAAGATCAGGACACGTCACCGCCCACCACTGATGAGAAGAAACCGCCTGAAGGCGAAAAGGCCCAAACCGAAGAACCCCCGGTTGACAAGGCCAAGCGCCTGCAGGAGATCAACGACGAGATAGCGAAGAATGACGCCGAGATCAAGAAACTGGACAAGCAGATTAAGGACGCAGCCGATCGAGCGACTGAGGCGGGACAAAAGGGATCCTCTGCGAGAGGTGCAGAGCGTGAACGCTGGCAAAAGAATGCCCGGCGCAACACTGCAGCGAAGGAGAGACTGCAGAGCGAGCGTGGAAAAGTTCGCGCCCGCAACCAGGAACTGTACGACGAACAAAGGCGCTTGGTGCGTCCACCCGACCCCGAGACCTGGCAAAAGGCCGAAGACTACCTCCGCGACGAGTTTAAGGGGCAAAAGAAGTCCATCGATGTGAACGATGAGTTAGGCCGGCGCGACATCGATTGCTATACGCCAGACGGCATCGCCAGGGAAGCCAAGCACGGAGGGCCGTTCGATATCACCGACTCGCGCATTCAGTTGGAATTGGACAAGGATATCGCTTTGTTGAAAGCCAAGAAGGTTACGGCTGTAGAATGGCATTTCTACAAGAATCCCGGCACCGGCGGCGCAGGTCCCACAGCTCGTTTGGAAAAAGCACTGAGCGATGCTGGAATCAAGGTTGTCAGGGATTATTAGTGTGCTGTCTGAACGAAGGGAGGTGCCGATCGCATGAGCTATGCACTGAACTTGCTTCGCCTGCCGGCCGGCATCGATCCCGTCGTGGCGTACGCGCAGTACCATGAGGAGCAGGTAAAGCTCTACGAAGCCGGATTGAGCGCCGCGGACAGACTTGGCCCCATCGATCCCGCCAAGGAAGAACGCAAAGAGCTCATCGCCGCTGCCCTCGTCGCCAGTAATCCCGGCTTGAAGAAATTCGAGCGCAACTACGCAAAGATTGCCGCCAGCAAATCGATCAGCGAACCCGAGGCGCGCCGCCGGTTTCGAAATGTCGAGCTGAACGACGACCAGCATTCGCTTCAGATCGTTCTTTTCGACGATGAGGCGGGCGTTTCCTTCTCGTTCACTGGAAAAGGCGAAGATTGCACCGCTGCGGTTCGTGTTTTATGGGGCTGTCTTCAGGTCATGGAATCGCAAGGCGGCTATAGAACCTACGATCCGCAGATGGGCAGAGTGCTGGATCTCCATTCCGATTTCGATGCTGTTCGCTCGGGCTATTGCAGTGCGTGTTAGAGAAGCGGGCCATGGCGCTGCAAATCTGCCCCGCGTAATTATTTTCCAATGCAGAAAGTCGAGAAGATCAGGTTCAGGATGTCGTCGGGGGTGGTTTGGCCGGTGAGCGAGTCGAGGGCCCAGAGAGCGCGGTAGAGATCGATCAGGATCATCTCGTGGGGAATGCCCCCCGCGTTGGCCTTTGCCGCGTCGGCCAGGGCGGCGAGCGCCGTGGCGACGGCCTGGTGCTGGCGGAGATTGGTGAGCATTCCCGGTTCGGCCGCGGCTCCGCCCGTGGCGAGCGCGAGAATCCTCTCGCGCAACGCGGCAATGCCTTCGCCGGTGAGCGCCGATGTTGGGAGCGCGATGAGGGCGTTGAGAGCCGGCCCCTTTGCATAAGCAGCGGGCAAGCTGTTTTCCGAACGCGGCGGATTTGTGAGATCGGATCTTTCGAGTTCCGTCTCTCTGATTTCCGTCTCTTCTGGCTCCGATTTTTCCGGTTTCGACTTTTCCAGCAAATCGGATTTGTTGACGGCGACGATCGCCGGCCGGCCCGCGACCGCGGCCAGCAGACGATGTTCTTCGTCGTTGAGCTGCTGCGTTGCGTCGAGCACGATGAGCACCAGCGCCGCGTCGGCGAGAGCTTCGCGGCTGCGCGCAATGCCGAGCTGCTCGGCCTCGTCGAGAGAGCTACGGTGGCCTTCACGCAAACCGGCGGTGTCGACGAGTTCGATGGGAATGCCTTCGATGGAGATGCGCTCGGTGACGAGGTCGCGCGTGGTGCCGGGGGTTGCGGTGACGATGGCGCGGTCGCGCTCGACGAGGCGGTTGAAGAGCGAGCTCTTGCCGGCGTTGGGCCGGCCGACGATGGCCAGGGTCAGACCGTCATGCACGATGCGGCCGCGGGCAAAGGAGGCTTCGAGCGCATCGAGCGGCGGGGTGAGCGCGGCGATGCGGCGCGCGATCTCCTGGCCCGGCGTCACCTCCAGGTCGTCTTCGGCAAAATCGATGCCGGCTTCGAGCAGAGCGACAAGTTCGACGAGCGCCTGCTTGACGGGCGCGACGCGGCGACTGAGCGCGCCGCCCATCTGGCTGGCGGCCTGGCGCGCCTGGGTAAGGGTCTGCGCTTCGATCAGGTCGCGAACCGCTTCGGCCTGCGTGAGGTCGAGCCGGCCGGAGAGAAAGGCGCGCTGGGTGAATTCGCCGGGCTCGGCCAGGCGCGCACCCAGTTCGAGCGAGCGACGCAACAGCAGCTCCAGCACCACCGGCGAGCCGTGCGTCGCGATCTCAACCAGATCTTCGGCTGTGTAAGAGCGCGGAGCAGCGAAATACGTAACTATGGCTTCGTCGATGCGCGTGGCTTCGTCGCCGCGCTTCTCATCTGCGATGTTGGCATCGAGCACATCGGCCAAACGCGCGTGGGCGTGTTCGAGAGGGCCCGGCAGCCGCACCAACTGCACGGCGATCGCCGCGGCCTGCGGCCCGCTCAAGCGCACAATGCCGATTCCGCCGCGCCCCGGGGGCGTGGAGATGGCGGCGATGGTGTCGGTTGCGGGACCGGGCGCAGGCATGGGTTGCACTCAGTGTAGTGTGCGGGGCGGGCGGGTCGTGACGTTAGCTGCACTCAACAGTCCTTCACCTGCGATCCGGCACGCAATGTTACTATGGACGCGTCGAACGGGAGCCAGTCCCTGCGCCATGAGAAATGGACTGCTGATCTTTCTGTTGTTGATGAGTACGAGCCTTTGCTATTCGCAATCCCCGTCTGCGAATTCCCAATACTTTACCGGAATTGTAAAACCGAGTGGTTGGAAGATTCCTCCACATGGGAGGCAGATTGGTTCGAACGATCTTCCTTTTGGGAAGAACCGGGAGCAAGTTCACGTAGTTCTTTACCATGTGGCGCGGCATTTTGCAGTACCCCTGTACTTCAGGAATGAAGATGGCGATCTGGTCCTCCGGTCATTCTGGTTTCATGCTGCAACTTTTTACGGCCTCGAATCCAATGGCGTCCGCTTTGGATATTGGGCGATGATCAGAGGCGAAGGGATTGGGCTTGCAACAAGCGTGACTTGGCTTGATACGGACGGAGATGGTGTATTTCGTCGGATCGTGGTTGGAACAGACAAGGAGCTAACCATTCCCCAGTGGGTTCGCAGGACGAGGGAGTCTCCCGGTTCGAAAGATCCAAATTAGATTGGCGGCACCCACGTATGACAGCGTGTGACGTGTGGGCGGGCCCCACAAGGGGGGATTGGCCCCGAGCGGAACGCGTTCGACTTCGAATACGATTCAGAGGGATTGCAGGCGGCTCGCGTCTACAATGAAACGATGCCGGAGTTGCCCGAGGTGGAAACTGTTGCGCGCGGTGTCGACCGGCGCTTGCGCGGCGATCGCATTGTCCAGGTTTGGTTTGGCAGCCGCCCGCAAAGCTTCAAGACTCCGCCGGCGCGCCAGTCGAAGGGCCTCGTGGGGCGAGCGATTCTGGCCGTGCACCGCGCGGGCAAGCACATTGTCTTTGAGCTGGGCGCGGCGGTGCCCGCGCGGAACCGGAAGGGCGATACCGGCCGGAATCCGGACAAGGCGGCCGAGGCGCAGTGGATTGTCCATCTGGGAATGACGGGGCGGCTGCTCGTGACCACTCCGGAGGCTCCTGTGGCCCTGCATACGCACGCGCGGCTGGAGCTGGCCAGCGGCTGCGAGTTGCGGTTTCAAGATCCGCGCCGCTTTGGCCGCCTCGAGTTCCGCGACCTCGGCAGCGGCGGAATTGCATTCGAAGCGCCGGGAGCCGAGCCGCTCTCGATCGGCGCGCGCGAGTTTGCCGAGCTCTTTCAAAAGCGGCGCCTGCCTATCAAGGCGGCCCTGCTGAATCAAAGCCTCCTCGCCGGAGTGGGCAACATCTATGCCGACGAGAGCCTCTTTCAGGCCGGACTCCGGCCGCGAAGACGGACCAACCGGTTGACAGCGGCCGAATTGGAACGGTTGCGCCTGGCGCTCGGCCGGATTCTCACCGACGCCATCCGCCTGGGAGGGTCGTCGGTGTCGGATTACGTGGACGCCGACGGAGAGCGGGGCTTCTTTCAACTGGAGCACTGCGTCTACCAGCGCACCGGCCAGCCCTGCCGCCGCTGCCAGACGCCGATCCGGCGCATCGAGCTGGCAGGGCGCGGAACCCACTATTGTCCCAACTGTCAGCATTGAGGCCGAGCAGCTCCAAGACCAGAAGAATTACAGTTTTTGGGAGAAATCCGGCCGAAAAGCTCCCGGAATCCGTAAAGACGGCATAAAGAAAATCCAATAAGCCCTTAAGGATCAGTGTGGTTACGAAAGGTATGTCGATTGCTATGTAATAAGCGCCAGTGATGATTCGGCCGCTGCAGGTAGGCCCAGCGAGCCAGAGCCACACAGGGTACCCGGCACGAGCAACCGCCGATGAGCGGCCCTTAAAAGGGAGAAGCCAGCCGGGAAGCCCATAGAAAGAGCGGCAGAGATAGCCGCCTCAATCCAATTCGCTGGGAGGCCAGTGACCAGCGTAGAGACCTTGGGACGCCACCCGTGAAGGGTGGCGTTTCTCGCATCTGGGCTCACATTTACCGCTTCCGCAGCAGGCGTTGCAGAGCCGCTTCAGGACATGCCGCGCATTACCCGCGTTACCCCTCCCGGGTTCAGTCCGCTTGCCAGTGGTGCGCGTTCGCTGTAGTATCAAAGTTGCCTATCAAGCGGCTGACGCGGGCCACCCAGGTCACGGGTAGAGCAAGCTCGCCGTTGAGCAATGAAACATCGCCAGTGCAGTTGAGACCGTACAGAGTGGACTGCGCGCGACGGATTGCTCACGTAGGAAATGGCATCACCTGAGAAAAGCAGCAGCCGCGCCGAGTCGATACCGGCGAGCGGATGAAGTTGATGAACGACTCCCGCGCAGGAAGCGGCAAGCGCATTTTCACAGAGGGTCGAGGGGTGGAAACAAGCACACCGGAGGCGTCTGCCGGCAGCGACTGAGCTTGGCCGGAGATGCCTGCAGGCATTCGCCCGAGGGGCAACACTGCTTTCGATGAAGGCTGTGCGCTGCCGGGGAACTGCCGCGTATTCTCCCCCGCGCGGAGAGAATTCGGACAACAGCAAAGCGGTTCGAATGCTGCCGGCAGCACGCGCAAAGCAACGCAGCAAAGCAAAGCACTAGGAAGTATACGCATCATGACAACAGAACCGACCGAGCCCCAGCAAGAACAGGGGCCTACGCCTGACAACGGTCAGGTGCAGTCGCAAGGGCACCGGCGCCGCCGGCGCCGCCGCAAAAACAAGTCCAGCCAGGCCGCGATGCCGGCGCCAGCGGCACAGGGCCAGCCGCCCGTGCAGAGCCAGCCGCCTGCGCAGGGCCAGCCGCAGATGCAGACGCCGCCGCAACCGGCTCCGCCGCGGCAGTCCCATCCGCGCCAGGGCCGAAAAAAGAAGTTTTTCCAGAAGAATGCGGCTCCCGCAGCCCAGCCCGGCAACAGCGTCCACGCGCCGCAGGGCAAGCGCAAGAGCCGGCAAAAGGGCCCGCGCGCCTTTGTCGGTCCCATGGACCACAGCTATCGCACGGTGAACGGCAACGTCGCCGACGGCCCGCCCTCCACCATTCCCACGGCTGGAAACGGGCATAGCAGCGGGTACTATCCCGATGTTTATGCGGCGCAACCTGCCGCGCCCGTGCGCGAAGACGCTCCCACGCGCATCTACTGTTTCATTGAGGACCTCTTCTTTCTGGCCAAGATTCAGGAGACGGCGCGCAAATTGGGCGTGAAGGTGGGGTTCGTGAAGGGCGACAAGGAGGCCGTGGATCGGATTTTAGAGTCTCCGGAAGACGCGCGGCCGGCATTGCTGGTCTTCGACCTGAACAATCTGAACGCCAAGCCCATGACGCTGATTCCCAAGTTTAAAACCAAGTTCAAAAAAGCGGTATCGATCATCGGCTTCCTGAATCATCTGCAGGGCGACCTAAAGATGAAGGCGTTGGAGGCGGGATGCGACACGGTGATGCCGCGCTCGGCCTTCTCGCAGAGCCTGCCGATCCTGCTGCGCCGCTACGGCGTGGAAGAGGAAGAGGAATACTCGCAGCAGCCGGTGTTCTAGAAGCAGGGAATAGGGAATAGAAGAACCGGAGCCAGCAGAATCAAAAAGGGCGCGCCGGCCTGGCGCGCCCTTTTCCTATTCCCTATTGGCTACTCCCTGCATTTATCCCGGAGGCCAGGTCATGTCGCGGCCGCCGAGCAGGTGCAGATGGAGATGGTCCATCGTCTGGCCGCCTTCCTCGCCGGTATTCACCACAATGCGATAGCCATTGGTCAGTTCCTTCTTGCGCGCCACCTCCGCCGCTGCCCACAGCAGATGGCCAAGCAGCGCGCGGTCGTCCTTGCCGGTCTCATTGAGCGACGGAATATGCTTGCGCGGCACAATCAGCACGTGCACGGGAGCCTGGGGATTGAGGTCCGCAAAAGCGTAGCCGAGATCGTCCTGAAACACGGACGTCGAAGGAATGTTTCCTTCGATGATTTTGCAGAAGAGACAACTCATATCGAGACCAGTGTACAAGGGCAATTTTCGCAGGCAAGGATTTATCAATAGCAAATTTGTGTTAGGAACCTAGCTGGATACCGATTTAGAACAGTTTCCCGCTCTGGGCCCGATTTGGGCGGCCAATGGGACATTGCGTGCCAGCGATGCGGCGATGCTGAGCGCACAGATCGTCTTGAACTCAACGCGACCAGAATTGCGTTAGGTGACACCAAATGCAAACGCAGTTGCATTTGGTTGCTGGCTTACAATGACGCCATGGCCGCTTCCCCGCGCTTCCGCATCGTCCACGCCGTCTGCTCGCACGATTGCCCGGATTCGTGCGCGGTGCTGGTGACGGTCGACGGCGAGGGCCGCGCGGTGAAGGTCGAGGGTGATCCCCGGCAGCCGGTGACGCGTGGATTCCTGTGCGGCAAGGTGGCCAAGTATCTGGATCGCGTCTACGCGCCGGACCGCGTTCTCTATCCTCTGAAACGGAAACCGGGCGCGCCCAAGGGCCAGCGGTCCCGCGGGAGTGAGCTCGAAGTCTTCGACCGCGTGAGCTGGGACGAGGCGCTGGACGCGATTGCCGCGCGGCTCCGCGAGATTGCCGATCGCCACGGTCCCGAGTCGATCCTGCCCTATAGCTACGCGGGGACCATCGGCGTGCTGGGCTACGGGTCGATGGACCGGCGGTTTTTTCATCGCCTGGGCGCCAGCCAGCTCGACCGCACGATTTGTTCTGAGGCGGGCGGGCAGGCGTGGAACCTGGTGTATGGAAAGAAACTCGGCACGCCCACCGAGGATTTCCGGCTGGCGAAGCTGATTCTTGCCTGGGGCGCGAACATTCACGGCAACAATATTCATCTGTGGCCGTTTATTGAAGAAGCTCGGCGCAACGGGGCGCGGCTCATTGTGATCGACCCCTACCGCACGCGCACCGCGGCCCTCGCCGACTGGCACATCGCCATCCGTCCCGGCACGGATGTGGCGCTGGCGCTGGGCATGATGCACGTGATCCTCGACGAGGGCCTGGAAGATCGCAGCTACATCGCCGCCATGACGCACGGCTTTGAGCAGTTGGCCAAGCGCGTGCGCGAATACCCGCCGAGTCGCGTGGCCGCGTGGACCGGGATGACGCCCGCCGAGATCGAGCGGCTGGCGCGCGAGTATGCCACGACGCGCCCCGCGGCGCTGCGGGTGAACTACGGTGTGCAGCGTTCGGAGAACGGCGGCGCGGCGGTGGGGGCCATTGCCATGTTGCCGGCGCTGACCGGCGCGTGGAAGACGCGCGGCGGCGGAGCGCAGCTTTCGACATCCGGCGCCTTTGCGTGGGACAAGAAGGCGCTGGAGCGGCCCGACCTGGCTCTGGTTTCGCCGCTGGGACGGCTGGCGCGCGTGGTGAATATGTCCGAACTTGGCCAAGCTCTGACCGAGCTTGGCCAAGCGAGGGATCAGGTATCAGGGGTCAGGGGTCAGAACGAAGGTCCGGCGGTTCATGCGCTCTTTGTTTACAACTCGAATCCGGCTGTCGTGGCGCCGAATCAGAACGCGGTTCGGCGCGGCCTCCTGCGCGACGATCTCTTCACCGTGGTGCACGAGCAGTTCTTTACCGACACCACCGACTACGCCGACTTTGTGTTGCCCGCGACGACGTTTCTCGAGCACACGGACGTGCAGGGCGCGTACGGACACTACTTTGTGCAGCTTTCAAAACAGGCGATCGAGCCTCGGGGCGAAGCGCGATCGAATGTGTGGCTATTCTCAAATCTGGCCCAGCGCATGGGATTCACCGAAATGTGTTTTCGCGACACACCCGAGGAGATGATTCGCCAGGCGCTGGCGATTGGCGGCGATGGCCGCTCCACAAACCCCGGCATGGAGCACATTACCGTGGAGGATCTCGAGCGCGAAGGGCATGTGCCGTTGGCGCTTCACACCGATGGGCTCCGCCCCTTCACCTTTGGAGATGTTCCTACGCCCTCGGGCAAGATCGAGTTTTACTCGGAGACGCTGGCGGCAGCCGGCCTCGATGGGCTTCCAGGCTTTCAACCTCCGGTCGAGTCACGGTGGAGCGAGACCGCGAAGAAATATCCGCTGGAATTGCTGGCGCGCAAGAACGACAACTACATGAACTCGACCTTCGCCAATCTGCCGGGACACCGCAAGATGGAATCCAGGACGGCCCAAAGACTTGAGATTCACCCGCTCGACGCGCAGTCGCGCGGCGTGAGCGAGGGCGACCGGGTGCGGGTCTGGAACGATCGCGGCGCAATTGAGCTGACGGCGATGCTCAACGCGCATTTGCCGCCGGGCGTGGTGGCGGCGCGGCTCGACTGGGCCAAGCTGCATCCCGATGGCGCCAACGTGAACGCGCTCACCAGCGAGCGCCTCACCGACATCGGCGGCGGTGCGACGTTCTATTCCACGCTGGTGGAAGTGGAAAAGACAGAAAGCAGAGAATAGCCACCCCACGTTCGTTCCGTGCGATGCGTTCAGAATCTGAAGTAAGCGCCGATCATCGGCTCTGCCGTGTGCTTGAAGGTGTCGATTGAACCGAACTCGGTAATGATGTCGGGAGCCCTATAGACATTCCCGCGGTATTGAAAGCGCAGGCCGAGGTGCGGCAGAACCCCCCAATCGAGTCCCCCGCCGTAGACATAGACTCCCCTGGTGGAGCTTTGCGTTCCGCTCTGGCCGCCGGTGGGCTCGTTGAGCAAGAGACCTACGCCCGCCAGCGCAAACGGCCGGAACTTCCCCGCATGGGCCGAGAGGACCCAGTCGCCGGTGATCTCGTGAGCATTTGCCGAGACGGCGACGGGCGGAATGGGACTACATGGGCCTGGGGCTGGGCAAACCTCAAGGCCAGTGTAGGTGTACACCTGGTTGGCGCGGTTGAAGGAGTAAGTCGCCTCATAGCCAAAGAGCGGATTGCGGATGTGGCGCACTTCAATCATCCCGCCGGCGGAGTTGGAAGGGCTCTCTTGAACGCTGCTGCCATTGGTCGTGCCGCTGAACGCGCCGTAAACGCTGAGCGCAACGTCGGTCTGCGCGCGAGCTGCTATGCAGGTCGCCGCGGCGAAGAGGATCGATACCACCAAACTCAGCAATGAAGAATGAAGTCGCATCACGTCCTCCTTTGTTTAAACCTTATTATTCTAGACTCGCAAACAACGCAAGGGATTACCTATCTCGCCGGCTGCGGACACTTGGGGGCATTCATCGTTCTGATCCCGGCGGCCTCGCGATCCGCGTCGAAGAGCCGGATCGGAATGCGGCATTTCAGCTTCGGGATAGAGCGGAGTTAGGATGCTGACGGGGACCAGGCAGCCATGACGAGCAAGATCGAGGTTCTGAAGATCGACATCGCCTCCTTGGCCGTGGACGCGATTGTCAATGCGGCGAACACATCGCTGCTGGGCGGCGGCGGCGTGGATGGAGCGATCCATCGCGCAGCGGGGCCGGAGCTCTTCGACGAGTGTTACCAGATCGGCGGCTGCCCCACGGGCGAGGCGCGCCTGACCAAGGGCTACCGGTTGCCGGCCAAGTTCGTGATTCACACCGTGGGGCCGGTGTGGAGCGGCGGTGAGCGCGGCGAGCCGGAGTTGCTGGCCAGTTGCTATCGCTCGGTCTTCAGGATTGCGCGCGAGACCGGCATCCGCTCGCTGGCGTTTCCCGCCATCAGTTGCGGTGTGTATTGCTTCCCTGTCGATCGCGCGGTGAAGATCGCCGTGGCCGAGACGGTGGCCGAACTGGTCTCAAGCGACGCAGTGCAAAAGGTCATCTTCGCCTGCTTCGGCGACGAGATCTACAACGCCTACCGGCGCGAGGTGGACAAGCTTTCCTGAAAAGCTCCGGCAAAAACAAGGCGGGCAGGCCTTCACGGCCTGCCCAAATCACCTGGTGTCTCGTTTTCGTGTTCCCTTGTTCCCTCGTTCCCTGCCTTTAGAAGTTCAGCGTGATCTTCGCCGTCAACGCGCGTGGCGTCACGTAGTGCGTACCGCTGAAGGTCGACAGGAAGTTATAGAGCGCGTACTTGTTGGTGACGTTGATCGCGGTCAGGTCGAGATCGGTCTTGAAGTGCTCGCGGTGGAAGATGTTGCTCTTGCCCAGCGAGACGTCGAAGAGGTTGCGCGGCGCAATGCGCTGCGGGTTCTTGTCGTTGTCTCCTGTATTCGGAGCAGGGATGCTGATCAGATTCGAGCCGAACTTGGAAGCCAGACAGACGCTCGGAAGCGCAACTTCGGGAGTGGCCGTGACACCGTTGCAGGTGAAGCCTGCCTGAAACTCCTGGTCGGCGGTAAGCGGTACGCCAAAGGCATTCACCATGCTGATGGCCGGCAGGCCGCCGAGAGTGGTTGAAGAGAGCAGGCAAGGGCTATTGGGATCGGTCACACCATAACAGGGCGCGTTTCCGGCGACGAGTCCGGAATCATAGCGCCAGTTAAAGCCGCTCCACAGGCCGTTCACCCAACTGCCATCGCGGGAAACCGTGTACTGAAGGTGGGTGGTCTCGTTGAATTTCTCGTCGTGGTCGATGCGGAAGGGCAGTCCGGTTTGGCCCACGGTGGCCCCGGCTCCGGCCACCTGCGGCGGGAAAAACCGCGCGGCCACCGAAGAGGTGACAAGATAGGCGCTGAAGTGATGGTAATTCGGGACTTCTGCGTCCAGCGCATAGCCCGGAATCTTGGAGTTATGCCAGTCGATGGGGAAGAAGATCGGCGTATTGCCCAGAATGCTGAAGTCGAAGGCGTTGTGGGTGTACTTCCAGATGTACTCGCCGCTGACCACCACATTCTTGCCGACGGCCTGCTGGAACCCGGCGTGGAACTCGTTGCGGAAGCCGGGGTGCACGATCCCGGAAACGCCGGGAGTGCAGAGAAGCAGCGGGGCCAGCACCGCATCCGAGCAGCCGCTGCTGGACAACACTAGATTCTCGTTGAACGGAGTCTCCAGGGTGCGGGCATAGGAGACGCGCAGCACGGTAGCGGAGGGTTTGACGTTATAAGCGATGCCAAGGCGTGGCTCAGTCTGGCTGGCTGTGGTCATGCCGTTGTACATATCGCCACGGATGCCAAGGTTGAAATCCCAGTTCCCAGCCTTGATCTCGTCTTCAATGTAGAGGGCCAACTCTTTTACATCGGTATGGCCGAAGGATTCATAAAAGACGCCGCCACGAGTCAGATCGTAGGGCGCAAGCAGAGGCAGATAGTTGGGATTCTGGCTGGCAGCGCCGCCAGGGCACTGAGATTGATTGGCATAGCCCGGCAATGGGTTGCCGCTGACGTCGACGCAGGGCGCGTTATAGGTGGAACTGACGACTCCAAGGTTATCGTGCTCGCGCAGGAAAGTTTGCTGGTATTGCGCGCCGATCTTGAGGTTGCTGACTCCTTTCACGTAGGAGTAGTCCGCGCGAAGCCCGGTGTTGGTCAGGGTGCGGAACTGGGAGATGGAAGAGGTTTGAATTGGACCCAGGTCGGCGAGGGGATTACCGCTGGGAAAGTAGTTGTAAGCGTCTCTGCGCACGTAGGCGCCAAAATTAAGAACCGAATTGTTGTTAACGACGTGCGTGTAAGTGGGAGAAATGTTGTAGGTTTCAATCTTGGAGCGCTGATCGGTGTTGCCGACATCCACGAAAGTTGGGTTGGTGCTGGCGCCGCCGCCGATTCCCGTCCCCCCGTTCGTGACGTTCTGCACATTTACGTTGTCAAAGGCATTGGGCGTCTGGAACCAGGAGCGGCTGTAGTTGAAGTCCAGATGGATGGAGTCGGCGGAGGTGAAGCTGTAATCGACGCGGTCGAAGAAATTCTCCTCGTTGCCCTTGTCGTGGAAGACGGTAAATTCCGGCGGATCGAGGAAGCGCCCGGTATTGAGCCCGTCGGCCTCGATAAAGTTGCCCCAGCTCTTGCCGCCATAGGAGAGATCGAATCCCGCATTCGCGGAACCGAACGACCCATACGAGGCAAAAATGGCGCCGGTTGGCTTGGTGACGCCCTGACCGGAGCGTGTGGTAGCCACGATGACGAGGCTGGTCTTGCCGCCGTATTCGGCAGGCGGCGCGCCACTGATGACCTCGATGGATTGAATCGACTCAGCGGGAAGCTGGTTGGAGAAAATCTTGCTTTGCTGATCGGTGATAGGCTGGCCGTCGATGGAGAAGGAGTTGGAGGCGTGGTCGCCCAGCCCGTGAAACAGGCCGTTGGAGTCGGCCGCCACGCCAGGGGTGGTGAGCGTGACCAGCGAGCTGAGCGTGGAGGATGCGCTTTCCAAGGGGACCTTGTTGAAGAGGTCGCGGTCTACGTCGACATGAAAGGTGGGATCGTCCTCAATCAGGTCGCCGGAGGACTCGACTGTGACCGTTTGGCTCTCACCGGAAATTTGCATGACCAGCTTGACGTTGACACCCACCGATGAGCGAATCTCCACATTTTGGCTCAGGTTGGCAAAGCCTTTGGCGGCGACGTCGATTCTGTAGGGGTTAAACGGTACGTTGTAGAACGCAAACTGACCAGCGGCGTCGGTGGTTGTGGCTTGCTCGAATTGGCTGACCTCGTTGGCGAGATGAACGGTGGCGTTGGGAATGACGGCACCGGAGGGATCTGTCACGGTACCGCGTACGGCACCAGCGTTGCCGCTTTGCGCGTGCGCCGCGACCGTCATCGCAGCAAGGCCGAGAAGGGGAAGAATGAGTAGCGTTGCGCCACGATGAAACGTCATGGGAAAGTCTCCTCAAAAAATGGCTGAACAAAAGGGAAAGAAAGCCGCGCGACCTCGAGCCGCGGCATTTGCAGTGCGTTCAATGGGCATCGATCAGGATTCCGCGTGCAATGGATTGCGCCGGAAGATCGTTGCGGCAAAAACCATGGCGAACGGCGCGACAAACTGAAATGAATACGGAGGGATGCCCTAGAGGGAGACGGGCGGGGGACGGATGAAGAGGCGAAACTGGGGTTGCCGGACCACTACAATTGGCTCGGCCTGGGGAGCGGAAGCGCCCAGGAGCACGAACACGATCGCAACCGCGGCCATCGGCGCGGGCGCCACCGTGTGCATCGCGTTACACAACTGGCAGTGATCGGCGTCGGTCTGATCGGGGTGCACGTGCGCTACCTGCGCTACGGCCAAAAGCGCCAGCAGGACCAGGCACACGGTCGCTACTACCGGCAGAAAGCCGGCGCCACCGCGCTTTCCGAACCATTGGGCCCTGAATCCTGACAAACCGCGACCTCTCCTCTTCCATTTTACAGAAGCTTACATAGATTGGACGCTTTCGGCCCGGAGAAGGTGCAAGCAGGGCGGTTTTTCGGGCCATCGAGCCGCCAACCGGCCGCGAATGCGTCGATCGCAAAACCAGAGTCACCCTATCTCAAAGCCAATGCGGCCAAGCCGCTGTGACCAACAGGGAGCAGCGGCCGTCCAAGACTCCGGAAAGGACGTATTCACTCTGGTTTTGCCGTAAACTGTGTTGCCATGGTGAGTTTTTGCGAAATGCGGCGCTGGGCGGCGTTGGGGTTGGCCGTTCTGTTGTTGGCGGCGCCGGCCGTACTTGCGCAAAGCGATAGCAGCTCGGGACCGCCGGCACAGACCTCGTCAGGTCAAAACCCATCGAGCCAGAATTCGCCGCATGGGAACGCGAAGCCGCTGCCCTTGAAACCGGGCGTTCCCGGCGTGGGAAGGAATCATCGGCTGATCCTGAAAGACGGTTCATACCAGATGGCGCGCGATTACCGGATCGTGGGCGACCGGGTGCGATATCTATCGCAGGAGCGGGGCGATTGGGAAGAGCTGCCCGTCGACCTGGTGGACTGGGACGCCACGCGCAAGTGGGAAAAGGAACACGCCGAACTGGTTGAAGATGCTTCCCCGGCGATGAAAGAGGCCGAGGATCTCGACAAGGAAGAATCGCAGGAGCGCAACGACCAAAGCGCGCGCATGCCCCTGGTGGCCGAGGGGCTCGAATTGCCGGATGAGGATGGCGTCTTCGTACTGGACACGTATCAGGGCACGCCGGAGCTGGTGGAGCTGGTCTCGCACGATTTGTCCATGAACGCAAAAAGCCGCAAGGGCATCGGCGTGCTGAATCCGCTGGCCACGCAGAAAGCCAGCCTGGAGATCGAAGGCTCGCACGCCAGGGTGCACCTCCACGTCGACGAACCGGCGATCTACCTCTCGCTCGGCGTCGAAGAGCAGACGGAACCCGTGCTGACGCACCCCATCACTGTGAACGCCGGCGGCGCCAAGGCCGTGAACGGCAAGCACGGCGCGCAGTCGCCGCAATCGGGGTTCGTGATTGTGCGCGTGGACGAGCGCCAGGCGGTGCGCATCGTGGGCGCCATCAAGCTCAGCCCCAACGGACAAGTTACGCAGGACGAGGACACCATTCCCACCAAGGTCGAAGAGCTGCCCGGCAAGCGCTGGCTGCGCGTGACGCCGCAGCAAAAACTCAGCTTCGGCGAGTACGCGCTGGTCGAGATCATTTCGCCGTCCGACATCAACGAGTCGGTGTGGGATTTTCGCGTCGATCCGCGCACCGGCGACAACCCGGGCTCCATCGGGCCCATACAGAAGCGGCCGCGCGAGTAGTAAGCCGTACAATCGCCTGTTCGTTTCGAGAAACATCTTCCTAAATAGAGAAAGGCAGAAAGAATGCAACAAATCGCGATCGATGTGGAGCGCCAAAGAAGCAAGCATTTGTTTTGGGTTTGGATACTTCTGATTGCCACAACAAATATGGTTGCTTCAGCGCAGGACACGAGTGCGCAGCTAGTGTCACGCGTGGCCGCTAATGTTCAAGAGCAGCAGCGCAGCATTCCCGACTTCGTCGCCCATGAAGACGTGACGATGCAGGAGATGGAAAACGGCAAGTTGATCCATGAAAAGCACATCGTTTCGCAATTTCAGGCCATACATAGCGATTCGAAGAGCAAGAACAACGAACAGAGAAATGTGATCTCCGCCACGGAGGACGGCAAGCCGCAAAACCGTTCGGGATATGTGCTCCCCATCGGCGTCCGCGGCGGCTTTGCCGAGGATGCTCCAGGGTATTTCGGCGGGACGAATCCAGGCTGCTTCGATTTCGAAATTGTTCGCCAGGAGCAGTTGCGCGGCAGAAGCGCCATCGTAGTTGCGATGCGGCGGAAGAAATCGTCGCTCGCAGATTCTGCCTGCTCTGCGGCGCATAGAGTCGATGCCACCGCGTGGATCGATGCCGAGAGTTATCGAATCCTGCGGATTCAGCTGGGTCAGATGAAAGAGCTCGACTATTCGGTCCCCTTCAGCCACGGAAACGGGGTATACATTTACTCTCCCGTGATCGAATTTGGAGAGGTGCAAATTGCCGAGCGCTCTTATTGGGTTCCCATCGAGAAGCGCGTCGACTTCGTGAAGGAAAATGGGAAAGTAACTTACAAATATGTCGTCCGCTACAGCGATTTTCACAAGTTCGTGAGCACGTCCAGGATTATCGATGTCGGGGATGCCGATAAGTAGCCGGGATGCTGCGCCTGAATTCGATAGCTCAGTGCTCTAGCGCAGTCGCTCTTTCCTGCGCCGGCTGATACCAAAAGTCCCAGCAGGATTGAGATGATTGCGGCGCTCACCAGTACGTCCATTCCCGGCACGCCGCGCGGACCCCAGTGCGCGTAGCCGCACCCGTCGAGCCACGTCATATACACAACGGGAAGGTTGCCCAGCGAGTCGACGATCGCGTAGCGCGAGCTTCCGCTCTTGCCCGAGCCGTCGAGGAACTCGAGCGCCACACCCGTGAACAGTGCATAGCCGGCGCCGATGGTCACGCATCAGGTGCAATTGAGAGGCGATCCCTGAAACCCTACGTTTCGGTCCAAATGGTTCGTCAAAAAGGCCTTAAGAGCGATTGGGAAGCAAAAGGGAGTCCGTGCCGGCGGGAGCGCTGCTGCATGCTCCCACCAACGCGGGATACCAACGCGATTCAGGCGTGGGCTAAGCTCAAGATGAATACTGCGGGAGAACTGTGGGCACGCCGTTGCGCGATTATTATGAGTTTCTCCAAATCAGCCCCAATGCGGAGGCTGAGACAATCCACCGGGTGTATCGATTTCTGGCAGCGCGGCTGCACCCGGATAACAACGAAACCGGCAACGAAGAGAAATTTCACCTGTTGAAGGTTGCCTATGACGGTTTGTCGGATCCGCGCCGCCGCGCCGAATACGATAAGGCCCGCGCACAGACCCAGACGCCTCCGGAGCCGCTTGCCGCGAGCGTCGATTTCATGGACGCGATGGAAGGCGAGTCAAATCGACGGCTGGCGGTACTGGCGGTTCTTTACTCCAAGCGGCGCACCAACCCGAATTATCCTGAAGTTCCCCTCTCCGAGATTGAATTGCGAATGGGCTTCCCACGTGACTACCTGGACTTTACGTTGTGGTATCTGCAGAAGAAGGGTTACGTGACCAGGGCAGACAATGCGCAGTTCGCGCTTTCCGTGGATGGCGTAGACTTTGTGGAAACACAACGCGCGAACCTTCCGACCCTGCACAAACTGCTTACCAGCGGTTCGGGATCCGCGGTCGAGGACCTTGCGCGAGCAGTACGCGGGGAGGCGACCATGGCCGCGTCCGAGCCTACCGTTGCTACCCCAAAGACGGCGCATATCAGACCCGAACCAGGGCAATCCGCGAATGAGCAACCGTTGCGCGCGCCCGGACCGATTGTGCTGCCTTCGTCAATGAGCGATCTGGAGGATCAGCGCCAGGGCAGGCCAGACCGCCGCGTCGGCAAACCCGATCTGCGCGACAAGAAAATGGAACGCCGCCGTCACCTGCGGGATCGGCTGGAGGAACCGTAAGCCCAGCAGACATCCGGCACGGAGCTATTCGCGAGCTGCGATTCCTAAGGCCTTCATCTTCCGGTAGAGATGGCTGCGCTCGAGGCCCAACAGCTCCGCGGCATGGCTGATGTTGTTGCGCGCCTCTTCGATCTTCTTCTGAATGTATTCGCGTTCGTAGGCATCGCGCGCCTGCTGCAGGCTTGAAAATTCCTCCTTGGCCCGCGTGCCGGTTTTGTACGTGAGCGGCGGCAGATGCTTGCGCTCGATGCGCAGCACGCGGGGATTGAGGATGAGCACGCGCTCGATTACATTTTTCAGTTCGCGCACGTTGCCCGGCCAGTGGTAGCGGCCCAGAGCCTCCAGCGCGTCTTCGCCGATCTCCATGCGCGGGCGGCCGTACTGGCGGCCGTACTCGGCCAGAAACTCGCGCACCAGAAGGGGAATGTCCTGCTTGCGCTCGCGCAGCGGCGGCACGAAGAACGGCACCACGTTGAGCCGGTAGAAAAGATCTTCGCGGAAGTTGCCTTTGGCAATCTCCTCTTCGAGATCCTTGTTGGTCGACGCGATCACGCGCACGTCGACGCGCAGGGGCTGCGTGCCGCCCACGGGCGTAAACATCTGGTCGTCGAGAGCGCTCAGGACTTTGGCCTGGGTCTTCAGGCTCATGTCGCCCACCTCGTCGAGGAAGAGCGTGCCGCCGTCGGCGCGCTCCAGGGTGCCGCGCTGCTCCGAAGGCGCATCGGATTGTGCGCCGCGCCGCACGCCGAAGAGTTCGGCCTCAATGTGCGCCTCGGGAATGGCCGCGCAGTTCAGCTCCACGAAGACGCGGTCGCGGCGCTGGCTTTCCGCGTGAATGGAGCGCGCGATCAGTTCCTTGCCGGTGCCCGACTCGCCGTAGATGAGCACGCGGCCGTTGCTTGGCGCCATCAGGCGAATCTGCTGCCGCAATGCCTTTACCGGAACGCTTTCGCCGGTGAGCACGGAAGCGGCGCTGAATTGGCGCTTGAATTCGACGTTTTCCGCGCGCAAGCGCCGCGCCTCCACGGCGTTCTTCACCACGATCAGCGTGCGTTCCAGCGAAAGCGGCTTTTCCAGGAAGTCGTAAGCGCCCAGCTTGGTGGCTTTGACCGCGGCTTCAATGGTGCCGTGGCCGCTGATCATCACCACTTCCGGCCGGGTCTCCGCCGGCCACGCGCGGATCTCGGCCAGCAGTTCGAGTCCATCGCGGTCCGGCAGCCAGATGTCGAGCAGAACCACGTCGTAGGGCACGTCGCGCAAGAGCGTCGCCGCCTCTTCCGCGTCGGCCGCGCCGGCCACGCCGTAACCCTCCTCGCGCAGAATCTCTTCGAGCGAGCTGCGAATTTCGGCTTCATCGTCTACCAACAGAATATGATTCATGAGGCGAGCCTCTGGTCAGCGTGGCCGCCGTTGGCTGCGGATGCAGGCTCGACGCCGGAGTCGGCAACCGGCAAGCGCACCGTGAAGCGCGCGCCTTTGGGGCTATTGGCCTCGGCGCTGATGGTGCCGCCGTGCTCCTGCACGATCTTGGCCGCGATCGATAGACCCAGTCCGGTGCCGCGATGCTTGGTGGAATAGAAGGGCAGGAAGAGGCGCTCGCGAATCTCGTCGGTCAGGCCGTGCCCGGTGTCGGAGACGGTCACTTCAACAGCCGCGCCTTCTTCCGCGAGCGCGGTGCGCAGCCCCAGCACGCGCAGCAGGCTGCCCTGCATGGCTTCGGCCGCGTTGTCGATCAGGTTGGTCAGCGCCCGGCGAATGCCCTCGGGATCGGCCAGCACCGCAGGCAGATCGGACTCGAGATCGCGCTCGACGGCGATGCCTTCGAGTCGGCCGCCAAAGAGCGCCAGCGCCTCTTCGACAATCTGATTCATCGAGCAGGCGCGCGGCTGCGGCGCGGGGAACTGCGCCAGCGTGGAGAACTGATCGACCAGCGTGCGCAACGTGCCCACGCAGCCCAGAATCACCTCGCTGCACTTGCGGATGATGTTTGGCGAATCCGCACGGCCGCGATCGAGATGCCTGCCGATGCGCTCGGCGCTAAGCGCGATGGGCGTGAGCGGGTTCTTGATTTCGTGCGCCACCTGCTGCGCCACTTCCTTCCACGCCAGTTGCCGCTGCGCGCGCAGCAGTTCCGTGGTGTCTTCCATCACCAGCACCGATCCGGTTTTGCCGGGCGCGAGTTCGAGCCGCGCGCTGGTGATGGCCAGATGCACGATGCGCCCGCGGGCATGAAACTCCACTTCGGTGGATGCGGCGCCCATGCGATGGCCGCGCCGAATCACGCCGGCCAGATCTTCCTGGCACTCGGCGGGCAGCAGATTCTCAATCTTCTCTCCGGCCAGGGCCGCGTCCGGCTTGAGTCCCATCAGCGCGGCAAAGGCGCGGTTGGCCTGCAGAACCACGCCTGCGCCGTCCAGCGTGACCACACCCGAAGGAATAGTCTCGACGATCGTTTCCAGCTCGCGGCGGCGCTCTTCCACGGCCAGGTTGGCTGTGGTCAGTTGCGCTTGCGCGCTCTCGGCAAGTTGGCGGCTGGCTTCGAGATCGGCGGCCATGTGATTGAAGGAACGCACCAGGTCCGCCATCTCTCCGGTGGCCACGGCCGGCACGCGCTTTTCATACTTGCCGGCGGCAATCTCGTTCATGGCATCGGCCAGCGCCTCGACGGGGCGCGTGATTTGCTTGGACAGAAACAGGGCCAGCCACACGCTCGAGAAGAAGACAAAGACCGTGATCAGCAGCAGCATCAGGATGAACGTGGTGCGGAGACGATTGCGGGAACGGTACAACTGCCGGTATTCTTGAGCGCCCGCGCGGATATGCGCCATTGTCTGGCTCAATCCCTGCGGCATGGGCAAGGCCACAACCACCGCCTTGCCGGAGGCCGTGCCCGCCATGCCCAGCGCGTACTCCTGGCCGGTTACGCGGAGAAGATCTTCATCGCTGCGCTGCGCGGAGGTAAGCAGGATCTGGGAAAGCGGCCCGCGCAGCAGGGCGCTGCCCCCCTCCGTTTCGTCCAGCCACGGCTCCAGGCTTGCGGGGCTCGAGTCCGGCGGCTCCTGAAAGCCCGCGAGCATCCTCCGATCCTTGTCAAAGACTGCCGCGAAGCCGCCTTCGAGCGTGATGCGATGCGAGTCGAGCTCCGCCTCAAGATCGGCAGCCGGCTTGTCGGCCGCGCCTGAAGCCGCGATCGATTCCGCTTCCAGGCGCGCGTTGGCCGAGGCATACTGCGCAAGTTCCAGCACCACGCGCGTCGCGTCTTCGCGCACGTCCGAGGTGGGCTGCGAGAACCAGCGGTCGAGCGACCGGTTGAGCAGCAGGAAGCTGAACAGGAACATGCACACCGCGGGAATCAGCGCGATCAGCGCGGCGCCGGCCACCATGCGCGTGCGCAGCCGCGCCCCCAGGGGGCTGCCGCTTTGATCCGCGTAGAGCTTGAGAATGTTCCTGAAGAGCAGCGTCAACAGCAGCATCAGCAGCAGGAAGACCAGCACGATGAGGCCGACGAAGGCCAGCGTCTCTCCGGAAGTGACGGGGTCGAGGAAGCGCACGTCGGACATATTGAACGCCTGCAGCGCTCCCAGAAAGGCGAACAACAGCAAGACCCCGCCCGCAAGCAGGAAGACCGAACGCCGCCGTGGATCGCCGGGAAACGGCATGGGGCGATTATAGTTCCGCCCCAGGCAAACAAGCAGCTTCCGAGAATGGTGCGGTTTCCGGTTAGCCAGTGACACACCAAGAATTCGAAGGTTTTGATGAAAAGGGCGCGGCCTGATCGACCGTGCGCCGGTAACCACAAAGGGCTAGTCGCCGTTTTACAGATCTTGTATGAACATCGTGAAAGGTCGATGACCAGCATTCCAAAGCGCGGTCTGCAACGAGCAAATCTCTTTGTCGTGACCTTTACGACCTCGTTCCAAAACTAGGGTTACCATCCTGTTCGATCCAATGAATATCAAGCCCTGATCGCCGCCGCCATCATCAATGCACTTAATTTCCTGCACCTCAAAAGACTGTACAGCCATGGCATCCTCCAAGTCGGTTCAGAATAGTGGGATCGTACCACCTTGATCGCCGGTTGCCTAAGGTTTCGCCTTTGAGACCTGGGAATAGTGTCCGTTTTGCCGGTGACACGTCCGGAATCGCAGAACTCGGCTCCCGGACAGTGGATTCGCGCTTTGGCGATTTTTCGTCAACCGACCAAGCGAACGGCACAAGACCCTGCCCTGAAAGTCGTTGGAGGCATTAAACCGTGGACCAACGCCAAAGAAAATGCCGCCGTTGAAACCAACCCACCCTCGACATCGCCGAAGTCCCGGCTCTCGTCTGCGACTGCGGCGGGGGAGGCGGCTACACAGTGATTGCGGTATCGAACTCTGTGTAATTGTCGAGGTGATGTTTGATGATCAGATAGCACTCGCAAGAGATCTTCGTAAGCCCAGGGACGTCGAGGATGCGGATTTCTCCGCGGGTGTATTCGATAAGTCCTTTTTGCTTGAGAATCCCGGCTGTCGTAGAAATAGTGGGACGGCGACCCCCAAGCATGTCTGCGAGAAACTCATGCGAAATCTTGAACGTGTCGATGTGTGCGCGGTCCGCACAGATGAGCAGCCAGCGGGCGAGTCGCTGTTCGAAGTTGTGTTTCGCATTGCATCCGGCCGATTGCATTGCCTGAACGAGTTGTGCCTGAACATAACGGAGTGCAAGAAACTGAAAGTCGCCGCCAAGGCGGAACTCTCTTCTCGCGTCCTCCACGTGGCAGCTATAGCCGTCGCCGGCAATCTGGGTGTAGACGCGATTCAGACTCTTTTTTGTTCCCATGAGAGCTGAGACGCCTATGACCGACTCATAACCGAACATCCCGACCTCGACTTGAGACCCGTCCTTGAACGTTGTCGTCATCGAAGCCATCCCCTCTTCGAGAAAATAGAGATTATCGATCGGGTCGCCAGGGTTTTCGATTTCGTGTTTCAGCTCGAAGTTGACTGGCCGCAATCGGAGGCGCTCAATGATCTTCCCGTCAAGAGCCTTCAAAAGAGTGTTCCTAAAGCCGCTCGTGCGCAAGGAATCCTCACTTTCGGACAAACCTTATCCCAGTCAGTATGCGCTGAGCTCACGGTGCCTGGCAAAACTCCAGTTATGTCAGAAACCGTACGAAGCCCGCCCGAAAAAGCGAGTACGGTAGACTTGGCAGTTCCGCCAATCTGCTCTTTCAAGGTGAGAAGCATGACCTTTGACCTCGCCGCCTTTCTGGTAACGGCAGGAGTAGGACGAAGAATCGTCCAATTGAAGCCCAAGCAAGTCTTCTTTTCGCAGGGAAGTCCGGCTGACTCCGTCTTCTATCTTCAGACGGGCCGCGCAAAACTCACCGTTGTTTCGCATGATGGGAAGGAGGCCACCATCGCGCTTCTCCCCGCCGGGGAATTCGTTGGAGAGGAGTCGCTGGCGAGCGTGGGCGGGCTGCATATGGCCACTGCCAGCGCCATTACCGCCTGTACAGCGCTCAGGATAGAGAGGGGACAGATGATCCGCGTGATGCACGAGGAGCATTCCCTCTCCGAAATGTACTTGAAATTCCTGCTGGTCCGGAGCATGCAAACTCAAGCCGATCTCGTCGCTCAGCTTTTCGACTCCAGCGAAAGGCGCTTGGCGAGAATTCTCCTGTTGATGGCCGAATTCGGTGAACCGGGTAAACCAGAACACTTGATTCCTCCCATCACCCAGGAAACCCTGGCAGAGATGATCGGCACCACCCGGTCCCGCGTCAGCTTCTTCATGAACCGCTTTCGCAAGCTCGGACTTATTGAATACAACGGCGGCATCCGGGTCCATAAGTCGCTGCTCAATGTGGTTCTGCACGACGAATTCACAGAGCGTAACCCGGAGAGGCCTCCTGGTTCGGCCACTCCACGCATTCGATCGAGGCCGGCCAGACGCAGCTAGATCGGTTCCGTGGTTGTAGGTAATTTCAATTCTCATCTAAAAAGAAACAAAGCCTCTACCAGGCTGTTCGAGTAATAATCTGCAAGACGCGCACCGAGGTTGTCAGTTTCATCCCGCGTGGATCGGCAGCGTCGGTGGAAAACTCAGTTGACGACAACAGCCCGAGGCGCGTTTCCACTCTCGACTCGGCCCTGTTTTTGCGGTTCCGGTAGGATCGTCGGCTATCCGGAAACTACACCACTGCCCGGCATCAAAGGGGTTAATCAGTTTGAGACCCATGAACGGCTGCGAAAGACGCGCAGCTCCCCCACAGGCGTCTCCGTCCCGCTGTGCATGAAGCGAGATCGCCCGCTGGAGCCGATCTGACCCCGCGAACCCCGCTAATTCCGCCAGCTCCGCTTGTTCTTAAGCTCAATCGCCGAGGCACGTTTGCACCCGCCGGGCTGACTCGACCCAGGAATGGCCGGGCGGCACCGACTTTCGCTTGCCGGCCACTTTTTCGAGCGGCACCGGCTCGGCGTCGTCGCCGCGCGCCGCCACCATCACGCCGTATTTCCCCGCGACGATCAGATCGGCGCAGGCCGTTCCCAGGCGCGTGGCTAACATGCGGTCCGCCGCACTCGGCGTGCCGCCGCGCTGCACATGGCCAAGGATGGTCACGCGCGATTCCAGATGCGTCAGTTCCTCCAGGTGCCGGGCCAGTCGCAGCGTGTTGCCCTGATGTCGCACCTCAAGCGCGGCGATCTCGCGCTTGACCTCGAGCTTTTCGTTCAGGGTTTTGGCGCGCTCCAGATTTCTTTCCGCGCTCGCAAAGACGCGCGCGTCGTGGCGGCTCATGGCGCCCTCGGCAACCGCCACGATGCTGAAGTTGCTGCCGTGCTTGCTGCGCTGGCGGATGGCCTCGGCGATCGTCTCCACGTCGTAAGGAATCTCAGGAATGAGGATCACGTCCGCGCCGCCGGCCAGTCCCGCGCCCAGCGTAAGCCAGCCCGCGCGATGGCCCATGATCTCGGCCACGATGATGCGGTGGTGGCTGTGTGCCGTCGAGTGCAGCCGATCCACCGCCTCCGTGGCAATGTCCAATGCCGTAGCGAAACCAAAGCTGGCATCGGTCATGGCCACGTCGTTGTCGATGGTCTTGGGCAACGTGATGATGTTGACCCCGGCCTGATGCAGGCGCAGGGCGTTCTTCTGCGTTCCACCTCCGCCCAGGCAAACCACGCATTCGATTCCCCACTTCTTCAAGTTGTCGCGGATCACGCCGGTCATGTCCCGGGTGCGGCCGTTGATGACCATGCGATGCGGCTTGTCGCGGCTCGTGCCCAGAATGGTGCCGCCGGTGGTGAGAATTCCGGAAAGCGTGGAGCGATCGAGTTCCAGCCGCCGGTTCTCGATCAAACCGCGAAAACCGTCGCGAAAACCCACGATCCTCATGCCGTAGAAGCCCAGTGCCGCCTTGCCCACGCCGCGGATCGCGGCGTTCAAGCCGGGGCTGTCGCCGCCGGCCGTGAGAATACCGATGCACTTCGCTTTGGTGGCCATCAACAACAAATATGGGGTACGGGCGGAGTCTTTGTCGAGCCGGCTGTTTTCCTCTGGCCGCTTCTGGCCGAAGATGCAGACATGCTCAGGCTCAAGACTTCAGGCCCACCGGCACTCGGCAGCAGCGCCGGATATCTGCCTTCTACTTCAACACCACAAACTTCAGCCAGCCCTCCCAGATGTCCGTCCAGGCGTGGGCAACGATGTTGGCGCGGAGGTTTTTGCGCCATGCGGCGAGGACGCCAAAGAGAACGCCGAGAACGCTGATTACCACGACGTTTCGCCATCCCTGATACCCGTGCGCGATTCCAAAGACCAGACCCTGCAGAGGGATGGCCCACGCTACGTTGCCCGTGAGCGCGTGAAACTGGCGCAGCAGGTATCCGCGGAATGCCATCTCTTCGCAGATACCCGCCGTGATGGCAGTGGCAATCCAGACAACGACCTCAAGAAAGCTGTGCGGCAATAGGCTGTCGATCGTCTTGGCGCTGCCCGAGCCGAGCAGCCAGTGCACACCGTAGGCCGCGCCCTCAAAGACCGCCCAGAACGGCGCTGCCACGGCGAGGTCGGAGAGCACGTCGCGCCAGGCCGTCCAGCGCCCGCCCGCCAGCGACCACAGGTTGCCGCCATGCCAATGCACGCCCACCCAGCAGTAGTACAAGAGCGCCCAATCCATCGCCAGCGCCGTAACGTAAATCTGGATGATGTAGCCGTGGCCGGCGAGTTGCCCCGGTCCCTGCTTTGATCCCTGGCTGCCCCCGCCGCCGGCGTGTTGCGCATACAATCCGAAGGCCATCACCGCGGCCATGATGACTAGAAAGCCAATGAGATGTTTCCAAGATGCGATCGGTTCCGGCTTAGCGGGCCTGTCGGCCAACGTGCAATTTACCTGCATGGCGTTTTCCCTTTCCTGCCTCCGGTTGACGGCGTTTGGCGAGTCTGCGCAGCTCCGCCAGCGTCTCTTCCGCCCAGCGCAAATGCGCTTCCAGCTCCAGTTGCCCGAAGCGCGCCGCCATTCTCCAGTACGGCACGTCCGGATAGTGCGGCATCTGCGCCAGTTGCTCGCGCTCTATCTGCCTGAACTTTTCAAGGAGCGCGCCCTCGCGTTTCGCCATGCGCTCCACGTAACCCATCACCGTCTCCGGTCCCGCCTGCGCCCCGAAGAACAGCTTAAGCAGCAACTCGTTCCGCGGCACCTCGGGCTGGGGCTCTGCGACCAGCCATTTATCAAGGTGCGCCCTCCCGCTGGGCATGATGGAGTAGACCTGCCGGTCGGGCTTACCCTTCTGTTTCTCGGTCTTCGCGGTCACCAGGCCGGCGGCAGCAAGCCGTTTCAGGTTGGGATAGATCTGGCCGTAGCTTTCGTTCCAGAAATAGCCGATCGAATCATGGATGGCCTGGCCCAAGTCGTAACCGGACATGGGTTCCACGGTCAAAAGTCCAAGGAGAACTTCCGGTCCTGAACTGGAGCGGTGCGCCATAGTGCTATTAGATATATACCTATTAGATAGCCATGTCAAGAGAAATCTTCTCCGGGCTGCGGGAGAACCGAAGGCTGCGTCTCATGCCCTCCCACAGCCCCGGAGCACCGTAGTCCCGTAAAATCGTCCCGTGGACATCCCCTTCAAAGTGTTGGAGACGAGCGCCGCCGGCGGACGCCGCGCGCGTCTGGTTTTGCCGCATTGGACCGTCGAAACCCCCGTCTTCATGCCGGTCGGCACCCAGGGAACGGTCAAAGCTGTCGCGCAGGAGACGCTCGAATCGCTCGGCGCCGAGATCATTCTCGGCAACACCTATCACCTTTATCTGCGCCCCGGCCACGAGGCCATCCGCCGCATGGGCGGCCTGCACAAATTCATCAGTTGGCCGCGCGCCTTGCTCACCGATTCGGGGGGCTTTCAGGTCTTCTCGCTCAACCAGTTGCGCAAAGTGAGCGACGACGGCGTACGCTTCCGCTCGCACCTCGACGGGAGTTCGCACTTCTTCACGCCCGAGCACTCGATCGATGTGCAGATCGCTCTTGGCGCGGATACTTGCATGGCGTTCGACGAGTGCACGGAATATCCAGCCGACCGCTATCGCGCAGAGGAGAGCCTGCGCCTCACTATGGCCTGGGCGCGCCGCTCTTTGGATCACTTCCGCGCCCACTGGCACGAAGTCCCCTGGTTCGATCCAAACGTCAACATGACCCCGTCCCTCTTCGGCATCGTCCAGGGCGGCATGTACACCGACCTGCGCCGCCAGTGCGCCGAGCAACTTGTCGCGATGGACTTCGACGGCTACGCCATCGGCGGCCTTAGCGTGGGCGAGCCCCGCGAACTCACGCTGGAGATGATCGCCGAGACCCTGCCGCTTCTGCCCAAAGACAAACCGCGTTACGTGATGGGTGTGGGCTACCCCGACGAGATCGAGCAGTACGCGCGCATGGGCGTGGACATGATGGATTGCGTGCTGCCCACGCGCGCCGCGCGCCACGGACTGCTCTTCACCAGCGAGGGCCGCCTCAACATCAAAAACAAGCAGTACGCCGAGGACCAGTCGCCGCCCGATCCCGCCTGCGACTGCATGGTCTGCCGGCGCTATTCCCGCGCCTACTTGCGCCACCTCGTGCAATCCGGCGAACCCCTCGCCGCGACCCTCAACACCATTCACAATCTCGCGTTTTATCTCGGCATCATGGACCGTGTTCGCGCGTCGCTCAGGACCGCACCGAATATATAGGGTGACCCCATAATTGCTGTATCCAGGACCCAGTGTCCCGTCCTTGCGTTTTCTTTCTATCGCAAGGGCGGGAAATCTCCGATGTGGGCGCACTTAAATTGGGATTGCCCTAGAACCCAGCAGCCTCGCGCCGCTGACTCCCGTTCGGCTGCGCTCGCATGGCGCGCATGGCAAGCACAAGGGTCAACAACGCGCTGAGCCACAGAATGGCTCCTGTGCCGAGCGCGGTCGAGCCTTGCATCTCAGTTTTCGAGAAAAGCAGGGCGCTGGCCGCTGCCCAGCCCACAAGAACCGCACCGGCAACGTGATGCAAGGGGTACCGGAACAGCCGCGCCAGCGGAAACATGTGCAGTCCCACGATCGCTGTAATGGCCGACATCACATATGCGTCGATATGCAAACGCGCAAATCCAAACGCGACCGCCGCCACTGCTGTCCACTGGATCACATTGATCCACGCAAACGCCTTTCCCATCGCGGGGTCATCCGGCACGCGCGGCCAGCGCCCGGCTTGGCGAGCCACATAGCCGCACGCTACCAACAGCGCCAGCGTACCCAGCCCAACTCCGGCCGCCGTTCCCGCCGCTATTTCCTGCTTCGCCACCAGCGCAAGAAACAGCCAGCCCGCGCCGAATCCAGTGAAAAACATCGCGCCAATCGCTCGCCCGCCAATCTCATTTGCCGTCAACTCCGTTTGCATCGTCAACCTCCTTGGGGAATGGTTCGTGTTTCAGATCGCTGCGCCCAGCAACTGCTTGAGCGCGGCCACGTACTCCGTGAGCGCCGCGCGGCCGGCTTCAGTCATGCGGTAGATCGTCTGCGGCTTGCGCAGCACAAATTTTTTTTCGACGGAGAGGTAGCCGGCTTCCTCAAGTTTCATCAGCTGCGCGCCCAGGTTGCCGTCCGTGGCGCCGGTCTTCTCGCGCAGCCAGGTGAACTCCGCCG
>Ga0187852_1000951_pt1 | contig 28989 bp, 34 predicted proteins | sample June2016WEW_6_40_FD_134511 | JGI IMG/M metagenome (GOLD analysis project Ga0187852, IMG submission 134511) | Peatland microbial communities from SPRUCE experiment site at the Marcell Experimental Forest, Minnesota, USA - June2016WEW_6_40 | ecosystem: Environmental > Terrestrial > Soil > Wetlands...
CACCAATGGGACCGTCCCCCGGTCGTCGCCTTCCGGGGCCTCTCGGCCGGCCAGGCAGGCCGGCGCCGCGTAGGTCCCGCCTGCCGGGCGGGACTTCCTTTGGGCGTCACAGAATCCTGAGAATAGGTCCCGCCTGCCGGGCGGGACTTCCTTTGGGCGTCACAGAATTCTGTGACGCCGTCCGCCAACTCATGTCCCACCCGGCAGGTGGGACCTACTAGGGGACCTTCTGGGTTCGTTTTGTGCAGTGGATTGATAGTCCACTGCATATTCCACCTTTCCAGGGTATACGCTACCCTGATTTTATCCGCCGCCTTGCGGTTACCCGCAAGCGTTGAAGAAAGAGGCGCCGCCCGGATTCGAACCGGGGATGGTGGATTTGCAACGCACAATCCGGGCAAGCTGGGCTGAATTTGCCTAAACGGCAAACAGCAGCCGTTGCGGGCCGGGCCAGAGGGATCCGATCGAGGGCGGCAGTAGGTCCCGCCTGCCGGGCGGGACGCTGGCGAAGAGTGGGCCGGGCCAGCGGGCGAACAGATCGAGCTGGCCGGGCAGGGGACGGCGGGAGGTGGCGCAGCGACCATGCACGAAGTAGGGATGCCCGTGATGGGCCACGTAGTAGTGGCACTCGTGGCAGAGCGTCAGGCCGTTGTCCAGGGCCAGCAGCAGGGCCGGGTGGCGAGAGATCTCCAGCGGATGGTGGGCGCAGAGCCTCACCCCCGATCCACACCAGCGGCACCGGTGCCGATCGCGGTGAAGGACGGCCCGGCGCCAGGCCGCCAGATTGGTGATGAGCGCTACGGTGGACACGCTTACAGTATGCCCGCTGAACCGCGGGATTCAACTAGCCCGCGGCTTTCCGCAATTTTCGGCGGAATCCGTGAGGATTCCGAGGGGCCGATCGGCGGCATTCTCACGAATGCCGCTACGGGGACGCTAGCTATGGTCCGCCGCCACAGCGTCCTTGAAATCGGCCCAGGTGAATCGCGGGAAGGCTCTGGCACAGCGAGGGCAGTGGAGAAGGGGTTGTCCACGGCAGACGCCGCCGCAGGCGTCCACGGCCCGCAGGGAAGCGTAGAGCAGGCCATCGACCGAGACCGGCACGGCAACGAACCGCGTGATCTGCCGGCAGTCCGAGCCCTGGCAGCGGATCGTATCGCGGATCGCTCGATGGTTGATGATCGTGGCAGGGTCCATCAGAAGGAGTTAGGAGTTAGGAGTTAGGAGTTAGAAGAAGGACGGGAGGAATCAGGCGGCGCGCCTTCTGACTCCTAACTCCTGACTTCTAGCTCCTCCCTCAGTCCATGTGGCTGCAGAACAGGGGCTGGTAGACGCCCGCCACCAGCAGCGTGCAGCCCCAGCCGTGGAGGCGACGGCCGCCGGCGTCCAGGTCGTGCCACCGCTGGTGCAGCTCTTCGTCAGCCAGCCAGGTGCGGTGGAAGGAGCTGGGGTCGTCGAAATAGATGCGGCGCTCGTCGTAGCCGATGGCCACCACCCAGTGGCCATCGCCCCAGAGCTTAGTATACGGCTGTCCACTTTCGCGGTACGCCTGGATGGCGATCAGCACGGGGCAGCCCTGGTCGACGGCCGCCCGCAGGTCGGCGGCCTTCATGCGGCTGCCGATGCGGAAGGGCAGGCCGTAGTAACTGAAGACGCGGACCACGCCGGCCACGTTCGTGCCGGACCTGGTGGTGCCGGCCAGGGCGGCAATGCGGTCCTCTCGCTCGTCTATTCCAGAATAGACAAGCATGGAGACCAGGGAGCTCGCCCCACAGTCGAACGAAAAGACCTGGCGGGTCTCGGGGAATTCGAGGAGCTTCACGGTGTGGTCCCTTAATCTGTCGGTGCAACCTGCTTGGGGACAGAGAAGAGGCACCGGTACTTCTTTCCGCGGACAGAAGCACCGGTGCCTCTTCTCTGTTCATTCCGGATGCTCTGCCTCTTTCAAGGCCGCCTCGATTTCGGTTTCCACCTGCGCCCGGGCCGCGCCGCCGGCTTCGGGCCGGGAGCCGAGGAGCAAGGCGTAGACGCGTGCGGCCAGCTCTCGGGCCTTCTGCTGGCGTGACCCGACGTGGGCGATCGCCGCGGCCACGTGCACCGGGTCGTAGCCGGAGATCCAGTGCGGGCAGCGTTGACCCAGATCCAGGAGCAGGCCGAAGAGCCTGGTACCCGGGTGCTCCGGACAGTCGCCGCCGGTAAACCGGTCGCACCGCTGGCAGAGCGCCAGCCGCTTGCCGGCCAGCAGCTCGCTCTCGCTGCTCAGGCCGTTGCCCAGGGCTTCCTCCAGGGCGTTCATCAGCCGCGGATCGACGGGCTTGACTGCGGTGGCCATGCGGTGATTCTCGCGTGACACGGCCGCGGATTCGCGGCGAGAATTGGGGCGCATGGCGTAGCGGGATTCGTGAGAATGCCGCGGGAGGCCTCCTGGATGGCGGAACTCTCACGAGTCCCGCTACACCCATTGCAACACGCCGGCGACCTGCTTGAGCGTCTGCGTCAGGGCGGCGTTGTAGCCGGCGATGGCCGTGAAATCGAGGTTCGCCGGGGCCAGCGGAAAATTGATCCACTGGCCGTTGCCCGAGCCGTCGTGGGTGAAGAGTTGAGAATTACCGGCGACGTAGCCTTGCCAGATCCCCTGGGAGAAGACCGCTATGATTTCCCAGATCCCGTCCCACGGCCAGAACTGCACGACGACCGACGTGCCCGCGGGAATCTTATTGCAGGGAGTATCGACGAAAGACCAGAAGGCCGTGACGCTCAGCCCGAAAAAGCCTTCCACGAAGTGTTGCAGCTCGGCCGGGGCGCCGACCGAATAGTCGGTCAGATCCTCGCTCATTACGGCGAAGCGCACGTCATTCCCTTCGGTCCGAAGTACGAGCACGCGCTCATTCGTCGTATCGATGTCCAGGGCCAAAAAACCAGGCAGGCCCCTCGCCATGTAAAACGTGGAGGCCTCGGGGCCGCAATCATCGTACAAGCCGGGCGCATGCGCCGGATCGTAGAGCGCCCACGCCGGCCGGTTGATGGCCCGTTGGGCTACGCCGAATTGCGCAGGTGCGACATCGGCGTCGCCATTGATCAGCACAATCGGACCGCCGCCGTGTACTCGACACTGATCGCCGCAGAGCATGTGAGATGCGCTGTCGCCGGAATAGGGCCATGCGCTCGTCCCGAGAAATACTCCGTAGGCTGGGATTGTCGGTGAGCTGATCTCGTTGTAGGGCGTGAAGGGAACGCCCAGATCCGCCACGATCGGCGTCCGCGTGGCCGGGGGCCGGGCCAGGGGAACCAGCGGGAACTGATTCTCCAATCGCCGCGTGCCGGCGACGACCCGCCGCAGGGACCGCTCGTTGATCGAATACCGCCTGATGGCCATGCTTCACTCACCAACGCCCGGAAGTCTCACGACTTCCGCTACTAGCTCCCATACCAATAGGCTTCCTCTTCTGCCTGGGTCGCGCTCTTCAGATCGTCCAGGTCCTCCTCGATCGGCAGCACCCTCCAATCGGTCGACGCATTCAGCACGAACTCCAGGAACTGCGCGTGCTTGCCGAAGGGCAGCTTCTTGCCCGTGCCGTCCAGCAGCACGGGCGCGGTGTGGGCCACGCCGTTGGCGTCCACGGGCAGCTTCCAGGCGCCGACCGTCGCGTCGTACCAGAGGCAGCCCTGGTCCAGCACCCGCTTGGCGTGGCCCAGGGTGTGCGTGCCTTCCGACTCGCCGTCGGTGGAGAAGTCCTGAACGAGGTCCTGCTTCACCAGGAACTTGTACTCGGTGGCAAAAAAGACCTGGCCCTTGTCGGTCTGCTCGGTCGAGTTGATGTCGGTGATCAGCACCGTGTCCGAAGGGAAGATCCACCAGGTGTTCTGGTTGGTGGTCCAGATCAGGTTCGCCGCGTTCTGTTCCTGGCCGGAAGCGGAGAGCTCGTTCTGGTTGACCTTGAACTCGATGTAGCGGACGCCCTTCATCAGCGGCGGATCGAACTTCTGGGTGGCGCTATCCAGCACGAGGGCCGAGGGCGCGTTGCCCGAGGCCGCCTCGCCCTGGTTGGCGTAGGCGTATTCGGCGACTTGCTCTTCGGAGAGGAAGGACCAGCTCAGCTTGGGAACGAAATCCACGTTGGAAAAAACGGCCTGAACGGTCCAGGCCATGTGGTTCTTGTCAGCGCGTGGATTGATGGTCACCGAGTCGCAGAAGCAGTGCAGGTCCTTTTCGCCGGACATGGTGCCCGCAGGCGCGCTGCGGCCGCAGACGTAGGCGCTCAGATCGTAGGGAGCTCCCTTGGCGAACGTCCGCGAGTCGGCCAGAATCAGCACGGGGCCGTCGCTCGCCGAGTCGGTCCGCACGACGAAATCGATCGTATAGGTGCGGACGTTGCCCTGGCGAGAGCAGACGGCTTTGGCGACGGTGTAGCTGGTGATGGACATAAGCTGTCGGGGGCGGCGGGTAGCGGCATTCGTGAGAATGCCGGGGAATCGTCCCCGGAACTCTCACGGGTCCCCGGAACTCTCACGAGTCCCCGGAACTCTCACGAGTTCCGCTACACCATGTTGATCTCTTGGGGCGCCTCGGCGGCGTCGGGGTTCGTGTTATCGCGGATCTGCTGCAGCAGGGCCACGCCCTTCTTGGCCTGGGCGACGGCCGGATCTTCCTTGCCGAGCTCGGCCTGGAGGATCGCCGAATAGGCTTCGCGGCTGCCCCACAGGGCGGCCCCGGCCGTGGGCCGCTTCGAGTTGACCGGCATACTGGAGGGCTGCCCGGGCGCCTTGGGCGGAGCGGCCTCTTTCTTTTTCTTCTCTTCCCAGGTCTTGGCGAACTGATCCTTGGTGGCGGCCCACGCCTCGCCGGCCTTCTTGTCGTAGTTCTTGGCCGCCTCCTTGTAGAACGTCTCCATGCCGCCCGTTTGGAAATGGGTCACCTTCGCCAGGATGTCCATGAAGGTGAAAGCGACGGCATAGAGACTGGTCATCAATCCGTGTATCAGGCTCGCGCAGAGGTTGAAGGTCCGCCCCACTGCTTCCATCGAGTCGCCCAGGTCGTCGGACGACTTGCCGATGCGATCCATATCGTCGGCCATCTTGTCCGTGGCCTCCGCGCCGTGAAAGAAGCTGCTCAGGGCATCGGCCGCGCGTTCCAGGCTGGGGGCCAGCTCGACGGCCAGGTGCATGCCCAGGCCCATCACGGTGGCCTTGAGCTTGTTCATCGCCTCTTCGGCGGCGTGGGCCTGCATGTAGTCTTTGAGCGTGGGGAAGCCGGCCGCCAGGGCCTCTTTGGTGAGGTCCTTGAGGGCCTGCCGTCCCTTGCCCAACAGGCCGGCCAGCTTGGGACCCGCCTCGCGGCCGAAGATGTCGGCCGCCGCCGCGTTGCGCCGCCAGGGGTCCTCGGTCTTGTGCAGGGCATCGGCGATCCGCATCAGCATCTCGTCGGGGCCGGCCTGCATCATGTCGCCGGTCACCACGCCGATCGAGGCCAGGGCCTTGCCCGCCTTGCCGCCGTCGTCCTCCAGCTTCCCCAGGCCCTGGGTCATGTGCAGGATGCCCTCGTGCATCACGTCCACGCCCAGCCCGGCTTCGATCGCCCCGTACTCCAGGCCGCTGATCGTCTCCACGGCCACGCCCGTCTTGTCGCTGAGCTTGCCGATCGCGTTGACCGCCTCCAACGACTTGTCGACGAAGGCCGCGATCCCCGCCAGCCCGGCCGCCCCCAGGATCTTTTCGATGGGGTTCATGCCCACTTCCAACGCCTCGCCCAGCCCGGCCGACTCGCCGTGCTTGTGCGCGTCCTTGGCGAATTTCTCCACGCTCTTGGATGCCTTCTCCGTGTTCTTCACGAACCCGTCGATGTTGGCCTGGTACAGAACGTCGAGCTTGCGAACGGACATGGCGGCAGTTGCGAGTAGCAGAAGTCGTGAGACTTCTGGGGGAATGACCGGGAAACTGCGGGATTCTCACGAATCCCGCTACGCCGGGAAAATGTCAGGCGGCCGGGCCCCAGGGGGCGGCGATCTTGATCAGGGCCGAGCCCAGCGGATCGCCACAAGAAGCGCAGACGTGGTCCACCGCGGCGGGCAGCGGCGGCGTGCCCTGGCCGAGCCAAAGGTAAGGCGAGTTGGGCTGCAGCAGGAGGCCGGGCGAGCCGTTGAAATTGAGGCTGGCATTGGCCGCATTCTGGAAATCCAGGTGCGAGACGCGGGCGCTGTTGGCGACCAGGGCCTGCATCGTCGTGCCGTCGCAGCGCAGGGAGATCGGGACCTGCAGGCCCACGTTGATGGGGGTCGTGGCGATCGGCAGCACGGTCCCGGCGCCAAGGGAGAAGGTGATCGTAGTGGCGTCCACGGCGGAGATCTTGGCGCCATATTGTACGCCGTTGGCGCCGAAGTAGAGGTCCACCAGGTCGTTCACCTGGCGGCCGTGGCCCGCGCCCAGCGTGATCACGCCGGCCGTGTCGCTGGTCCGCGTGGTCAAAGGGCCGGTCTGCGCCGCCGGCAGCGTGGCGTCGCCCGGGGCGCCGCTCCGCGAGCTGATCGGTTGCGTGACGTTGAACGACTCGCCGCACAGGACGGCGATGATTTGAACGGAGCCTTTCATGGGGACCTCATTGGCGAGTGGCGAGTGGCGAGTGGCGAGTGGTGAGCAGCTCGGGTGATCTCGCCACTCACCACTCGCCACTCGCCACTCAAATAGTCTTTTCGCATCGCGGCCCGGGCGCGGGCTTGGAGCGCGGCTGCCGGCGGGCGGCGGCGCCCAGGACGGCCTGCATTTCCTCGGGCGTCTGCGGCTTGGGCTTGGGCCGCCGGCGGCGAATGGCCGAAAACTTCTCGGGTCCGAACTGCCCCTTGACTTTTCCGGCGAACAGGCCGCTGGCGGTGACCGACGTCAGCATCGCCAGGCGGGCGTCCAGGCCGTGCTCCCCGAAGGGGAAGACGCCATAGAGCGCCTTCCACGCCTCGTACTCGCGGCAACTCATCCGCGATTTCATTTCTTCGACGGTGCCGATCTGAAGGGCCAAAGCGAGAAAGAAGTCGAACAGTCTCAGCTTTGGCGCTTGAAGTTTTTTTCCAGTTCCACGCGCTCCTCGTCGGAGATCGTGTTCAGGTAGGTGGCCGCGGCGATGATCGTGTCGGCGACTTTCGAGGGGATGGCGCTCAGCAGCCGCCATTCGTCGACGGCGAACATCAGCGAGCCGTCGGCATTGGCCAGCGAGCGGACCATCAGTTTGGCGTCGCCTCCCTCGGCCGACCGCTTCAGGTCGCGCTTGAGGTGTTCGCGGTCGTTGCGGCTCATCGAGCGGACCCAGACGGTCTCGGCCTGGCTGTCGCCCGTGAGGCCCTCGGGCAGCGGGACCTCGGTCAGGGCGAAAGTGCCGCTGAGGCCCAGAAACGCGGTTCGGTCTAACGCCATGCGAAGTTCCTTTACTGCGGAACTCTTACGAGTTCCGCTACGGTCAGCCGGGCGTGGTGAAGCTGATGGGGCCTGAGATCTTCAGCGTCACGTCGACGGTGAAGACGCCCTTGCGGTCGCCCTTGGCCCAGCCGGCCTCGGCCACCGAGGCGCTGAAGCTGTGCGAGCTGCCGTCGGGGTAGGTGGCCGTCCAGGTCGTGACGTCGTTCTCGTTGAAATCCTCCAGCACGTTGGCGTAGAGCGTGGGGTCGCCAACGTTGACGGTGAACTGGAAATTGCCCGGGTCGACGGTGCCGGGGGCGAAGATGTCGTAGAGGTCGGAGATCCCGCTGACGTCAGTCATCTCCCGCTTCATGCCGTTGGGCGGCGTGATCGAGATGATGTTGCCGATGGCCGTGGCGCCGTTGGCCAGCGTGGTCCCGCGGACGCGGACCCAGGTGGTGGCCACCAACGAGCCGAGACTGATCAGGTGCAGCAGGTAGAAAATCCAGGACATGGCGCGTTCCTCGTTCTCGACAGGAAGATGGGGGACAGGAAGATAAGGGGTATCTTCCTGTCCGTCATTTTCCTGTCATGGGTTCTCGTTGTAGGCGATCTCGTACTCCAGCTCGACGGGGCAGACGCCCTGATCCTCGCCTTCCCAGGCGAAGTAGGGCTCTTCCGGGTCGTCGTTCAATTCGATGGTCTGGATCGGAATGCCGCCGATCGCCGGGTTGGCGCTGGATGCCAAGAGGGCGGTCATCGCGGCGCGGACCGCGTCGGCGATCTGCTGGCTGAGCTGGTCGTCGCCCGAGGCCACGCCGATGCGGACCGTGGCCGTGGCCCAGCCGATGGGCTGGCCGGCCAGGTCGTACTCCCGCTGGCAGCCGGTCCTGGCGATCAGCACGGCCGGCAGGAAGCCGGATTGCTGCGGGATCGCCCGGTAGTAGATCCGCTGGCTCACCAGGTCGGTCACGCCGGCCTGCGTCAGGAGGTAGGCGGTCAGGGCGGCCTTCAAGTTCATGGGTGCGCCTCGACCAGGCCGCCCAGCTCGTCGTCGAGCGTTTGCAGGACCTGGCTTTCCGTGGCATCGTAGGCGTTGCGGAGGAACTTCTTGGCGGGGACCTGGCTGCGAGCCCCGGAGGCCGTGGCCAGGGAGCTGTAGGCGGCCCGCTTCTGTGCGGCGCCCTTGCCGCGGAAACGCGGGTTCTTGCCGCCGGCCAGCCAACCGAACTCCTGGAACCAGCCGTAAAAACCCAGGCCCGAATAGTTGGCCATGCCCAGGCCGACCCAGGACAGGACCTTGTTCTTCTTGGTCTTGACGCGGAGCTGGATGCAGCCCCGCAGGAGGCCGGCGAGCGTCCCGCTCTTCGCCGCTCCGGCATAGAAGGGCGCGGCGGCACGGGCCATGCTCAGCGTGGGCTTGAGGGCCTTTTTCAAAGTCGTGCGCAGCAGCCGCTTCTGCAGCTTCGCTGGCAGTGTGCTCAGCTCGCTTACCAGGACCTTGTCGCCTTCGAGCACTACGGTTGCCATGCTTCACTCGACGCTGCCCGGAACTCTCACGAGTTCCGCTACTCGTTAGTCGCTATTGCCGGCCCCACTTGATACAGAGGAGGATCAGGTCGATGTGCCGGTCTTCGAGGTCGATGACCGACGTGATCTCGAACAGCTCGCCGGTCTCGACTTTCAGCACCCGCATCATGGTGGTCACGCCGCGGCGGTAGGCGATCGAGAGCTTCAGGTACTCCGTGGCGATCGTCTGGCCCGGGCTGGCGTACCAGCGCTCCGTGCCGTTCATGGGCTCGATCTTCGCCCAGCACTTGAGGAACGTGCGGTAGGTCCGCGCGGGCTGGCCCGGGCCGCTCTCGCAGTAGCTCTGGATCTCGATGCGACGGTTGCGGCGGCCGGGGGGACAGGGACGCATTTTTCACTAGCCGGACATGTAGCTGCCCCACTGCTCGGAACCCAGCAGGGCTTTGCACGAGATGGGCATTTCCTGGGGGGCGGACTCGGTGGTCACGGCCTCGCGGTGCAGGTACCAGTGGGCCACCAGCAGCTTGATGGCGGCCTTGATGGTCTGGGGCACGTCGCAGGGGTCGCCGTAGCCGGCCACGAACTCGATGCACACGGCGTCGATCTGGTAGCGGGCGGTCGGCCAATAGTTGCCGTAGGTCGGGGTCAGCCTGGCCGGCTCCTCCCGGAGATCTCCCATCCACTGGTCGCCGGGCAGCGTCTGCAGGGCGCCGTCGTTGTCGGTGTAGGTGATCGCCGTGATGCTCTGCACGGGCGGCTTCTCGATCCGCAGCGTGATGTCGCGGTAGGCGTCGGTCGAGAGGCGGCGGTTCGAGCGGGCCCACATCCGCCGGCCCGACCAGATCTGCCAGTCCTGCCAATAGTTGGGGAAGCGGTCGACGAGGAACTGCCAGGTCTGCGTGCAGAAGGCCCGCCGCGTGTAGGTCTCGCAATAGAGCCTGGCGGCGATGCCCAGCGACTCCAGATATTCGAACTCCTCGGGGTCGTCGACGCGGCAGTGCCGGGCGAGGTGCTCGACGGAGACGGGCTCGACGGTCGGCGGAGTGATCAGGACGAGGCCCATGCGAGATCTCGATTGTCGCCCGCGTCGCCCACGTCGCCCACGGAACTCTTACGAGTTCCGCGACTACGAGGTGGCCGGGGCGAGGAGGAAGACGTAGGTGCTGCCCGAGAGGTCGGTGGCCGTCAGTTGCTGGATCTGGCCGGCCACGGAGACGGCGGCCTCGAAATCGGTTCCCGGGACGCGGACGGCCAGGGCCCCGCCGGCGGTCGGTGCGCCGATCACGGCGATCACCCGCTGGCCCACGGTGGTGCCAGCGACGGTCACCGGTCCGGCAGCCGCCACACCGGCAGCCGCCTTCAACACAAGGCCCACGAAACTGATCTTGGGCAAAGTGACGGCGCCCGGGCCCCAGGCGGGCACGATCGTGCCGGGCAGCGTGACGGTGGCCAGCGAGAAATCCACGATGCCGTTGGCGTCGGCGATCAGCGTGCCGCCGATGTGCCACTCGGATCCGCCTTGGCGCGAATAGTTGGGGGTGTCGGCAGTCGGGTCGGCGACCATGATTGGCCTCGGTTTTCGGTTGTCGGTTGTCGGTTGTCAGTTGTCAGCTCTCCGACAACTGACAACTGACAACCGGCAACTGCTCTTCGGGAAAAGTGGGGCTTTCCGCATCCCGGCAGCCAGCGGGTCGCGCGATACGCACGCACCCGGAATGGGTCGAAACGCGGGAAGCCCGTGTTGTTTCGTTCGTGGTGGAGCTCGTGAGAGCTCCGGAAGCTCGGCGGCGCTCGGCGGAACTCTCACGAGTCCCGCTACGCCGATCCCGCTACGGTCATTGCCCGGTGGGCAGCAGGATCGCCTCCAGGGTGTCGGTCGAGGGGCTGGCCACGGGAACCGCCTTGCCGTGGTGGAGGATGGCCACCGCCCCGCTGATCACCACGTTGGCGATCGTCCGCTTGAGCTGCAACTGCACGTAGCGCTTCACCGGCCGGTAGATTTCGGAGACCAGCAGCTTGCCGCTGGAGGCCCCGCCGGCGTCGGTCAGGGCTACCCCGCCGGTGACTACCGCCAGGTCTCCGCCGTTGGCTAGCGTGCCGTCGGCAACCTGCAGGGTGAAGACGGCGGCCGTGGTGACCGTGCCGAGAAGCATCACGAAGGTCACCGAGTCGTAACCCTCGGTATCCAGGACGGGGCCGACCTGCGTGTCGGTAGTGCCGGCGGCGACCGGCAGCATGGCGACGCGGAAATCGACGTTGGTGACGAGCTGGGTTTTCATCGCGGGCTCCTTCTGTAGCGGGATTCGGGAGAATTCCGCCTAGCGTTTTCTGGCGTGCGGCAGGGCCGCGTTGCGGGGCGGCTCGACGGCCGCCGCTTCGATCGATCTCTGCTGCTGATCGTGCGGCATGGCCTGGCCGCGGTCGATCATCCGCTGGGCCTCGGCGGCGGGCACGTCGACGACCTGGCCCGGCTCCTCGTAGAAGTCGTTGCCCACGCGGCCAGCGGTCAGTTTCACGCGCATCGGCGGTTCCTATGTCGCGGAACTCTCACGGAACTCTTACGAGTTCCGCTACGGGTGGAGGTCTAGTGCTGCAGGACCTTGACGGGGTGCGTGCCGGCGTCCAGGAGGTTGCCGTCGCAACGCATGAACGCCACGAATCCTTCCTGATCGTAATCGGCGTAGCGCTCGACCAGGCGGCGGAGGCGGATCGTGCTCACGTCGCGGATCTTGTACTTCGACAGCGCGCCGAAAGCCACCGTCTTGAGCGTGGTGGCGATCGTCGAGCTCATCTGCTGGTTGTTGGTGATCGGGTAGTTCCAGAGCCGGTCCGGCTCGCCGAGGGTCGTTCCCTGGCTCCACAGGTAGCGGCCCTGGCCGTCTTTGAGCAGGCGGAGGGCCAGGCAGATCTGGTCGTGGAACATGAAGCCCACGCCCGGCAGATCGCGGTAGGCGGGGTCAACGGAGTGGATGAGCTTGAGCACGTCGTCCACGGCGATCGCGTTGGCGGAGGCCGCCGCAACGCCTACGGGGGCGATGGTCATCAGGCCGGTGGCATCGTTGATGCCCAGGCCCGTGGTGAAGCTGATGTTCTGCCGACGCCCCAGCCGCTCGCCCAACAGCGACCCGAGGGTCACGGCCAGGTCGAAGGCGGAATCCTGCAGGAGCTCGGCGGCCACGCGGACCAGCTTCGAGCCGAACTTGTAGGCCCGGAAGGTCACGGCGCCGAACACCGCGTCGACCTCGGTGACCTGGGCGTTCTCGCCCAGCAGCTCGCCCGTGTTGGTCGTGTCGTTGACGGTCGGCCAATCCATCTCGGCCCCCGTGTCGGTCCGCATCACATCGGCCACCTGCCGCATGCCGCCGTAGCGCAACAGCGCGCGCTCCAGTTGCGGGATGAAGCCCGGGGCCACGATGTAGCCGCCCGAGGCGTCCACGCCGGCGGCCATGGCACGGACCTCACGGTGATAGTCCTGGCGGACCTCGCGGTAGCTCGTATTGAGCCGCATGGAGAGCGTCTTCTGGGTCGGGCTGATGCCCGCCCGGCGGCAGGCCTCGACGTGCCGCGGGTCCAGCTCCTCGCCCGATTGGGCGCGGCACCAACCCTGCAGGGCCAGGGCCCGATCGGCCTCGGTGACCGCGACACGGGTCGGATCGGCTCCGCCCCGATCGCCGGCAGGCGCCGGGTCGGCATGGTTGGCATCGCCGCGGCCGACGTCGGTCGCACCGGACGGCGCAGCGAGGTCCCCATCGATCAGCTTGACGCGGCTGGCGACCTGCTCCGCCAGGTGGATCCCGTCCAGCGAGGCCTTGCAGGCGTCGTAATCCTTGTTCAGCTTTTCCCAGTTGGCCTGGTCTTCGGGCGTCCAGCCCTTGTCGTGGCGGCCGGCCATTTCCTTGATCTTGGCGGCCAGGGCGGCGCGGGTTTCCAGAAGCTGCTTGGCGGTGGGGTCCATGAATGGCGCTCCTCTGAGACGGCGGCCGAGGGGCGCGGAAAGAAGGGCGCACCGCCGGCAAGGCTGTAGCAGAAGTCGTGAGACTTCTGGCAAACGTGAGACTTCTTAGGACTCAAACAGCATCGCTGAAGGCGGATCGCCGCTGGCACGGCAGAGGCCAGACCCACCGCCTCGCTCCGCTGCCCGGCCGTCAAGGCGTCCGCAGCGCGGGGAGGCGTGATGATTTTGCAAGAGTGCAGTCTGGCAGGCGGCCGGGAAAGATTCTAGGAACGATTTGGGGCGCGGGCCCGACGTAGCGGGACTCGTGAGAGTTCCGCGGCCGGCTCTCACGAGTTGCGGCCAGGCAACTCTCACGAGCTGCGGCCAGGGAACTCTCACGAGCTGCGGCCAGGGAACTCTCACGAGCTGCGGCCAGGGAACTCTCACGAGCTGCGGCCAGGGAACTCTCACGAGTCCCCCTACGAGGAAAGAGCTTGACCGGTGACAGGGCGGGCGGTAGCATTGGGGCGCCCTCGCTGGGCCCAGCCACGCGGACCGCCGTTCGGCTCCTCACAGGCGGCGCTCCGAGGGCCTCGCGAACCCTGAGCCCATGACTGTCTCCGAGCCGTCGTGGGCTCTCTTTATTCGGCTTCCGCAGTGGCGGAATCCGTGAGGATTCCGGCCTCGGAACTCTCACGAGTTACGCTACTCTCGCGATCCACGATGGGGCTGACCGGCAGGGCCGGGTCTAACGCCCAGGCGATGCCCATCTTCTTCGCCCAGGGGACGATGCGTCGCATGGGGATGATGAAATTGAGGCCCGGGCCAGCGCCCAGGGTCAGCATGCCCACGTAGCGGCCGTCCTCCAGGTACACGCCGCCGCCCGAGCAGCCCGGGTAGGCCGGCAACGTGGTCTGGTCGAAGCGCTTGCCCGTCTGGGGCGGCTGCACGTCGGTCTGCGACACGATCCCCAGACTGAGGGACTCGAAGCCCAGCCCGCAGCCCACGTGGACGAGCTTCGTCCCCACGGGCTGGATGCTGGCCGTGAGATCGAATTTCGCGCTCACCGACGTCGGCCGCCAGTCGTCTTGCAGGACCTCCAGCAGGGCCAGGTCCTCGCCCGTGTCCGGATCGCTGTAGGCGACGACCTTGGCTTCAATCTTGCAACCGCCGATCTGCCGTCCGCCGTCGCGGTACTCCTGGGAGACGGTCGCATTGCGGAAAGTGCCGTCCGGCTGGCGGAGGTCCTGGACCACGTGGGCGGCCGTCCAGACCCAGGTTCGCGTGGCGTGACCGACCTGGCGGGTCACCAGCACGCCGGTGCCCGTGCCGTCGCCCGATTGGACCTTGCAGGTCGTGGCCTGCAGCTCGTCGTAGACGCCGGCGAAGGCCTGGCCGGCCAGCAATAGAAGGGAGAGGCCGAGAATCACACGGCAGGCTTTCACGATACAAGCTCCTGAAGAAAAGGGGGTTTCGGGGGGCAGAGACGAGCAAGCTGTAGCGGAATCCGTGAGGATTCCGGCCGTGAGGATTCCGGCCTCGGAACTCTCACGAGTCCCGCTGCCTTCAGTCGCAACGATCGTCGAGTTCCAACTCGACCTGCAGCGCCCGGGCGCGTCGCTGGCGGGCTTGAAGGGCCGCCAGGTCCTGGGATGCCTTCCACGCCTCGTGGGCCTGGCGGGCCTCGGCGACGTGCAGGTCCTCGCGGACGCCGGCGGTCGTGCTCTCGTAGGCAGGGAACGTCACCGGGGAAACGTCGTAGAGCTTCACGCCGCGGATCTCGCGGATGTCGATGCCGTCTTCCGTCCGCCAGGCCTGGTCGGTGACCTGGAAACTGAAGGAGCTGCCGTTCACGTCCCCTCGGGCCAGCAGGGTGATCACGTCTCGGCCGGCCTGCGTGTCGGGCGGGTCGATCTCGTAGCGCAGCCCCTTGCTGTCGTCGAACAGGCGGCAGGTCTTGGCGCTGGTGCGCCCGAGGACCTGGTTGGGATCGTGGTTGAAGAGGCCTCGGCAGTCGTCTTCAGCGATCGCACGGGTGAACGTACCGGGCAGGATCCGCTCGCAGCACTGGTCCCAGAGCTGATACTCGCTCTCCGGAGTGCCGTCGTAGTAGACCGAGGCGTAGCCGACGATGGTCTTTTTGTCGGGATCGCCTGCGCGCTCTTGGAGCTTGACGGGCTGGCGGAGGTGGCGGCGCTCGATGATCGGGGTGGACATGATCTTCCTTTCGCGGGAATTAGTGTAGCCACGTTAATCAACGTGGCGGAACTCGTGAGAGTTCCGTTGGGGGGACCGCCGGGGGTCGCTCCTCGGAACTCTCACGAGTCCCGCTACGCCCCCGTCTCCCAGTCCCGCCCGGCGGGCGGGACCTACGGGTACAACTTCTCGCGGATCGAATCGGGGGCGGCGAACTCCCAGGCGGCCAGGGCCTGGGACGGATCGGCGGCGCCTTCCAACGCAGTGCGCAACGAGCTGAAGATCGCCTCGACCGTTTCGACGAGGTGCTGATGGGCGTCCAGGCCGCGCTCGGCGGCCGAGAGGCTGGCCGGTCCGACGAGCATTTCGGTAATCGCGGCGCGGCTCTCTTCGTTCTGAATCCACGCCAGGGACTGGGACCGCTTGGCGGCCCGGCGGCCCTCGTTCACCAGGCGCGTCACGACGCGGCGGCCCGCATCGCTGCAAAAGGCTCCCAGCGTCGTTCGGAGATTCTTGCCGGCCTTCTTTTTCGCCTCGCGGCGGGCCTTTTGTTCTTTCGCCAGCGGATCTTCTTCCCCAGTTGCGGAACTGTCACCAGTTCCGCTACCGCCACCGGCCTCGCCCATGTTCAACGCCACGAGGAATTTCTTGCCCTCGCCATCGGGGATCGGGTTGCGGCCGTCGTCCTGGCGGACCTCGTCGCGCGACAGCCAGCCGTCCTGCAGGCCCCAGTGATAGTAAGAGACGCGGGCCGCCAGGTTGGCGCGGACCAGGGCCCGGCGATCGAAGAGGCACTGACGCATGCCGCTGGTTTTCTCCTGCTCGGTCAAGAGCTTGTCGTCATACTCTTCCTCCCAGGCGGTGAACCAGAAATCCAGCGTCTCGTCCAGGAGCGACTGATTCTCTTGCTCCAAGGAGTTGTAGCTGGCGTTGCCCGCGTCGCCCACTTTGTGGGGCGGCACGCCGAACCACAACGCGATCTCCTTATTCTCGAACGACCTGGTGGAGATCAGCTCGCCGTCCTTCGGCCGCAGCGAGAAGGGGTTGACCTTCGCGCCCTGGGTCAGGATGGCGGTTTTGTGGGAATTCTCCAGGCCGGCGTGCATGGCGTTCCACTGCCGCAGGAATTCGTTCTGCGCAGTGATCTTCATGTCGGCCGGATGCTCGATGATGACCCGCGGCTCGGCGTTGTTGGAAAAATACTTCGATTGATACTTCGACGCCGCCATGCCCAGGCCGAAGGAATCGCGGGCCAGGTCGATCACGCTGTAGCCGACCAGGCCGTCGTAGCCCAGGCCCTTGACGTGCAGCACGTTCGAGGCGTCCAGCTTGCGCTGCTCGCACTCATTCTTGTCATCGTTCATGTGGATCGTGGTGACGTATTTCAGCACGCCGTTGACCCGCATGGGATAGGTTTCGGTGGGCAAAAGCGGCAGGATCTCCGTGGGCCGGCCGGAGCCGTCGCGGAAGATGTAGCCGTAGCAGTTGCCGTGGGCCAGCACGTGGGCCTGCATCGTGACGCGGGCCGTAAGCTGCGTCATGTAGGGGTTGGGCTTGCGGCGGACGAGCTTCTGGGCCACGTGGAAGCGGTCGATCGACTGGCCGCCGCCTTCGAGGTTCTCCATCACGTTGCAGGGCGTGCGGCCCACGTAGCCGGCGATCAGGTTCATGCACCGCCAGATGGCGGCGTAGCTCATCATCGTCTGGCGGTTGATCCGCATGCCCGAGCTGGACATGCCGCCGGCCAGGTCCAAGAGCCAGGCGTCGGGGTCGGACAGCGGCGTCGACGGGTTCTCGATCGACCGGCGGGCGAAGAGATTCACGAGCTCGTTAGCGATTCCCACGGTCGTCCTCTCCATCTAAGATTCTCTTCCGCCGATCGGCCCGCTGCCGGGTGCGTTCCACCAGCACGCCCAGCAGGACCACCGAGGCCCCGGCGGCGGTGACGGCCAGCGGTACATAGATCATGGCCAGGCCGCCGATCAGCATCAGCAGGCCGCCGGCGATCGCCAGGTCGGCCAGGATGCCGAGGGACGCCAGAAAGAGGCGGTGTTTTGTCGGTCGGTTCATCGTTCGTTTCTCGGGAAATGTTCGTGGCGGAACTCGTGAGAGTTCCGAAATGGGCGGAATTCTCGCGAATCCCGCTACGTGGGCCGCGGAACTCTCACGAGTCCCGCTACACGACGATCAGTTGGGAGTCGGACGGCCCGTCGTCCAGCAGGGCCCGGCCGATGCCCATCACCGCGGCGCAGGCCAGGTCGATCTTCTCGGCCGACTTCTCTTTGTTCATCTTGAGGTTGCCAGCGTGATCGCTCTCGGTGACCACGTTGGAGACGCACCAGGCCAGGGCCTGGTGGCCACCGTGGCGGATCTTGCGGTCCAGGAGGGCCTTCTGGGTTTGCTTCATGGGGTCATTCATGCTGACGAACCCCTGGCGATGCTCGAAAACGCGGAAGTCGTCGTCGTCATGCAGCTTCGTGAGGATCTGCCGGGCGTTCCAGGGGTCGCAGGCGATCTCCGCCACATCCCAGCCCCAGGCGTCGCGGGCCTCGCGTAAAAGGGCCCGGATGGCGTCGTAATCGACCGAGTCGCCGTCGGTCAAGAAGATCTGACGCTGCCGCTCCCAGATCAGGTAGGGCGCCCGCTTATTCTGGGCCCGCCGCAGGGCCGATTCCTTCGGACACCAGCAAAACGGGAACAGGTCGAGATAACCGTCATCGCTCTTGAAGACGAACACGGCGCCGGTCAGGTCCTCGACGCTGGCCAGGTCCATGCCGACCCAGCAGGGCCGGCCGCGGTAGCGATCGCGGATCTCCGGCAGCAGGCCCTCGCGGCCGTACCAGGCCTCCGCCCCGCTATTGGCCTGCCAGAGTGCCGGCGGCAGCCAGCTCTTGAGCGACCCGAGCCACTGGTTCAAGTGCTTGCGGCGGAAGTTGACCTGCGCCGCCGGCGTCTCGACGGCCCGGGCCGCCTTGCGCTGGAGGTCGTCCAGCTTCACCGAGACGCCCAGGTTGGGATTGGCCTTGGGCCAGACCCGCTCGTCGGTCCAATCGTCCTCCGGCAGGAGGGCGTCGCCCTCCCCGTCGAACGTGGCCTCATCCAGGGCATAGATCACGCCGAACCAGGTCTCGTCCGCGACGATGCCTTCCAGGACCTTGATCGTGTAGGTTCTCAGTTCCCAGCAGATCCCCTCGCGCTCGTTGCCATCGCCAGCCGTGGTGATGAGCAGGATCAACGGATTGCGCCGCGCGCCCGTGGCCGTGTCGATCACGTCGAACAGCTCGCGGTTGGGATGCGCGTGCAGCTCGTCGACGATCGCACCGCTTACGGAGAGCCCGTCCTCGGTTCCCCCGTCTTTGCCCAGCGGTTTGTAGATGCTGTTGGTCGCAAGGATCGAAAGGCAGTCGCGGCAGATATCCACGATCTTCCGCAGCGCCGGGCACCTGCGGACCATCCGCTTGCTCTCTTCGTGGACGATTTTCGCCTGCGCCAACTTCGTGGCACACGTGTAGACCTGCGCGCCCTGCTCGCCGTCGGCAACGAACAACTTCAGCCCGATCGCCGAGGCGAACGTGGACTTTCCGTTCTTGCGGCCCACTTCGATATAGGCGATGCGGAATCGCCGGCTGCCGTCGGTCTTCTTCCAGCCGAATAGCATCGCCGCGATAAAGACCTGCCACGGGCTGAGCACGAGCTGCTGCCCGGCCCATTCGCCGGTCGAATGGCGGAGGCACTCCACGAAGGCAATCGCAAAGCGGGCCTCGTCGCGATCGAAATGGTATCCCCAATTGGCATCCTCGGCCCGCGCGAGATCCGCCAGGAACCGCTGGATGGCCAGGCGGGTGAGCCGGCCCACGACGATCGTGCCCTGCACCACGCCGTCGACGTAGGCGTCTAGCCGTGGATCCACCTCGGGCCGGGCCCGCGTCGGGTTATTTTTTTGGTGCGGCATAGTGCTCGCGAATCATGGATAGCAGTTGGTCCTCGGGCTCGGCCCCGTCCACGTGGATCGAGGCCCGGGCCGAGGGCGTCATGCCGAACTCCCGCAGCAGCTTGACCACGCGCTCCCAGGCCCGGTTCATCACTCCCACCCCCGGGTGCTGGATCAGGTTGCCCTTGTCGGTGACCGTCACGAACCGCATGGCGGGCATGAGATTGCCCCGGTCGTCCTCCTTGACCTGGCCGGCCGCCGCCTCGACGATCTCGCAGGCCAGCAGGTAATCCGTGATCGCCTTGCAGAGCAGACCCAGGGCCACCTGGTCCAGCACGGTCAGCACGCCGGCATCCTCCAGCAGGGGCGAAATCTGATGCCAGTATTTCCGCGACCGATCATCCAGCCAGGCCGGCACCCGCGCGCCGGCGGCGGCAACCGGTTCGCCCCGCCGTCGGTCCGCACGGTAGGTGCCCCGCAGTTTTCGCGTCGCGCTGGGTGTTGGCTTTGGTCCGCGCTTACCCATCTTTGCTTACCCCCCATCCTATAACCCCCCCACCCAAAACCCGCCGAGAAAGACAACGCTTTGGGCCACGGTCCGAGGCGCGGGGCGGCGAGGAAAATGGACCCCCTACCCCGGGGCAAGATGGGGCGGGGTAAGGACTTGGGGGCCGTGGACCTCCAGGGCGGTCTTGCAATCGTGACAGGGTTTGCACAGGGGTTGCCAGTTTTCGGGGTCCCAAAACAGGGTGTAATCGCCGCGGTGCGGGGTGATGTGGTCCACCACCTCGGCCGCGCTCGTCTCGCCATGCGCCGCACATTGGCGGCAGACCGGTTCGCGGGCCAGCAGCGCCCGGCGTGCCCGGAGCCAGCGGGCGGACGTATACCAGCGTCTCGCCACCGCATACCAGCGTGGCCTGTCCGTGCGTTGCGCAGCGGCCAGTGCCCGCGATGCTTTTGCGCCGCAGACCGTGCACCGGCGTCCGTCCCAGAGGCCGTGGCAGCCGAGGGTCGGGCAGGGCCGCGGCGGCTTACCCGGCAAACGCCACCTCCAGCGTGCCGACCGCCAGCACGGAGCCGTCCGTCGTGTCGCGGAGGTCCCAGCAGTATTCGGCGGGGTAGGCCGTGAACGCCAGCGGCGGCGAGACGGTGATCTGGTTGTTGCTCGCACCGCCGATCGTCAGGCCGCCGCCGGCGGCGGTGGTGAGCGTGGCGGCCGAGGCCCGACCATACTTGAACCACATCGCCAGGCTGAGCGATTTGCCTGCCACGTCGACGGGGTTGCCGGCGTCGTCCTGCAGGCCCAGCGACCATGACGGTGACGTGTTCTGATAGGCATACAAATCGACGGGTAGCAATTTTCCGGCCGGAATCACGGCATTGGTCTCCGCGAGAGTGGGAATCAGGAGGCTCGGATCGGCCGCAACCACGATCGTCGTGGTCAACAGCAGACCAGCCGGACCGCCGGCATAGGTGCGCACGCCGAGCAGCACGCTGCCCGCCGCCACGACGCCCGAGATCAGCGTATAAAGCGACATATTGAGCGTGCCCGTCACGCCCAGAATCTTAGAGGCGGTAGTGATACCGCCCGCCGCCGCCGTAACCGCGTCCACGTCGCTGGCTAGTTGGGCCGCCTGCCCGGCCGCGTAGGCCACGGCCGAGGAGTAGGTACCGTTGGTGCCGAGGATCGTCGCCCCCACCACGATGTTCGCCGCCTGGAGGGCCACGGCGGCTTCATCGGTCGAGAGCTGCGCTGCTTGCCCGGCGGTGTAGACCGCTGCCGTGTGCGCCGTGCCGTTGGAAGTGCCGAAGACGACCGTTGTGTTCGTGCCGTCTGTGTTGAGCGTGGCGGCGCTCAGTGTGCCGGCGTCGGCGGCTTGCGTGCTGGCCTGGGTCGTCGCCGTCGTGGGATAGGTTCCCTCTGACGAAAGGTTGTTGCCGAAGAATGTCCCGGCGACGACCTTGTTGACATCAGGGATCGTCACTGCACCGGAATATTGATTTCCTCCCGCCCCGTAGCTCATACCGACCAGCACTGCGCTTCTTAGGGGTAGCGTGAGTGTTCCGCTGATCGAATTCCCGCCGGCACCGTAGCTCGTGCCTGAAAGCGCATCGGCCGCCGGGCAGTCGGTCCGCGTGCCGTTCTGCCCGTCGCCACGGTTCACTCCGCTGGCCACGTTGCCCACGGCTGGCAGAGCTGAGATCAGCACGTAGGTCGTCAGGTCTAGCGTGCCCGTGACCCCCAGGATCGTAGTGGCGGTAGTGATGCCGCCTTTCGCCGCGGTTACAACGGCCGTGTCCGTGCTGAGCTGCGCCGCGGCCGTCGTGGCGGATGGCGTAATCGAGTTGCCGCCCGCGCCGAAGGCGGAGGCTGTCGAATAGACGTTGCTCCCAGCGGTAAGCGTGGCCGTGGGGGTCGAGCCGGTTCCCGACACGCCAAACGTCGCCGGGCCGCCCCAGGTCGACGTCAGGACGTAGCCCGCTCCTGGCAGCGTCAGTGAACCCGCCGCGCCGCCGCTATAGTTGGAGTGACCCGTGAGCACGTAGCTCGCATCGACCACGCCAGCAATCAACGTGTAATCAGCCGTGTGGGTGAATGTTCCGGGCCCCACGGCCTGACTACTGGAACCGCCGACGCTCACGCCGCTGGCGAGATTGGCAGCGATCAGATTCGTAACGGTGAAGAGCGCTCCTCCGCCCGTGCCGCCTGGGCCGTAGGCGGGCACACTGGATAGCACATAGTTGGAGTTGGCGAATGTGGCCGTGCCCTGGGTGTAGGAGCCGACCGGGCCGAACTCAGCGGTGGAGAGAACTTGTGCCGCGTTGCCGGATGCGGTGGGTTGCGAGCCGATGAGCGCCGGCGGGCAGTAGGTGCCGGTCGTGGCGTCCACATTTACGCCATAGAGCGTGTTGGCGGCGGTGGGGATATAGGCCGATCCGCTGCCATAGCCGACGGCCGTACCATGTCGCACATCGGTAGCAACGGGCATGGTGCCGTTGGAAACGATAGCTTTCTGGGTCGCCGTGCAGCCCAACAGACACGCGCCCGAGGGCGGAGTCTGGCCGGGTTGATTATTGATCGCCGCCTGAGACGTGGCGCTGGCCGTGGGCACGAAGCTGTGCGACGTGGTGACGGTGCCGATGCTGAGGGTGCCAGGAGCGGAAAACGCGAAGACCCAAGCGGGGGCCGATCCGTAGCCCGAGCAGGTAATGCCAGTGGCCGCCAGAGCCGTGGTCAGCGCCGTGGCGATCGTCGAGGCCGACGCGTTGTAGGGTTGTGCGGTCGTGGTGTACGCCGTGCCGGCGACCGTGTAGGTCAGGGTGAACGTGTCGCCGCTGCCGCCGCCGGTGGACGTGACGCCGGCGACGTTGGTGAACACTTTCCCACCGTCGTTGGCGAGACAGAACATGCCATCGTTCGTAAGCGTCAACGGCGTGAAGGGCGAGGCGAGCGAGCAGAGAATGATGCTGGCAGAGCTGCTGCTGTTGTTTGCCAGCAGACACTCGCACCCGGCGGCGAGGCTGAAACTGCCAGCCCACTGGATGCTACCGTTGCCCGCGTTCTGGATCGGCACGGCGTTGCCGGTGCTGCCCTCATAGCTGCTCGCCGCGCCGTTGATTACGAGGACACAGTTGTTGCCCCCGCCGATCGCAACCGTGGCCGTGCCCGTGCAGACTGCACTGGCCTGATTCGCGCCTGAGGCGGCGTTGCCGGCGGAATAGGGCGTCCAGGACAGTGGTCCGACGGCGAGAAAACCGTATTGACCGCTGGCATTATTGGTCGCGTTGCCGTTGAATGTCCCGCTCGTGCTGCCCGCATGTTCCACGCCGATCCCGCCCGTGCCGTTCACCGAGCCAGTGATTCCCCAGACCCCTGATCCTGTGTTGTTTATTCCTCGCCCCGCGCTGGCCGTGACCGCCGGATTGCCGGTCGGCGTCGTGCTGAACGTCCCCGGCGTATTCCCGTTCTGGACATAGAAGATCCCGGTGCCGCTGGCCACCAGGTTGTAGCCCGCCGCCGTGGCCTGGCTGATTGTTGCGTTGGTAGCCGAATTGTTATACAGGCCGAGCGTCTGCCCGCTGCCCACCGGCAACATGCCCGTCGTGTAGCTGCCGGTGTAGGCCGCGACGGACCCGCCGCCCGTGTTGAGCACGTTGAGCGTTCCGCTGGCCGCGGCCCAGGCGAGAATCGAGACCGCGTAACTGGACACTAGGCCAGCCGTCGCATCATTCACGGCCAAAAAAAAGGTTGCGGTGGTGGGTATCTGCAACTGCCCACCATAGAGGCTGTTGGTGATCTGGTCCACCGTGAACGCCAGCGCCAGCGTCGAGCCCGGCAGGGTCGTGCCGAGACACTGCCAGGTCACCGTGCCGTCGCTGGTGAAGGCCCCCGGCGTGGTATTCCAGGCCGGCGGCGAACCGCTCTTGGTCCCGCCGCTTGCGGTGCAGACGTAATAGCTGACTACGCCGTCCGTGACGACCTGGCCCGCGAAAAAACCAGTCTGCTGAGCCCACGCGACGGAGCGGACGAGCTTCAACGTGTAGCCGTTCAGATCGATCGTATCGGTGGACTGCGGAAACGTGGCAGTGGTCCCGGCGTGCGTCGTCCAGAAGGCATTCGCCTGGTCGATGCCGTTGACGCCGTCAGAACCTACGTAGCACGTCCCCATCGCCTGCCGCCTTACGTCAGGGTGACCGTGTTATCCGGGTTGGCGGCCATCGTGTGGCCGTCCGGAACCACCACCACCGGCTGCTGGCCGTCGGGGAGATTCGCGTTGATCAGCGGGGCAAAAGTCGCCGCCCACGCGAAAATCGCCGCGCCGTTGGTCCCCAGCGCGGCCGCCACCTGCGCCGGGGTCAGGCTGAAGCGGTTGGAAAAAATGAGGTTCTGGACGTCGTTGTAGGCAAACTGGATCTGCCCGAACGCGTCGGACAGGTCCTTGTTGATCGCGTCGGTCGTCTGCTGCTGAGGAGTCGCCGGCGTCGGAATGAAAAATGGAGTTGGCATGGGATTGAGTGGCGAGGGAGGTAGCGGAAATCGTGAGATTTCCGCAGCGAAGGGAATATGCTGAGTTGCCCTGCCGAAATCTCACGATTTCGGCTACGGATTTCCGCCCCGAAATCTCACGATTTCGGCTACGGATTTCCGCCCCGAAATCTCACGATTTCGGCTGCGGATTTCCGCTGCCGGCTGCCCCGAAATCTCACGATTTCGGCTACAGCCCATCCATCGCGTGGACGCGGGGCTTGATCTCAGCGACCTCGGTCTCGACCCAGGCGATGCGCTGCTGGTGATCGTCCAGCTCCTCCTGGTGAGCCAGGAGCGTGTCGCCGTGCTGGCGGTCGTGTTTCAGCAGCTCCACGTGGCTGGCGTGGAAGGCCCACAAGACCCCGTGGATCCGCCACAGCACCTGCAGCACGGCGCCCACGCTGCCCAATGCCGAGGCGATCGCCGCGACCGCGCCGATGATTCCGGTGAGGGTCCACGGCTCCGGGGACATGATTATGCCTGCACGAGAGGCTTGGGCTCGTCGTCGTAGGACTGTACGGCCACGTCCGGCGCCGGATGCGCGGCGGCCGGCCCCACCACCAGAAAGGAAAAGGGCGTGGCCACGCAATGCCCCAGCGTGTTGGTGCGGCGGATCTCGCCGCTCACCGTGGCGCCGATCGGGGCGGCCAGGCGGGCCACGGTGTTGCCCGCGGCGTCGGCCACGGCCTGGACCTCGGCCAGCGGCGCGCCGTTGATCGAGACGAATACTCGGGTGACGACGCCGGCGAGCTGTTGGACGGCGATAGCCAGATTGGCGATCATTCCAAAGTACCTTTCCGAGCGGGCCTTGACCCGCGATCGCATCAGGCCGCCTTGGCGGCCGGGGGAGGGTTTGCGGCGGGCACCGTGGCCGCAGCGGCAGCCGGAGCAGCGAAGAGCGAATCGACCCGCGTGGTGAGACCGCCGAGCTGGGTGACCAGCGAATTCAGCAACGGCGTCGGATCGGGCGCGGCCGCCTGGAGGTTCGAGGCGACTTGCGCGGCCTGCGCCTGGAGCTGCGCGCTGCCGGTGGCGGCGGCGGCGTCTTGGACCAGCATCGGCTGGCCCGTGTTCTTGGCCCGCAGCGCGTCCAGCCAGGTGAAGCCCGCGACGCCCGCGCCGACCTCAATGATCTTGGCGAACAGCTCGTGGTGCTTCTTCTTGTGCTGGTCGGCCTGGTACACCAGGCCCGCGGCCCCGAGAATCGCGGCGCCCTTCAAGAGGTCGCGGCGGAATGCCCGTTGTTTGTGGACCCCCCACAGCCAGACGATGGCGGCCAGGCCGGCAATCACGCAGCCGATGGCGATCAGTGCTACCAGGGTACAGCCCAGCGCGATGGCGAGCGGATTCATGGACGACGGCTCCGTTGAAGGGAAGAGATTGGAGACCACGTCGGTCTCGATGTTCGGGATGAGCAGCGGCCCGGGCGCGGGCAGCGGCAGCGGCAGCGGCGCCGGCTGAGCGTGACGGCGTCGGCATTCGTCGCAGTCGCCGTAGTAGTATTGCCCGCCCGGGACGGACTGCCCGGTAGAAGAGGAGATGGGGAGAAGAGGAGAAGAGGAGACGCGGGATTGAAAGCCCTTTTCCAGATCGAAGGCCGTCACGAGCTTTTCCGCCAGCTCCCCGGCCGAGGCCGGCAGCGGAGCGGTCCGCGAGTGCAGGCCGGCCGCATAGAGCGGACCCGATCGCTCCTGATTCCGTTGCACGATGATCGCCGGGCACCCGCATGGGAGTGCCGGGGCCAGGTTGGCATGAAAGATCGGGTCCGACGCCACATAGACATGGAAGAACGTCTGCGCCTTGATCTTCCGCAGCACCGGATCCTCGTCGAACCAGCGGACGTAGCGCGCCTCCTGCGGCAGCGAGGCGTCATTGACGCACACGCTCACGTGGTACTTGCCCGCGTCCTGCGGCAGTTGCAGGGCAGACTGGGCCAGCCCCGTCGACGCGATCGCCAATATCAGTACGACGCCCAACACTCGCATGGTTCGCTCCTTGTCTTGTCAGGAAGATGGGGGAGAGGAAGATAAGCTACGCCATCTTCCTGTCCCTTATTTTTCTGTCTCTCGCTACCAGGGCCTCGGCACCGCCGGCGCTGCCAGCAGCGTCCAGGCAAAGCCTTCGCCGCCGCCGGCCGCGGACCAGGGGCGCCGCCAGACCTCCAGGAAATGAGCCTTCTCGACCAGCGACTCCTTGCCCGTGGCGTTGTCATCGCGGAGCACCGCGTAGCCGTCGCGGTAGCCCTCGAACACCACCGCATGGCATTGCGCCTTGCCGCCGATCATCCAGGGATAGTGGATAGCCAAGGGACGCCGGCTGGCATCGGCCCAGGCCAGGAAGGCCGGGTCGCCGTCGGTACACAGCGCGGCCGGCAGCCCGATCCTTTGGGCTTCCTTCGCCGCATCCTCGGCGGTGGCCCCGCCGGCATGGTTCTGGACCCACCAGTCGGCGATGGGGTACTGCCCGAAGTATCTCAGCACGGTCGCCGAGGCGGCCCACATGCAGGAGCCGGCCCCGTTGGGCGCCGTCCAGTTGGCCTGCTCGATCGATGCCGGCACGTCCGCGAACCCCGCCAACGCTTTAGCGGAATTCGTGAGAATTCCGTTCGTAGCGGAGCTCGTGAGACTTCCGGCCTCGGAACTCTCACGAGTCCCGCTACGCGCGCTCGACGAACAATCGCCGTCGCGGCAATGCCAATAGCCCCGCCAATCGCGCCAACACTGGTTGTGTCGGATCGGCCGATAGACGGTCGTTTCCTCGCAGCCAGCCAGGCACAGGCACGCCAGGGAGATCAGGCAGAGCAGCGTCGAACGGAGCATGTCCAAAACCTCACGGATAGAGCGAGTATCGGTACGCGGCGAATCCCGAGTCGGCCAGGTCGCCCGGCGAGATCTCGTCGTCCGGGACGCTGGGCACGGCCGCGATCCCGTTGGAGGTCCGGATGGCCCAGGCCACCGAAGGCGAGCAGACCCGCGGCCGGTCGGGAGACGAGGAGTTGGGGAGTGCCGCTCGCAGCATCCGCGGGCAAATCCGGTGCAGGGCCACCAGCGCGAAGTCGGACCAGCCATAGGGCTGCCCGATCAGCCAGAGCATTTGGACCAGGGCCGCGTGGCCGTCGTAGCGCGGGTCGATCGGCCGCCAGACCTGGCACGTGCCCGGGTAGCGGATCACCTGCTCGGACAACGGCGTGCGGCGTCCGCCGGCCCATTGGACCATTTCCACATTTCGCAAACGGCCGTCCGACGAGCGGCCGGCCATCGAGGCGTGGCTGTACGGCTGCCGCGTTCCCCAGCAGATCGCCTTGCCGGCGATCGAGGTGGGCAGCCAGAGCAGCACGTCGCCGTCGCGGATGTCGTCGCGGACGGAAGCGTAGCGCCTGGCACAGACGGGGATAGGCATGGGGGAGCCCAGAGAGAGGCCGCGTAAGGGCAGTCCCCGGTATAGCACGCGGCAGCCGCCATTTTCCAGCCGCGGATTGGGGCGCGCAGCGGCAGTAGCGGAGCTCGTGAGAGTTCCGAGCCAGGAGCCGAAGGCCAGCCTCAGCGTCCGTGCAGCTCGCGATAATTCTCTGCCAGCGCGGCCCGGCAGGGCATCTCGACCAGCCGCCCGCAGTGCGGGCAGCGCTCGATGGGACCGACGGGCAGCTCGTCGCAGCTCCCGCGACGTGCCGCGGGACGCGGCGGCCGCAGCGGGACCAGATTGCGTCGCACGCGAAACACGGAGCCGTTGCCCACGCCCGCCCGTCGGGCGATCTGCCGATCGGTCAGCCCCTCGGCGATCAGCCGCCGCACCTCGACGATCTTCTCTGGACGCAGCATAGTAGAAGAACTCGTGAGAGTTCCGCCAATGGCCGGTAGGTCCCGCCTGCCGGGGGGGGACGAGCTTCAGGCCGCCCGCGGCAGTCTCGGCCCGGGCGTGCACGCGCGGCAGAGCAGCTTGAGCGGCCCCGGCCCCAGTCCCTCGACCCACGCGCCGCACGTCGGGCAGCGTCCCGGATTGCGGAGCATGACGCCCGGGGCGGCACGCTGCACCGAGCTTTTGGAGACGTGCCCGCTGAGCAGGAGGGAGGCCGCCCGGCAGCTCAGGCCGATACGCCGCAACCGCCTGGCCTCGCGGACGAGGACGGCGCCCAGGGGGGAACGCGACATGGCTTTGCCTTGAAACAGCGAGGGCCGAAGAATGCTACCCATCCTACGCCGGGTTTTGGGACAGCGAAAGTCTACGAAGAGGCCGCGCCGTCCACCGTGACTACGTGGCGGCCTCCCTTCCGTCGGCGCTCCATACGTTTGCGGCAGGCCGGCGTGGCCTGGATCGCCGGCGGCGTGACGCCGCGGCCGCAGCCGCAAATGCAGTCTCCGCCGGCGGCGTCACGCGGCGAGGCCATCAGGACCGCCGCTGCGAGGGCACGGCCGACCGACATGGGAACGCCGTTTCCCACGGCCGTGAATCTCGCGTTTCGGGACCAGCCGGGCAGCGTGACCGGTCGATCGAGACCCTGTAGTCGGCAGTGCTCGGCGAAGGACCGCGTGACGCGATGGCCATCGCTGGCCAGCGCCGCGGGCCCGACACGGCGGCCGTGACTGAGCTGGCGCCTTTCGGGCCTGATGATCCAGCCCAACCGATGCCCGAACTGGATGTGCCGGCGGCGCAACTGCCGCCCGGAAAACTCCGCGTCGGTCACGCCCAGGCGCTGCACCGAGTAGCCCGATACCGCCAGGTCGGGCACGCCGGGAACGTTCTCGACCAGCCACCAGGTGGGCTCGCATTCGAGGATCACGCGGAGCAGCTCCTGGAGGCAGTGCAGGCCGTTGCCGCTGGGCGGTACATTTCGCCTGGCCGAGGAGAAGTCCTGGCAGGGCGGCCCGGCAATGATCCCGTCGAATCGGCCGCGCATCCCGCGAAAATCTTCGATCCGGCCGCCGGTAATCAGGTCCGGGCCCGACACGATGCAGAAGCCAGCTTCACTGAAGGCTCGGCCGAGGAGGTCGA